>Ga0247832_1000111_pt1 | contig 154088 bp, 141 predicted proteins | sample LaCruzMarch2015__10_FD_192407 | JGI IMG/M metagenome (GOLD analysis project Ga0247832, IMG submission 192407) | Freshwater microbial communities from meromictic Lake La Cruz, Castile-La Mancha, Spain - LaCruzMarch2015_4m | ecosystem: Environmental > Aquatic > Freshwater > Lake | place: Spain... | reverse complement strand
TACCGTCGCGTTCCGCTTTACCGTCGCGTTCCGCTTTACCGTCGCGTTCCGCTTTACCGTCGCGTTCCGCTTTACCGTCGCGTTCCGCTTTACCGTCGCGTTCCGCTTTACCGTCGCGTTCCGCTTTACCGTCGCGTTCCGCTTTCAAATCAAAACGAATCATTTGATGCTTGTAATCAATCGGTACAGACCGATCAAAAACCGAAATATGTTTGTCCGTCAATTCCAATGGTTGAAATAAATAATAGTCGCCAATATTCACCAAATAACCAGTACGGTCATAACGGTCTTGAATGACTTCATTTTCTTCCATCATTTGTGTCAAAGCGGAATAGATTTGTATCAAGGAATACGCTTTTGGGACTTGAATCAAGGCAATCAACTCTTTTTTCACATAAAAAAAGCGTTCTTTCATCAACATTTTCACTTTTTGAATAATCTTGTCATTGTTCATATTCATAAAAGCCTCACTATACGTACTTTCGTCGGTTTTCACATTGCTAACATTGGGAATACATTGATAATCACATGTAGCCATGTAATCACATGCGGGCGAATAAGGTAAATCTCCTACTTTGAAATCTTTAATGACCTCGCCATTGGAGAGAATCTGGGTCACTGGTTTCTTCATGATTTCAGCCATTTTCTCCTGAGTAAAATTGGTCTGGTCATGATGAACAATACAGTCTACGGCGGTTTCTTTCATCAAACGGGTCACACGACCAATTTGTCTTGCTTTATATTCGGCCACACGATACACATATAAATCCGCCGCCTCTTCTTGATTCTCTTCTAAAATGGTTCCATACATAAAAATCTCGACATTTCTTTTTTCAAAAGGAATCGCTTTATGACTAGAATTACGTACGCCACGACCAATGATTTGTTCCATACGATTCATATTATACCACGGCTCCAAAATATGGATTTGGCGAATGTATTTGAAATCAATTCCTTCTGCACCGGTTCTTGAAATAAGCACCACTTTCACCTTCTTCCCGTCTTTGTTATCATCATTCGTGAGCCCCTTGACTTCAAATTCATTATCGGGAGAGAGTCGTAGATCTCCCGTAATCATGGCATAACGTGCAGGTAAAAAATCTGTTCTAGAAGCAGGCGGTTTCAAAGTTCTTACATCGACGACTTCGGTAGGCGCCGTTTTAAAAAGCGGTTTCACGTCTTTTCCGTAACGGGTGAATCCCATTTCTTCTAATGCCAAGGCCATGGGTATCAATCCGGCATCAATATATTGAGAATAAATAAGAATGACTCCTTCCGCTACACCAAAATCGTTTAAGGAACGATCGCTAGACAAAGAATATCGAATCGATTCCAATACATTTTTTATCTTGGCGCTATATTTTCCAATGACGGATGGAGAGAAAAGACGTCCATAATTGTCTAGGGTTGATTTCTTATATTCAAATGCACCCTTCTCAGGAGGAATCGTTGTTTTATCGACAAAATCCATCATTCGTTCCAAGCCTCGTTTTCCAGTCAAATCGCGAGGGTCAATCATTAAACCTAGGTCCATTCTTAAAGAAGTTGCATTGGTTTCCGTATCTTCATTCGTTCCTAAACCTTTTCCGCCCTTTATAACCACTACTTCCTCCTCCTTTTCCTTTTTCGGTCGTTCCTTTTCCGGTCGTTCCTTTTCCAGTCGTTCCTTTTCCGGTCGTTCCTTTAAAGTGGACATATTCATTACCGTACTCGTTTTTAATGCTGCACTCTCCGTAACTAATTCCTCATCTTCCGCTAATTCTGCAATATTTTCGGCCAATTCTTCCGTATACTGATTCTCCGGAATCTGCCCAATGATTTCTTTCAGTTTTTCATTTGGATAAGAAATAATCAGACTCTCCAAAGGCGTTTGTAATAAAGTATATCCGAACTTGGCCATATCTAAAAAAGAACGCATTTCTCTCACTCGACCTTTCTTGGTAGTCACATTCATATTTTTATTTTTCAAATAATACAAAATATATCTGTAATCACAGTACTGACAAACGCCACAGTCACTGCAACCCCCGATTTTGGTCAAATAAAGCGATAAGATTCTCTCGCGATTATTATCCGGAATCCGTTTTCCATTCATTTGATACAATGGATAAGCAACATCTGGAAACGTCGATTTTGGTGCAAATAAAGACGGATAAACGCGATAAGGAAAAGTATACGGATTCTCTCCACGAACAAAAGACACATATCCGGTCAATTTACGAATTAAAAGTTCGCGCCCTTCTTTTTTGAATTCGCCATTTGCTTCAAATACATCTTTTACATCGATTTTGGCGCGTTTATCATTGATATTCATAATGTTCAATAACCATATAATTTCTTTGTAACTATTAAACATCGGAGTGGCGGAGAGAAAAAGAAGACGTAAATTACGAACAGCGGCAACCAAGATTTCAAAATTGGCCGCAACTTTTTTACTTTCTGCGTCTTCCGCTTTACGAATATTATGGATTTCATCAATGACAATGAGTCGGCCTTCAAATTCGTTTTTTAAACGCAATTTCGCTGATTTGTCTAACTCGCCAGTTCTAAAAGTCGTGCTTTTACCTACTTGTTCATCTCGATTCATCGTATTAATGATATAATTAGCAAATTGTCCATAACCAAGAAATAAATAAGAATGTTTAATAAGCGTTTTTACTTGATTCACGATTTTTTCTTTGGGGATCCCTGGATGATTCATCGGATTGACTTCTTTCAATAATTGATTTGCTACATATCCTTTAATCGTCCAACGATCGTTAACCAAGATCAATTTACGCTCATCAAACATCTGCATACGAAAATTATTTTGGACATTTTCAGAGGCAACTACAATGATTTTTTTATGGGAACCTAAATTTTTCAAATATTCGCGCATTTCTTCGGATACTCCAATGGCGGAATAGGTTTTTCCAGAACCAAGACCGTGATATAAGAGAAGACTATTATATGGTGTTTGAAAAGAGAGAAAATTTCGGACAAACGCTTGATGTGGTTGAATTTCAAAATCCGCATTACTCATTTTATCTGCATATTCTTTAATATCCGGATGAATTTCGCCGTCATATTTGGTTTCTTGAAATTCCTTTTTTTCGGCGATTTTCACATTAAATTGTGGGTCATTGAATTCCGGATACAAAAAGGATGTATTTTCTCCTTTGTTCTTCTCTCTTTCACTTGCACTTACGTTTTTACTAGATGGATTCTGTCCCGTTTCATTCTGTTCCGTTTCATTCAAACAAATACGGTCAGCGAATTCCTTTTTTAAAAGGAAAGTATTACATTCTTTGGAATCAAAATCGTTCTCACATTGACCATTATATTCGGATTCCAAAACTTTTTCTTGTTCTTCACATTGATTTTTAGAGGATATAAAATTTATTTTTGTATTCATATTTTTATTCATTGTATTTTTCAAAGGGATGTGTTCTTATATTATAAAGAGACGATATTCTTTTAAAACTTTATAAACATTTTGAATTAATTGTTTTTTTTCTAAATGATAAGGACGAATCGATTCCAAACACTGGTCTAAGGTTTTCCATTCCATTTTACTTACTTCACTTGGTTGAAAATGAACAAAAGGTTGATTGTTTAAATCATCTTGTTCTTTAATAAATGCCAAAAAATATTTGTGTTTATACGATTTATAATTTGTACCAATAAAGGTCTCTTCAAAAGGTAAAATATTTTCAATGATACAAATATGTTGTTTGGAAATACCTGTTTCTTCTTCGAATTCACGTAAAGCACATTCCAAGTCCTTTTCTTTTTGATTTCGGCGACCTTTAGGAAATTCCCATTCTGTTTCTTTCCATTCACTTGTACTTTCATTTACAAAATCTTTCAAAGTAATAAATCGACCTTTTTCTTTTTCTTTTTCTCCTTTGATAGATTCTTCATTAGACCAAACATAATTTCTTTCTTTGTGCGACTTATCCGAAAAAGATAATAAGTCAAGATCATTTTCATTTCCGGATGGTGTAATAAAAAATCCATTTTTTAAAACTTCGAATTTTTTGGCAGAATGGATTTCTTCATTTTTATATTGACTATTACATGTACTTCCCCACATGCTAGTCCATAAATATTTGAAATCATGGTTCAAAATCTTTTCTTTTTCAGATAAAGACATTTCGTTGATAATCCCTTGGACTTGTTCAATATGATAAGGAGAATATTTACCACGAATAAGGTCAATGTATCCAAAACTGTCTTTTCTACGTATCATTAGAAATTCATAATCTTTTTTTTCTGCATCTGAATTCGAATTTGCATTCACCGTCCCCTTTTTAAATAAAATAATTCCATAACTAATAATAGGTAATTTACATTGGTAAAAGGAATGACCTATTTTTCCACAATTATTACATACATTATTTATTTGATTCGTTTCATTTCCATTATGTTGACTTTGAAAATGATAAAAATGGTTATTATTTAAATATTGATTAATCATGTTTATTACTTTAATCATTCTAAATATGTTTAAATAGAAACGTTTTTATATTTATCTAAGTTATATTCTTTATTTTATCCTCCAAAAAAGAAAATGCCGCCCATTATTTTAGACCCAAAAGTATGGGGACCTCCTTATTGGTTTTTTATACATACCGTAGCAATGACCTATCCTCATTTTCCCAACGCGGTTACCAAAAAAAAATATTATGAATTCATTCAAAACATTCCTTTGTTTATTCCTGTCGAAGAAATCTCTGGATACTTTACCAAACTACTCGATCAATATCCAGTGGCCCCTTATTTGGATTCGAGAGAAACGCTGGTCCGATGGACCCATTTTATTCATAACAAAATCAATGAACTTTTGGAAAAGCCCAAAATATCGTTGGAAAAGTTTTACGCGGATTATTATGAACAATACAAACCGAAAATACAAAAACAGGCGGAATATTATCGATGGAGAGAAAAGGTTGTTTATTTCGGGATTACCGGATTATTGATTGGTACCCTTTATTATTTGTACGATAAATAATGTAAATAAAATACTTAAATATAAAAACAAATATTATTTATTATGAAATATTTAATAACATTTTTACACCTTTGGAAAAGTAAAACTCCGACTGGTCGGCGGTTAATTAGTCACAAAGGTAACGGTTCATGGGCTATTCAAATAGCCGAATATGTAAAAAAATTCGTGCCAAAAGAATTACCGAAACCAATGGGTAGATGGGGTATTGAACATTGTAATAAAAAAATGAACAACAAAATAGATTTATCAAATGAAGATCATTGTGGTCCTTGTGGTCAATATGCATTGACCAAAACAGTAGGAGAACTCCCTACGCCCCCTCGCATACAAAAAATGAAATCTAAGGTTCCCTCCATTCCTTCAGGAGAAAATTCCTCCTCTTAATACATTTTTAGCGCGCGAGTTCTACAAAGAAAAAGACAATCATATTATGTGTAACACAATATTATTGTAGATATGGTTGTAGAGCCCGCGCCGAGTTATGCAATAATATCCCTCGTCGTAGGGAGGGAGGGGTCATAGGGGAACCCTCATAGAACCTACGGTTCTATAGAGGTTCCCTTAAAAATAACTCCAAAATAAAATATTCTTTTCCTTGCTCGTATTTTTCATAAACCATCAACAATGGATGATCCGACAATGATTCGCGTGTCCATCGAAACCCATATGATTCATAAAATAATACGGATTCTTCCGTAGAACTTAAAATGATTTTGATTTTCTTACCTTCAGTAGTGTTGATCACATTTTCTTCTCTCACGCGTTCTATGAATTGATCTAATAATTTCGAGGCATATCCTTGATTTCGAAATTTACGTTTTGTACAAATCAATAAAAGATAATATCTGATTTCATTGGCTTGTCGGTCAAAATATTTTCGATAAAGAAGAATCACTGGACAATTGAAAAGGGAAAATTCCATATCCATACAATAAAACGCCATTTTCACTTTTTTGTCTTTCAATAAATGATTTGTATACTTGTAATGAATATCCCGAGATGCATACGAGTGAATCAAATAATCGGTTAATTTCTTGAAACGGTCGATTTGGTCGATCACGTCTTCTTCTTCTTCTTCTTCTTCTTCTTCTTCTTTCTTGCTCTTCTCCAACATATCATCAATGATATCGTCGGAATAAAAATTCATACCTTGGTTTATATTATATTTAAATGTTTATTTAGTTCTAGTTTACATAGTTAATTATTTGCTCTTTTTAAATCAATTTTCCTAGACCGCTTATTTGTCGTCTTTCTTCCTTTTTTAGTGGTGACTTTTTCTCTCTTCATCGTCTTTCTTCTTCCTGTTTTTCTTGTGCTTCCTGTTTTTCTTGTGCTTCCTGTTTTTCTTGTTTTTCTTGTGCTTCCTGTTTTTCTTGTTTTTCTTGTTTTTCTTGTTTTTCTTGTTTTTCTTGTTTTTCTTGTTTTTCTTGTCATTCGACCGCCTTTTTCTAACGAAGTAGCAGACGAAGTAGCAGATGAAGTAGCAGACGATCCAAAGAATTTCTTCAAATCACCAAAATTTATTCCTAACGCACACATTTTGTCAAGTTTATTGCAAACCGGATTCTTGAGCATTTCATTTTTTAGTTCGGGAGAAGCAGCGCCAAAAATATAATTGGACATCATTTTCTGAAAATTCCTTGCTTCCACCAAAATCACATTGTTTTTAATTTCCATCTGAGTCGATACTTTATCAACTCCTTTATATTGGAACCAATCATAAAACATAATGGTATCGTCTGCATAAAGATTTGAATCATCATTCGCCGGTTCTTCAAAAAACTGGAAATAAGAATCCAAGGAGTAATATGGGTCGCCATACTTTTCATTGCCTTTTTTGGATTCACTATTCAAAGGTAAAAACGCGTTTTCATTGAGAACGGTTTCACCATTCAATAATAATTTCTTTAAAATATCTGGTTGTAAAATCATTTTACGAATGACTTCGTTACCATTTTCTTTTCCAGAAAACAATTCAGAGAGACATTTTTTCGCTTCCAAATAAAAATCATAATTACTATGTCTCGGATTGAAAAACAAGGAATCTTTAAAATAAATTGTTTTTTTCTTATCTTTGGGTTTCTCCTCATTTTCTCTCTCCTTCTCAAGATAAGTATTATAATAAACATATAATTTATATAAAATCAACCCCAAATATCCTTTGAATTGTTTCAATACCGTTTTATTCGATTCCGTTTTCAATATTTTCAACTTCTCTTTTTTATTGTATCCAGCAATTAACTGGTCCACGCAATATTCGATTCTTTGTAAAACATCCATTTTATCTCGATAGTATTCGCGATTACAATCAAAAGATATGGTTTTATCGTACAATAATTGTTTTAAAATTTGAAAAATATGTTCAATATGTGTGGCAAAAGTCATTTGAAAGGTAGGACAAATCTCATTTACATTCAATTTATTTTTACTAGGATTGGTTTGTAGATAATATAAATTTACGTCAGGACTACGAAATAATACGCGATTGACTGGATTTGGGACAATCCTTTCTTTTTGACCTTCGATTGGATTCATGACCAAACTTCCTTCAATCTGCTCCAATCCGTCCAAATGCCGCGTTAAATTTTGAATCAAATTTTGAAAAGTATCCAAAATTACGTTTTCACTTTGCTGGGGTTGGTAGTAAGTAACCACCCATTCCACATCGGAGAAGGTACCACATTCATTCTCGTTAAAATAAACAAATTCAATATTATATTCCTTGTCGGTCTTTGTTTCAAAGTCGCTTTCGGTATAGAATTTATATAATTTATTTTTTAAATCGGCAGATACTTTCTCTCCGCAATAGGGGGAAGAACCATCTAGAGGACAACATAATTTATTTAATTGTTTGGATAATGCAGTCGTAGACATATCATTGGTAACTAAAAACGAAATATTTTTATCCACCTTTCCATCATTACCATAAGCGTCAATACGCATGACTTCTTCTTTTCGTAGTCGATCATCTTCCTCGAAGTCTTCATCATCTTCGTCCAAGTCATCTTCTTCCTCCAAGTCATCCTCTTCTTCGTCTTGTTCTTGTCCACCCTTTTGTTCTTTATTATTTTGTGTGTTACTATCTGTATTAAATAAAATCTGTTCTCCTTCTTCATTGTATCCACTGGTTAATTTTGCTAAAAAGGGCGTTTCGATTTCGTAACCAATACTTAAAATATATTTAAAGACATTCTGTTTACCAATATTTCCTCCTTTTTTCTTTGATTGAATCATTGAAATGAAAATAAAAATATACTTATATTATAAGTATATTTTTTTAAAGTAGCATGTTCGAATCTCAACCAATATCTTATGATACAACCCCCATGTATGAAAATGATTGGAATGGAATCAATGGAGGGGAAAGGACTGAAAGGACGACAGGGAGTAAAAGGACTGGAAGGACGAGAAGAAGTCTAAGGACTAAAAGATGCGTCTATGGCGGTGAACCCATCGCCTCCGGCGGCTACGGTTGTGTCTTCAAACCAGCCCTTCAATGTAAATCGAGTCCAGGAAAAAGATGGCCAGGAAAAATCACCAAATTAATGTTGAAAAAATATGCCGAGAGAGAATATCAAGAAATCCATCGTTTTCAAAAGATTCTCTCTTCCATCCCCAATTATACCCATTATTTTCTTTTGAATGATTTTACGTTATGTGAACCAGCACTTTTATCCCCGGAAGATTTACAGAATTTCGACAAATGCAGAGCATTAAAGAAAGATAATATCAATGAAAAAAACATCAATCAAACTTTGGACAAACTTTTAGCACTTACGATGCCGGATGGCGGAATCGCGGTGGACGATTACATAAGAAAAATCACCAAATATAGTGATTTTATCAATTTAAATAATCGACTTGTCGAGTTACTGAATCACGGAATTGTTCCAATGAATCATAAACATATTTATCATAGTGACATTAAAGATTCCAATGTTTTGGTACAAGAAGAAGAACAACAAGAAGGAGATAAAGAAACCTTGTCTACCCGTCTCATCGATTGGGGAATTTCCGTCGAATATCAGCCGAACAGTAAATTTCCTCCTTTATGGACCAATCGACCTTTTCAATTCAATACCCCCTTTTCCACCATTTTATTCAGCGACCTGTTCAAAGAAAAATATGCGGCATTTATGAAAACCAATCCCGCGATTGATGCCACCAATTATAAAGAAGTGATTGGTGCTTTTGTCATTGATTACATCTATCTTTGGATGAAAAAACGCGGTCCCGGACACTACAAAGCGATCAATAATATATTTTATATTCTCTTTATGGAAGATTTAAAGAATATGGACAAGGCCGATATTGAAAATGTCATTGAAACCAATTATACCTTGGTTTATATCAAGAATTATTTGACCGAAATCATCTATCACTTTTCTAAAGGTACGACCAAAAAAGGCAAAGGGCTTTTTGATATCGAATCGTATATCAACAAAGTATTCATTAAAATCATTGATGTATGGGGATTTATTTCCGTTTATTTTTGTATTTTGGAAGAATTGTTTGAATTCCGAGATACCTTGACTGAAAACGAAAAAGAATTGTTCCGACAATTAAAACAAATTGTTCTAATCTATTTATACAACCCGCGTATCACCCCAATTTCCATCTCGAAATTATCGAAGGATTTTAAAAACTTGAATCAATATTTCAGTCAAGAGGTCAAAGCAAAAAATAATACGAGTCATTTTTTAGTTTTAAAATCAAATTCGACAAAAAAATCGAGTATTTCGAAAAAGAAGAGATTTCAAAGTATGGTGATGGTTACTAGTAGTGCTAGCAGAAAAAAGACGCAATCAAAATATAAAACAAGTGTCCAGAAAACAAGAAAAAAAAGTTATTTTCATTTATTACCTAAGATGATTCGATAAATAAAAAAGATATAAACATAACAACCGATGACATATAACTATAAATGAAATATAGTTATTTATTTTTAACCTTGATATCAACCATCAAAAGTGAAAAGTTTATTACACCTTTGGACAATTAAAACGCCGACCAGTCGGCGGTTTATCAGTCACAAAGGCAACGGTTCCTAGGCTATTTAAATAGCCGAAGGTGTAAAAACATTGATATTCCTTCTTGTAGAAACTGTATTCATTACAAACCAAATTATTTTAGTGAACCTTTAAGTAGATGTGATAAATTTGGTGAAAAGAATATTATTACGGATGAAATAAAAAGTGATTATGCTGACATATGTCGACAAGATAAATCAAAATGTGGTGAGGAGGGGAAATATTTTGAAGAAGAACCTTATCCAAATATGAAATTATGGGTCTATAAATTCACTCCTTTTTTTCCTCTTACGTTACCCCTCGTGGTTTTTTACATTGTATTACTTTTGAAATTAAATAGATAAATGGTATAAATACAAGACTCTTTATAATTATAACAAAATGAAATGTACCTCTTTATTCTTATTCTTTCTTACAGCAATCAATGCTGAAAAAATTATTAAAACGGTAAGTGTACCTACCATTCGAAATAGTAATTTTCCTTCTTGTAGAAATTGTATTTATTATCAACCAAGTTTTTTTTCAACCGATTTTGATTCCTCTACCAGTAAATGTGAAAAAATTGGCGAAAAAAATATTCTTACTGGTAAAATAACCTATGACTATGTTGAAATTTGTAGAAAGGATGAATCCGGATGTGGGAAGAAGGGGATCTATTTTGAAGAAGAAAAGAATTTGAATATGAAAATATTTTTTCATAAAATGATTAGTAGTTTTCCAGAAACGGTATTGATATCCTTAATGGTTATCTATATCATCAGTATATTGAGGTTGAATCATTAAACCTTTGCACATTCAAAACGCCCCTCCCGAAGGGATGGGCGCTTATGAATGTGCGAAGGTGTAAAAAAATTGAAATCTTTTTTATAAAAACGAGTTTAAATATATTGAAAAAATTTTAAATAGAAAAATGATTTACAAAGTGCGAAAAGAAATTGACCCCAACCACCTGAATTTGAGATGGTTGATCGAGAATCCTCATCCCGGAACAACCAGAGTGATGGAAGAAAGATTGGAGGAAATTGCGATGGAAGATATCTGTCGAATGTTAAAATATCCTAATTTTATTCATCTTATTATGACAAAGTTGAGTATGTTAATTTCTCCTTATTTATCCAAAAACCCAGATGCCATTTACTTCTTAATAAAAAATCCAGAATACATTGATTGGTATATGTTATCAACCAATCCAAGTTCAAAAGCGTTAGAAATTATTGAAGAAAACATTATCAATGAACAAAACCGGATGAATACCGGAACTACAAATATCTTACCCATTCAATGTGATCGAGTTTATTCCGATTATCCCGCTTTTTGGAGATTGTTAGCAACCAATACCAATCCAAAAGCAATTGAAATTATCGAAAAATATTATTCCAAATTAACACCTTTTTGTATTGATTCCGAATGCATTGACTTTTGGTGTAATTTATCAAAAAACCCAAATGCAGTTCATTTATTAGAAAAATATCCTCGTTATATTGATTGGCATAGCATTTTAAAAAACCCAAAGGCGGTTCACCTGATTGAACAAAATTTGGATAAAATCGATCAAGATGATTGGCCTCTTTTATCAGGGAATCCAGGTGCCATTCATATCTTTGAAAACCCCGAATATTTAGATAAGATCTATGATTGGAGTTATTTATCCCAAAATCCAGATCCAAAAGCGATCCAGATCCTTGAAAAGAATTTGGGTAAAGTAGTCTGGGAATCCTTTTCAAAAAATCCAGGCGCCATTTCAATTCTTTTACAAATCTTGGAAGAAGAAAAAGAAGTAAAAAAGAAGAGAAAAAATAATGAATTCGTAAATCCGGCAGATTATAAATATTATGATCATTTTTACAAAATTGATTTTAGTCGTTTGTCTTTGAATCCCGCGATTTTTGAAGTTGATACCCAAGGATTGAAAGAACGATGTGATGTTTATCGAAAAGAATTAGTTGAAAAGGCAATGCATCCTCGTCGAATGATTGCTTTGTTAGACCAAGAAGGGATTGATTTAGAGGATTTGGAAGATTATTTCTAAAGTAGGGGGACGGAAGTCCCCCCTACGACCCCCTCCTCGCTTTTTACTTTATTGACTCGGCGCGGGCTCTACAACCATTTCTACAATCATATTTTGCGAAGCATAATATCATTGTTTTTTTTCTTTGTAGAGACTCGCGCGGCGAGTCAAGTAACCATAACCATTCCTAACTATTTTCTATTTATTTTATAAATAACTATAAAATATATAAAAAAATGAAAATGTTGATGAATCATCTCTACCTTTTTCTCCTGATTATGTTTATAGGTAGTTTTCTGATTCAATATTTTATCATGAGTTGGGTAATGTCCAATTCCATCAACAATTTCACAAATAGTTTGGGAAAGTTTTATTTATCTGTTTTAATGGGGTTATTGATGGTTCTCATTGAATTATTGATGGATCAAATCTCAAATATCTTTTTATATTTATTCATTATCTTTTTGATTGTCATTACCATTTATTTATATCGAAACCAGGTTTTCATTGGAGAGAAAGAATATTTAAGTGATATGATTGAACACCATTCAATGGCTATTTTAACAAGTGAAGAAATATTGAAAAAAACAAACAATGCCAAGGTTGCCGATTTAGCGAATCGTATTATTCAAGCCCAAACCAAGGAAATCCAAGAAATGCAACAATTGTTCTAGATACTCGTGCGCCAAAAATCCTTCGCCCTTAACAAGGAGGGGGTCGTAGGGGGGACACGTATGTCCCCCTACCAAGAAATGCAACGATTGTTCTAGATACTCGTGCGCCAAAAATCCTTCGCCCTTAACAAGGAGGGGGTCTACCGTAGGCAAGGGGGGACGTATGTCCCCCTACCAAGAAATGCAAAATTTATTGTAATATAATGTTTGTATAATATAACTGGCTTATCATTCTTCTTAATAAAACAAAAAGATGAGATTAGAAATATTTGTATTGGGCTTGACGGCCTTTTTTGTTTATAATGCATATCACGACGGAAAATATATGAAAATGCTTCTCTCTTTCAAGAAATATTATTCCATGATTTTCTATGCCATCGTAGGAATCAGTATTTATCTTCTTTTAAAACGGAATCCTCAAAATGGAAAGAAAATGCTTTATTATGCCAATAATATGGTGAAATATATGCCAATTGATAAAGGTACATTGGGTGTACTTTCGCCTATTTTCGATTTCACTTCTTCTTCCTCTTCTCCTTTAGGCTCAGACCATTTAGGATTTATGGAAGGATTCAATGACATTGAATACCCTGGATCTCATATTCAGAATACCGGAGAGAAACGGATTCTTCAATCAGGGAAAACGGGAACCAAACGTTCTGTAAGTGAGACCAAGAAAAAATACGTCGCTTCGCAACAGGATTGGAAATGCGGCGAATGTAACAAACAGTTGAACGCGTGGTTTGAGGTGGATCATCGTGTCCGTCTTGAGTACGGTGGAGGAAATGACGTCGGCAATTTGGTGGCACTTTGTCGCGAATGTCATGGAAAAAAGACGGCCATGGAGAACATGTAATCGCTTTAAGGCGAACGTCCATACGCAAACGAGTGAAACAAAAAAAAATAAATTCGAAAGAATATAATATACAAATGGTTTTTGGAATCACTAGTAAAAGTTTTGCATTAACTGAACGAAACTTATTTGGAAATTCAAGAAATAATAATCATGATAACGAAGAAAAAGACCTAAGTGATGACATGGTTGCCATTCATGAGAATCAAAACGCCAATATATTTGATGTGATCAAATCCGACATTTCCAACAATAAATTAATCAATCTTCGTTTGGAAATGACGGATATTTCAAAAAACGCATTCATGTATGATGAACTTTCCCTCTTTTCGAAATACCGTGAGTTTTCGCATTTAATTTCAGATGCTTATTTCGGGAATATGAATTACAATTCCACGAAAATCGACCTTTTTGCACTTTATTTGAAAGGCCAAAAGATTCTTTATACGGAATCCAAAACTTATTGCGAACAATGTCTTTATTTTCTCATGTTACCTACTATTTTTATAGCCTCTTTATGTACCGTGATTAGTGTAGGATTAAAAATGTATGAATTCGCGCCGATTACGGTATCTGCACTTACCGCTTTCAATGCCTTTTTCTTAGCACTTGTTACTTATTTGAAACTTGATGCCAAAGCAGAAGCCCATAAAACAACCGCTTATCAATTCGATAAATTACAAGCGGATACGGAATTTTTCTCTGGACAAGTTTTTCTCGTTTCTGAAGAAGGAGGTATTAAAGACTTTGTCGAAGGATTAAGGAAAAAAATATCGGAAATCAAAGAGACGAATCAATTTATTATTCCAGAAATAATCCGCCGAAGATATCCGTCCCTTTACTCCTTCAATATTTTCTCTCTAATGAAAAAATACAAGACCGAAATGACTTTATTAAAAACTGAATTAATGATTCTTTATCGAGACATTGAACGATTGTTACCGAATGTACCAAATTCAATGTTGGAAAAAAAAAATAATACCATTAAAAAAATCATCATGTATCGAAATATTTCGGAAACTATTCGAAAGGAGATTTATGATGAAATTCTTAAGTTTGAATCGAAACAACGAAATCGATTTTTATGTTTGAGAACCTAAGATAACATTAGAGTCTTTACAAGTAATACCTTTTATTCTATTCTATTTTATTTGTATTCATATAATATATGAATATAAATCATATACAAAATAATAGATATCCTTTAAAGAAAACATATAATACATCCAATGCAAATACAAGGAACCCTTTAGAAAATGTGGCAAATCAAACCAAGTCCGCCCCAATTCTATTCATTGCTGGATTTATTCTATTGTTACTCCTTATTTTCATTTTACGATTATTATACAATGAAGGAACCTTATTCCGTTATACAGGTTTAAACAAATCGCAATCAAGTGTCGTAAATGAAATACTCATTATTTTATCCGTCGTTTTTGCCGTATTTTTTATTCTTGTTTTATTTTTTCCAAGTATGAAAGAATTCGGCGGATTCTTGACCAATATTTCCTCCTCTTTTCTTTGCATCCTTTATACTTTTTTTTTGTTATATTGTTTGTACACGATTCCTACCAATACAATGACAAAATATGCATCTACCTTGGTACCCTTCTTCCTTTTTCTCACTTTTTTCGTTTTTTCTGGCGCTTTACTCACTAGTTTCACCACTTCGAATCCAATGTATAACCAAATCAATACAATCATCCTCTTTTTCTGTTTTCTAACAACCGTCATCCTTTTTTATACGGTCGATCCTGGAAATTATATCAGTTCAAATTTCGGGTATTTGTCGTTGATTAGTATGCTCATTGGTATTTTCGGGTTCGTTTATTTACTCATTCTTTTCATTGTTCCTTCAGGAACACAAAATAGTAATAATAATAATAGTAAATCTGTCTTTGAAACCATAGCATTAAATATGAATATAACTACGATCATTAGTGCCGCCATTTTCCTTCTTTTTTCATTACTTATTACCATTGGTATTATACAATATCCCGGTGGCTTCTTCTCTCAAGAAAATGTATGGTCTTCTTTAACCATTACCTTTTTATTATCTTTGGTTTTCTCCATTCTCTCCATTCTATTTATTTCCAGATTTTCATCCACCACATCATTCGCTGCTGATTCCAAAATGGGATTATTTAAAACTTCTTTACTTAGCGTTTTTGGTATTGTAATATCTGCACTACTCATTACTTGGCTTGTTTTTGGAATCGAAGGATTGACTGGAAAATCCGGTATCCTTAGTTTTGTATTAAATGCATTTTTAGTAATTATTCTATTGATTTTTATTTACAAATCATTGAATGTACAAGTTCCTGGAGCAAATTCGGGTCGTGAAAACACGGTTTCTCTCTTTTTGAAAACCTTCTTTTTCATTCCTTGTTTATTTTCCAATGGTTTAGATGGTTTGACCAAACTTTTCACAGATAAAGATTCCTTTGATAAATATAGTTCCATCATCTTAATTGTTCTTTTCATCGTGTTTTTTTATTTTTTAACGAATATTCAAGAAACAATTGCATCAAGTCCCATATTCAATGATAATTTGAGTAATCAAAGTGTATTATTGTTGGAACCAATCCCATTAAATATAAGCAAATCAATCGGTTCTTATGAAGAACTAAATAAATATACCATACCATCATCTGGACAACATAATTATCAGTATGCCATTTCTTTTTGGTTTTTCATTGAAGCGGAACCCACTCAATCGGCATACAATCAATATAAATCCTTGATGAATTATGGAAACAAACCGGAGGTTCTTTATCGACATGCAGATAATTCGTTATTAGTAACCATGGAAAGAAATGGAATCAGAGAAATCGATTTCCCAACAACCACCGATTCAAAGAACGAAAAAGACCCTCTTACTTTAGAAAAGATGGATGAATATGAAAATGATGGAATTTATGAAAACAGTCGTATTCTTTACAAAAGAGAGAAAATACAACTTCAACGATGGAATCACCTTCTTTTGAATTATGTGAATGGAACTTTAGATATTTTTTATAATGGAAAATTGGTAAAAACAGCGGTTGGTTTAGTTCCTTATATGTCCCTCGATCGTTTGACAACAGGTGCCGATCATGGTATTCAAGGAAATATTTGCAATGTGGTTTATTATAATAAGTCACTAACTTTGAAGAATATACATCAAATTTATGAATCGGTGAAACATAAAAATCCACCGATTTAATGAAACCCTCTTTTTTCTATCCTTATTATATTAATGAATATTTTAGGTATTATTGTATTACTTCTTTTACTTTATATCATTTGGCGTATTTTATACTATTTATTTTCAAATCCATACACTTTACAAACATTACAAAGTGGACAAACTGCTTCTACTGTTACAGCATCTTCTTTAGCAACAAGTAATGGTGTTTCTTCTACCAATTTTGCTTATTCAATTTGGTTTTATATCAATGATTGGAATTATCGTTATGGAGAACCCAAAGTGATTTTTGGTAGAATGGGTAGTAAAGGAGGAAGTTCTGACGCCAGTGGCAATTCGAATTCGATAGAAGGGGTCAGTGGATTAAATCCTTGTCCTAGCGTTGTTTTAGGCGCCATTGAAAATAATATAACAGTGGCATTAAGTTGTTATCCTGGTACAAATAATACCGATGTTCAACCATCTGGAAGTGGTAGTAATTTTGTCGTTCATAATTGTAATATTTCTAATGTACCGATTCAAAGATGGGTGAATATGGTATTGAGTGTTTATGGAAGAACCTTGGATTTATATATTGACGGTAAATTGGTTCGTACTTGTTTATTACCTGGAACCGCAAATATAAATAATAATGCAGACGTTTATGTAACACCACAAGGTGGGTTTGATGGTTGGACTTCCAAATTTCAATATTATCCAAATTCCTTGAATCCACAAGAGGTGTGGAATATTTATAGTCAAGGATACGGAGGCAAAAGTTGGTTTAATAATGCGTATAGTCTACAAGTATCTCTTTTGGAGAATGGAACCCAACAAGGTAGTTTTACCTTGTAGTAGGGGAACCTAGGTTTCCCTATGACCCCTCCTCACTAAGGAAGGGATTTCATTTTTGGCACGCGCGGCCTATACAAAGAAAAGGACAATCATATTATTGCGAAGCATAATATCATTGTAGAAATCGTTGTAAATATTCACGCGCCGACTTAATTAAGTAAAAAGCAAGGAGGGGGTCTTAGGGGGGATGTACATCCCCCTAATTTAAAAGTGGATATATATATATATAATATAATAATTAAATATGTTTGGAAACAATCGTTCTTCTTATAATGAATTCTCAGCCAACCGTGGAAGTTTTGGTAGTAAAGAGTTTTTAGAATCCAATAGTTTAGTCGCAAAATTTGTTTTTCTTATTTTAGTTGTTTTTGTTTTTATTTTATTACTTCATTTCGGTATGAATTTCCTTAGTTGGTGGTTTTCACCAAGTACAAGTCCAATGTTAGTGAGTGGTACCGTTCAAGCCAATCAATTGATTATTATTCCACAAGATCCAAGTTCAAACAATACCATTCCTATTTTAAGATCACAAAATGAAAATGAAGGGATTGAATTTACTTGGGGTGTATGGGTATACATTGATGGTATAAATCCTTTAGGACAGTATAAACATATTTTCTATAAAGGAAATGATAATTTAATATCCAATGGAATGAATTATCCAAACAATGCTCCTGGTCTTTACCTTGCACCTGATACAAATGCCCTTGTGGTTATGATGAATACTTATAATAATATTGATGAAGAAATAACGGTTCCAGACATGCCTTTGAATAAATGGGTCAATATTATTGTTCGTTGTCAGAATACAACATTAGATGTTTATATCAATGGAGTCATTACACGTAGTGTTGAATTAAATGGTGTCCCCAAACAAAATTACGGAAATGTATATGTTGGAATGAACGGTGGTTTTGATGGGTTCATTTCCAATTTACAATACTTTAATTATGCTTTACCTGTAACCAAAATAAATAGTATTGTAAACGCAGGACCAAACACAACTCCTTCTACAACCAATAATCTATATAACAAAAATGCGGATTACTTGTCATTACGTTGGTATTTGTTTAGTTAGTAGGGGGACATACATCCCCCCTACGACCCCCTGATGACAGTTAAATGAACTAACTCGGCGCGGGTTCTACAACTATTTCTACAATCATATTGTGTAAAACATAATATGATTGTATTTTCTCTTTGTAGAAACTCGCGCGCCAATACAACAAACCAAAACAGCAAGGAGGGGGTCGTAGGGGCAGTCCATCCCCCAAAGGGGGATGGCGTAGTGATGTACATCCCCCTACTTTTTAAAAAGTGGAATATATAAGAAAGAAATAGCATGTCTTGTTTAGGACCTGGTTATGACCCACAACCTCCTCGTGCTTGGAATCGTGTTCAAAATCGATGTTCTTTAGAAACCAGTTTCTCTGACCAAATTTACATTCCTATTTTAAAAAAAACAGTTCCTTCACAACAAGCAGCATATGAATTGGATGTATTGGCGAAGGGAAATATCCTACAATATAAGAAAAACAGTTCCAATTTAACGAAACAACAGCGTTATTCGCAAATTGCCAAAGGAATGTGGACCAATCGTACCAAAACATGGGCTACACAATCTCAAATCTATAGCAATCCAAATACAACAAGTTTACAAAGAGTTGGTTATATTATCATACCAAACACGGATCAAAATTTGAATCCAGTTCGTTACTGCACGAATGCAAACATTAAAGATGGAGGTTCACTCATTTGTAGTCGAACGGTGAACCCTTGTACTGACGAAGTCATTTCAATTACATCTGGACAAAGTTGTGCACCTACGAGTGCGTCAGATGTACCTGGACCAGTTATTCAACTTTGTTATAACAACGGTTTACCAACTTATTATCCAAAACAACGATATGTAATGACCAATAGTACAGATAAATGGCCGGTTAATTACAAATTTTTTCGTAGTGCCAATGCCATCCCTCAACAACGATAAATATTTTATTTTGTAAATCAATCTAAAATAAAATAAAGTAAAGTAAAAAAAGCACCATGTGAGAATCGAACTCACGATCTATGCATTACAAGTGCATTGCTCTACCATTGAGCCAATGGTGCATAAATGAAGCACCCTGTGAGAATCGAACTCACGATCTATACATTACTAGTGTATTGCTCTACCACTGAGCCAAGGGTGCATCGGAAGGAACGAAGTTCCTTATTATATTCTAATAATATCTCTTTAAGTTGTTTTTTCTTCATTAATATCTTTTTCTTCCTTAATATCTTTTTTCAAATATTTTCGTGTAAACATTTTCCCTTCTTTTCCACACATATTTTCACTCATTCTTGCTGTACTACAATACCGAGGTTGTTTGGTAACGTAACCACCCACTAAAAAAGAAGTGTCTTCTCGAAAAAACAAAGCACATTGACCAAATTGAATATTCCCATTCTTGTCGTTTATGAAATGTTTACAATTAATACAAAATTTTGGTGTTGGGTTTTTAATAGAATCCACCACTGACCACATTGTAAAAAAAAAGAATAGAAAACTGTTCATTCTTATTATATTTTATCATTTTCTATTTATATCCTTTTCCACTTTTGAAAAAGTGTCTAACTGGCACTAGGCACGCAAGTTGGGGTTTACACAGATTTCACTCGTAGGAAAAATATCCCCGGACATACACATTTGATTCTCTCCTACACGAGCACAAGTACGTGTTCCATTATCATCGCCAATAAAACACCAACCCGCTTTTCCAGAATTTTTTTGAATCGGACTAATCGAATCATCTGCGTTATAATTGGAACCTTTTGGACCACTTGCACCTGCTTCCAATGCATTTTGGGTATTCAATGCTCGATTGAGTGAATTATTTTCCGTATTATTGGAAGGGGTAACCGTTTTACTTAAAGGAACCCCTTTTAAATTCACCGTTTTTTTAATAATCGGGTCTAAAATCTCTTCAGCGGTGTTATCAATGGAAGTCGAAATATAATTTACATCTTTACTGACATTATCAATAATTTCTTTGGTTCCTAAAGCGGATACACCGACCACATTTCCTAATCCATCGGAAAGATGAAAACTGCCAGTATATTGTTTTATTGTATTCGCTATACTCTCAAACCAATTTGCAGTCTTTTCTGTTCCTACTGCCAAATAAGAAAAAAGATTAAATCCAGCAATGGCTAAGATAATAATAATAAACAAAAAGAGTCCTAAAGTTGACCAAAATCCCCAGGATGAAGAATCTGGTATTTCAATGATTGTATCTCCTGGACTTGAAAGTACTTCATTCGATGATGATAAAAAAGAATTACTTGGATTTTCCATTATAATAAAAATATAATTTATTTTTAAGGGGGGTACCCCCCCTTATGATCCCTCAATCCTTGTTTTAAAGGAAGGGGGTACCCCCCCTTATGATCCCTCAATCCTTGTTTTAAAGGAAGGGGGTACCCCCCCCTTATGATCCCCCAATCCTTAACCCCTTAAATCCGAGGAAGAAAAGTCTCTCCAAACTGATTCATCTTTTCCAACTTTTCAATCGTTTTTTCTAAATTCACATTTTTCACATTCTTAAACAAATAATCGGTATTTGGCGATTCCTCATTTTGCTTAATTTGAGCATAAACAGTATCAATCTTTTTACAAACATTCATAATGACTTCTTTTTGTTTCTCTCTCACCATTTCTTCATTCAAATCAAAACTCTCCGTTAATACGGCCACTGCCACGTATAATATATATTTACGTTTACGAAAACACGTATTCGAATATTTCAATGTAAATAAACTAAGTAAAGCACGCACAATTTTTTGAATAAGCAATCCGCGTTTTTTCATTTCCCCCAAAAAAACAGACCAAATTATCCAAACAATATCTTGTTGGTCTTTGCTTGGAACCGGCATGTCGCCTCTTCTTTCACATTTACATTTTTCTTTTTTCGTCTTACAAGTGGATTCGTATTCAAGGATCCATTCAATCCAATAACATGATTGAATGACATTTTTTACATCTTTAGAAATATTATATGCCAATTCATTCATCGGAATAAAAAGTTCTCTCGGGTCTTCTTTTAAAAAAAGATCATCACAATAATTCATGTTTGGTGCTTTAAAACGGTCAGTCATATAGGTCATATCAAAATCATTCGTTGCAATTTTAATATCATCAAAACTATGTTTTTTTTTCGAATCACATAAAATACAAATGACCTCGCAAAAAAGTCGGCGAATTTTCGTATTATTACGCATTCTCAATTCTTGACCTGCATATCCATTACTAATGATATCTCGAAAATTTTGGATTCGCATTTCCAAGTAAATCGCCAATTTGGGATTGCCTAAATGAATATATTTACTGTAAAAAAAAAGAATCGCTTCCCATAAATCACTATAATGACCGGCACAAATTAATTCAGCACTCCAATAACATCCTGGTTCGACTTTAGAATAAATAAGACTTTGGATTAATTCTTTACGAACATCGGTTTTTTTGAATTTAGAAAAACTAATCCCTTTAAAATCGTTTGGACCTCGTAAATCATTGATTTCAACTGATTCTATATTCGAGTCTATAGGTATAGTTTCCATTTGTATTCAATTATATGGTATAAATTATATAAAAAAAAAAATAATCATACATATTAAAGAATTGAATTATTGTACATTATGAAACTAATAAAAAACATCGTAACTACTTATCAAAAAATTCCTTTGTCCGGAAAAATATTATTGTTCACTTGCCTGTTTCTTATTTTGACCGTCTTTTTTAAAGCAGTCGAAGAAGAAAAACAACGTAGAAAGTCTGGGAAAGAAGGATTCGAACAAACGAATTCTTTTTTATTTAAAACCGATTCTCAAGTCTATGATGATTTTTATTCCAATATTTATGACTATTTGGTATTCAATAGTTTAAAGGATGATTATGAAGTCGGTGAAATTATTAATCGTACCACACCAACAAGTGAAAGTGTCATTTTAGATATTGGATGTGGAACAGGACATCATGTAGGTAAATTGGCAGATAATGGTTTAAATGTAATCGGAATTGATATTTCGCCTTCCATGATTCAAAAGGCAAAAGAAAATTATCCACAATATCATTTTTTAGTAGGAGATGTTTTAAATAACAATGAATTTAAATCACAATCTTTTACTCATATTTTGTGTTTGTATTTTACCATTTATTATATGGAGGACAAACAACGTTTTTTCAATCATTGTTATGAATGGTTAAAACATGGCGGTTATTTAATTATTCATTTAGTAGACCGAGAAAAATTTGATCCAGTTTTATCGAACACACCTGAATTGTCAGTTGTCTCTCCTAGGAAAGAGAGAAGAACCAATTCCAAGGTTCATTTCAATGATTTTGTTTATCAGGTGGACTTTGATTTACCAAAAGGAACAAACATCGCCAAATTCAAAGAAAATTTTAAATTCAATGATGGAAAAGTGAGAAAGCAAGAACATACCTTATATATGGAACCCCAAAACACGATTATAAATTATGCACAAGAATCCGGTTTTATTATTCAAGGGAAAATCGATTTGCTTCATTGTGCCTATGATTATCAATATTTATATATTTTGACCAAACCTTAAGGGAACCTCTATAGAACCGTAGGTTCTATGAGGGTTCCCTTATGATCCCTCCCTTTGCCCTTCGGGGATAAAAAATCTGGCTTTTTAATTTGATTAACTCGGCGCAGGCTCTATAATTATATCCTACAATCATATTATTAGTAGGGTAACATACGTCCCCCCCTTCCGTCCCTTGTTAAGGGCGAATGATTTTTGGCGCGCGAGTATCTACAAAGAAAAGGACAATAATATTATGTTTTACACAATATCATTGTAGAGATTGTTGTAGAGCCCGCGCCGAGTTATATCCCCGAAGGGCTAAGGGAGGGATCATAAGGGAACCCTCATAGAACCTACGGTTCTATAGAGGTTCCCTTACAAGGAAGTATTTTTTTTGATTCGTATTTTCAATCCAATTATGGTGATTGGCAAATTCAAAATGAGCAGTAGCAAATAATTTTCCAGTAGAAAGAATGGAACCTAAACAAGAAAATCCACCTTTATGTACCATTAAATTAGCCGCTTTATGCATGATGGATAAATGAACATCTGGTTTATCTAAATAAACGAAAATATTCGAATTTTTACTTAATATATGATTCATTTGATTCACAAAGTCAATGGTTTTGATATGATGGGGTTTAAAAAACTCATCCAAATGAATCCCCCCTAATAAAATAACTTTTTCATAATTATGAGACATTTGTTCAATAATATTTACATAATCTTCTTCTACATTTAGGTCGCCACTTCGAATATGAACACAAAGACAATTCGAGTTTTGAACAAGTTGAAAAACTTCATTCGATTCCAAAAAAGACTCATTCTTTTCAATGTATTCTTTCACAGAATCAATCAATCGAGGAAGATAAGGAACCTTTTCATCTGCCGGTCGCTGTTGACAATAAAAATGTAAAATCGAATCTTTACAAATATCTGCTACTAAATTCATTCTTTTCAATGAACCTTCATCGGCATGAGGACATTGTTTCCATTGTCCAGATAAATACGGCATATTTAATAAATTACCGATATTGTAACCAGCCCTTCTCTCATCATTCGAAAATTCAATCTCTTTATCATAAATAATAATATCTTCAAAAGTTAAATTCCGTTTTAACATTTTATAAATAAAAATACAACATACTTTTTATATTGATTTTAGGCTTATATCAATATAAAAAATAAAATACAATTATATATCCTTAAATCGATTTCCTTTCACAAAGATTAATTCTGTTTTTTCCCATAATTTTCCACCATCATTATCAAAGGTTACATCTCCTAAAAAATGAAACGGATAGTGTTCTGCAGGTTTGGTTTGAAATGTGAAATCAACCCCTTCATACAACTTTTGTAAAGAACCAATATTCCAACCCTTTTCAATGATTTTCCTAGACATTAAAATTTCTTTATTAAAAATAGCATCCCAAATATCTTTCGAATAATTTGTAATACTCAAAATTTGTATTTCCATCAAATATTCTACGGTTTCTTTATTCATACTAAAAATATAGGATTGAATATGACTATGAATATAAGGATTCACTATCATTTCTACTCCGGCATTATTAATGGTACTACCAAATAAATGAATATTATCTTTTTTCAATCCATTCAAGTACATATCCGTCCATTTACCTTCATAATCATCTGGTAAAAAAGGTCCAAATACGGATGAATTTGCAAAAATAAAAGTTTCATAATTTTTATATAAATGATTATGTAATAATCCTTCTGACCATCCACCAAAATCACACCCCAGATTCTCTCTTTTGAAAACAGAAACATTTTTATAATGGGGATATTCAAAATTCAATTCTTTATTATTGCAAATAAGTAAAAAATCGATTTGATCATCTTCAAATACCGCATTTTTAAAAAAATGTTCTACTCTTTCATTCAATAAATGAAATACATATAATACCAATGTTTTTGAGTTGGCCATTTATCTTTATCTTTATCTTTATCTTTATCTTTATATTTTAACTCAATAATATCTAAAATGTGCAAAGATATAAAAGAATATATTTATTTCAATAAAGAGAGAAGAATATAAAAAAATGTTTGAGAATTATTTATTACATTTCCCTTGGTTGACCATCTTTTTTTATGCGTTTATTGTTTTCCTTCTTGTGTTTTTGATAACCCTACTTTACTTGAGATCAAAATATGGATTCTGGGTTTCCCAACCTGTTTTTCATTCCTATGATTTTTCTTATTATTTGTATCCTCCAGGGATTATTCGAATGGATTTACCAGAAAAGAATAAATATACAAATTTTAAGGATATTACAACCACATTGTACAATGAATTGACTTCTCTCCAGAAGTTGGAAATGATTCATTTACTTCAACAACATTATTTACGAAAGGGAGAGAATATTTTCTTACCTGAATCCATGAATGTTTTTCCTTATTTTGAAGGATTATCCCATGAATCTTTATTGATTGGAGAGAAAGAAAATATAAAAAATATAAAAAACACAAAAAACACAAAAAACAAAGAAAATCCTTGTTTTTTTTCATTTTACTGGGAAAAATCACTTCTGACCGACTTAAAAAAAGGCACGATTATTGAAAATAAAAAAATCATTGCATCGATGACTAGTCGTCCAATCAAAATCCGGATTTTGAAAGGGAATGACCCGAATGCAACTTTTCTTGCTTATTACGTGGATTATTTATGTGTCAATGAATTCCATCAAAAAAAAGGAATCACTTCTCAAATGATTCAAACTCATGAATACAATCAACGACATTTGAATAAAAACATTCAAGTTTCTTTATTTAAGAGAGAAGGAGAATTGACTAGTGGGATTGTTCCGCTTTGTATTTATACCACCTATGGATTCTCGGTTTTCACTTGGAGGAAACCTATATCCCTTTCACCAAATTATCAAATCATTGAATTTTCAAAACAGAATCTACATTTGCTACGCGATTTTTTGAAAGAGAATGAAGACCATTTTGATATTTTGTTGGAACCTTCTTTTTCGAATTTACTTGAATTGATTCAAACCAAAAATATCTATGTTTGCGCAGTTTTAGAAAAAGAAAAAGATGTTGTTTTATGTGTTTATTTTTATTGTAATTCGTGTGTTTTCATCGAAAAAGATATGAGGATTCTTACTTGTTATGCATCGGTAAAAAGCGACGCGTGTTCCACAGAGATTTTTATTCAAGGATTCAAAAATAGTTTCTGGAATACGGCGGACAAAAATAATTTTGGGTTTTGTCTCATTGAAAATATTAGTCACAATCATTGGATTATTGCAAATCTATTGAAAAAATCGACACCTGTTCTAAAAAGTCCAACGGGCTATTTCTTTTATAATTTTGCCTATCCGACCTTTTCTGCGGAGAGAGTTTTTCCGTAGGGGGGAGTCCCTTACCTACGGGAGGGATACCCCCTCCTTGCTTTTTACTTAATAAACTCGGCGCGGAGTTTCTACAACAATCTCTAAAATAATATTATGCTTCGCTAAACAAAGCACAATATTATTTTCTTTTTCTTTGTAGAAACTCCCGCGCCAATACACCAAATCAAAACAGCAAGGAGGGGGTCGTAGGGGGGACGTATGTCCCCCTACCTAGCGGACATATTTCCCAACTCGGGCAAAAGAATCCACAATAAAAATAATAAATATTCCTAAAAAGGAATAAAGAATCACTTCTTCGGTCACATGATTGGTTTTTTCATCTTGTTGTTCTTCCAATAAATGAATCATATAATTTAACTTTTGCATAAGAGCCTCTTGAGAAGGAGAGGAGGAGTTGGAAGAACCAGAATAAGAGTTACTCATATTCAAATAAGCCTGGGTCTGAAAACCGTTTGCATTTGCATTCTCATAATACCCAGGAGTATGATGGTAAGGTGCTTTTTGTAAAGTCTGATTCACATTGGAGTTGTAATGAGGAATATATTTTTTATAATAATCCTCTGCCGTCTTTTGATTTCCATAATTGGATTGAAAATTATTCAAGTCTAAATTCTCTTCTGCATTATAAAATGGTTTTGGTACTTTTCCTAAAATCTCTTGAATTTGTGCATTCGGATTCGGATTTGGGTTCGGATTTTGCATATTTTCTGTTACGGGTGGTTTTTGAACGGTAGAAACAGGCATGGATGGTGGAGTAAAATTGGAATGAAAATCACCCAAACTATCATCCCCATCATCCATATTGGAGTCATTATGTATCTTTTCTAAAACGCTATTTACTTTATTTGTATTAAAACTTTCTTTAGGATATTTTTTTTGAGTTTTATTATGATGCGATGAATTTTTTTTATAAATAGGCGGTGGTTGATCATTATTTTCATTATTATCAAATGGTGCCGCATACATTGCTAAAGACATTCCTCTTAATAAAAATTAAGATAATAATTTATATCTTTGCACCCTTGAAGATTTTAATTCGCATTTTATACCGTTGAAGAATTATCAAGTTAAGTTCAAGAATGTAAAATGATAAAGATTTGGTTGGTGTAAAGAAATAAACTTCCTAAAAGAATAAAAAAATATACCTTTTTATTATATGACAGAAATACAAAAATTAAATAAGCACGCAATTATTTGTATGATTATTTTTTTATTAATGGTTTTATTCTTTTTACAACCGAGGGTTTTTTCCCAACTTTTCCAAACAATTTTAGGAAGAGCCTTTTTAGTGATTTTGATTATTTATATTACTTATTGCAATCAAATTGGGGGAGTATTATTTGTCTTATTTTTAATGATTATGCATACAAATGATTCGACCGTTGAAGGTTTGTCGTTGAGGAATAATGTCATTTCAAATTTGTCAGAAAAATTAAAAGAAGAAGAACGAAACCAAGCAGCAGTAGATGCAATGGCAAGTGTAAATGGAAGTAGTGACCCACATAAAATTTTTTTAAAAAGTGCCGCAACCATTGCACAAGATTATAATAATGAAAACCCGAATCCTCCATTTTTTAGCATTATGCCAGCCAAAATAAAACTTTTAGAAGAAGTAAGAGCAGCAAAAGCAGCAAATTCACCAAGTGCACTAGCAACTGCACAATTAAATTATCTAGAATCCCTTGCAACCATTGCAGAAAAAATTGCAAATAGTAAACCATTCTCAAAAGAATCAGTTGCATTTAAAAAAGCAAAACAAGCAGAAACAGAAGCATCCATCAAAGCAGAACCAAGACCAATGGCCTCAAGTGTGAGAGAATCCACTTCACCATCATCTTTCGCGCCAACCTCAACAGTTAACGCTGCACCTGTAACCGTTAACGCTGCACCTGCACCTGCAACCCCATCACAAGAAGTTCTAGAAAAAGCAGGCACAGATGCAATTGATAGTATCGAAGAAGGTCAGGGTAACAAGAAAAGTTATCAAACAATCAACGCAAGAAACGCACAAGATTATGTGAAACAGAATCCGAATAGTGGATTTGATGTTACAACAGAACAAATAAAACTTGTATCTGCGGTAAATGCCGCAAAATCACCAGATGAAGTAAAACAAGCCCAACTGAATTATGTAGAAACTCTCTCAAAAATAGGAGACAACATCGCAGCAAAAATAGGAACATCTGCATATATACAATGGCAACAGCAACAACCGCGAAACATTCAAGCAATGCAACAAATGCAACAGCAAGAGCAACAGCAACAGCAACAGCAACAATCACCAGGAGAAGCAAAACGATTACAAGATGCAATTGCAAACCCAAACTCACCAGATGGAATTCTTCTTAAAAATTATATAAAAGAAAATCCGAATACACCGGAAGCAAGAGCATATGCCGCAGCATATCCAGAGTCACCAGAAGCACTTGCAATAAATGTGAATACACCTACACCTACACCTTTACAAGTGGTACCAGAACCAACCGCTACATCCAGTGTAACACAAGTACAAGCACGCGAAGACGCGAAAAATTTAATTAAAACCCTTACCCCTACTCCCACACAAAGTGATACATCTATCCTAACCCAAATAAAAAAAACATTTACTTGTACTGAAAATTTCAAACCACTTGAAGGGTTTGATTTGTTAGGATTAGAAGATAATATGAAAAGAGGTAAACAATCCAATTCTATCCAAGTAGGAAATTCATATCATCAAAATTCTGAGGACGTAATGCCTTATGAAAAATCCTTTTTTTCACCTTTTCACTTTTAGTAAATCTAGAACCAGAATCTAAGTAATAAATATTTTATCTCCTAAGTATAAGATATTCCTTTTTACATAAAATGGCCAAAGTAAAATTACCAAAAACACCGATTCCACCGAAATCTTCTCTCTTTTCACCCTTTACAAATGCGTTGCATTATTTAAATCATAACGTAATGTTTTTAAATAATAGTAAATTTTTCGCAGGAATTGTCATGATTCTTTTAAATGTGGGTTCAAAATTCATTACCATTCAATTTAGTAAATCCACCGAAGAATATTTGAAATTCTCTTTAAGTAAACAATTATTAGTCTTTTCCATGTCATGGATGGGTACTCGTGATATCTATACCGCGCTTGGATTAACCGCCATTTTCACCATTTTATCCGACCATTTATTTAATGAAGACAGTCATTTATGTGTCGTTCCTCATAAATATCGCGTTTTAAATAAAGCAGTTGATACAAATGATGACGGGCAAGTTTCCGAAACCGAATTGGCGGAAGCAATTGCGGTTTTAGAAAAGGCAAAAAGAGAGAAACAGAAAAAAGAAAATCGAGACAATTTTGCCAAATTCGATTACCAAAAAATACCTATTTCAAATTAAGGTTTTTTTTGAAAACTTGTCATCATAGATGCCACTGCATTTTTTGCATTTTTTTTCATATCACTCGCTACCGTTGTATAGGAATGAGTGATATCTTTCCATTGTTTTTTACAAGGGATTTTCTTCAATTCTTCTTCGGTTAATTTTTCACCCTTTTTTAAACTAAGAAAAATGCGGATTTGATATTTTGGGTCCGTTAAATATTTTGTATTTCTTTTTTTATACGTACGATTCTGGTAAGAATAAGGTATTCGACCGTAAGAATTTGTTCGACCGTAAGAATAAGGTGTTCGACCGTAAGAATAAGTATTCGGTCTTCTACGGTAAGAATTTGTTCGACCGTAAGAATTTGTTCGACCGTAAGAATTTGTTCGACCGTAAGAATACGGTCTTTGACGGTAAGAATAGTTTCTAGGATACAAAGAATAATTCTTTTTACGTGTTCTAGCACCCCCTTTTTTTATGAAGGTGGAATTTATTTGGGGTACAGGAATCTCATAATTCGGTCCGTATAGTTCCTCTTCTGTATATTTGCTTGGTTCGGCCGTTTCCAAATACCAATTCCCCTTTTGCCATTCGACAAATTCAACGTAATATTTCTCTCGATGAATATAGAAAACCCCATTGGTTGGAAACAAAGTATCTAAAGTAATCTGAATATTACGATCCACATTTCCAGGACTCGCTTCTTTCAATGTTTTTCGGGGAGGAAGAAAAAGTGCGGTATAGTTATTCAACTGATGAAACATTTGACTGTTGAAAAAAGAGAGAATACGTGAATTTTCAGGAATTTTACGAATAATATTTGCGTCAAGAGGTTGTAAAGGATTGAAATAGATATTATGACTAGGCGCATTTGGTAAAGTTAATACCGGGTCATATTTGAATTTTTTATATGGTAGATTGGTTTCAACAATGATTTGTAATTTGGTTGGTATCATGGGTATTTTTTGTTTGATTCTGTTTTTGTTTATATTTTTATTGGTTCTCATTATGGTTTTGTTATTTTGGTTCATTCAATCGTGTTATAATATATCTACAAAAAAAGTACAAGAAAATTAATCCTCCAATTCAAAATTGAAAGAAGGACAAAACAATTCCTGAATAACTTGATCAGCAACTTCAATGTAATTATCATCACATAATTTCATAGTAACACCGTGTGCCATTGCCAAAACGAGTTGTACTTTTACATAAGGATCGCTTATTTTCAACCCCATTTTTTGCAATTCATTTTGATTCAAATAACGGTCGAATTCTTTCAAAAAAGAATACAACTGATATTGATTCGCTTTTTTCGATTCATATAAAACTTGCCCTATTATTTTCGAAGTTAATGCAATCATTTCTTCCCTATTTTTTCCCGATAAATCTTTTACCAAATCCAAGGATTTATTTTCTGGGGTAACAATAATACCCGATTCTAAAATCATCCGAGCAGTATCTTTCACAGGTCTTTCCATCATTCCTAAAATACATTCAAAAAGTGTATTTCGAAATTCTTCTTCCAATTCACATAAAATACCGAAATCAAAAACGCCGATTTTATACGGATATAAAGAATCCGTTGCATCTTTGATAAAAACAATGTTTCCACCGTGTAAATCTCCGTGGGTAACTCCGTGTAAAAAACTAGTAACAAACCCGAATTTCAAAACCGATTTTGCAAATCCAAGAGAATCATTTTTTTCCGTTTCAACCAAGGTCTTTCCTTCTACAAAATCCATGAATATTACGTTTTGATAACGCTCTGTAATATGCGGATAAACTTCGGGGATAACAACGTATTTTAGATTCACACAATTCCTTTTCACGAGTTGGATATTTTCGACTTCTTTTTGAAAATCAGTTTGTTGTTGAATGATTTTCACATTTCTCTCGACCAATTCAACCAATTTGTATTTTTTCACAAAGTTCAAATTCAGAAAATCCAAACAAAAAACGGAAGACAAGAAAGACAAACCAGACAAAAAGGATAAGATTCCTTCAATCCCGCATTGAATTTTTCTTTCAATCTCCTTTCTTTTCATTTTAATAATGTAGGGTTTACTATGACCCAGGCGTTCTCTCGCTAGAAAAACAAGAGAAATCATTCCTGAATTCATAGGTTCTTTTTGTTCTAAAACCAAATCATTCTCAAATAAAATGGAGTTCAAGGTTTCATAATCGATTTCATTGATATGATAAGGTGCCCGATCTGTAAATTCAATCAATTCATTATCGAATCCTTCAGTTAGAGCCAAGGCTTGAAATAATTTCACATATAAAATATTATATTGCGCTAGTTTTTTACATATATTTCCAATGAAATAAGAATAAGAATAAGAACGATTCAAGTAAATATAAAAACAAAAAAGATAACTAATGTATTCGCTGAAAATCATCCATCCAATTTGTAAAAAAGAGAGAAAGGAAACGATTTTTTGGTAGAAACCAAGAGATTGATTGACAAACATTTCAATATAATCATCCATTTCTAAGTTTTCATCTACGCTTCTATTTTTACCTATTCCTCCATAGTCATTGAGTATTTGAATGGGTGATTCGATCCTTGGTAAAAAAGAAGAGATAAAAATTGGTGAATCAATAAACTTTGCTAAAAAACGATTCATTATGGATCGATATATTAGAATGTATAGTTCTCTATAAATTGTTTTAATCTTGAAAATACTTTATAAATAATCGTACTTATCATTTTTTCTAAAAAAGCAGGTATTTTCATTTTTTTCTGGTTGATTTTGATTTTATTCGAAAAATGCATTTTATGTTCATTGAAAAAAATACATTCGACGTCCATTCGTTCAATTGGTAATGGATAGACATTTTGTGGAATGTGTTCCGGTGTCTTGAATTCCCCCTTTTCATCGAGAATAAATTGGGATTGAAAAATGATTTTACTTGTTTTTTTAGTAATAGGGTCTTTTTCGACCTCCTTTTTAACTTTCAAATAGGCAAAACGTTGCGGGATTCCTAAATCTGGAAAGAGGTCTTTCATAATAAAAATAATATCGGCTTCCAAATCATTGATTTTATGTAATTCGGTTTTTTCATAAATATCCCTATTTAAATCATAGACTAATTTCATCATATCAAAATCAATGATTTTCTCTAAAATTAAATTTTTATTTTCAATTTCACATTGCATATGATATTCTTCATCTTGTGTTTTAGAAATACAAATTGTATTTTTTTCAAGTAATAAGGTTTCTTTTTTTTTATCGTTTTCTTCTTGCATTTTTTCAACTTGTAAAAATAAGAAAAATATATAATAAAAAAAGATTCTAAAAAAAGAATTTTATCGAAAGGATTTGTTATTTTATTATATAAAATGAAAACCATTTAAATTGTCTTTGATATAATATATAGAAATCCAATGAAACATCTTTTAGGATTATTTTATCTGTCTCTTTCCTTTTTTTCCAAAGGTTACTTGAAAAATACCTCTTGGAGATCCAAAGGACTTTGTCAAGAAAAACGTTTTGTGAAAGATATGTCTGTATTTTACAAAAAAGGAGATTATCATTTTTCGGAGCGTTATTATCGAGACTATTTACGACGATTAAATTCGAAAAATATTACGGTTCAAACCAATAGTATTTTAGGGTTGGATGAGACAAATTATTTTGATGATAATCAAAATAATACCAATTCGAATAATTTGAGCGAAGAAGATTATGCAAACCATCGTAATTATGGAATCAGTAAACGATATATTTATCAAAAAAATAAAATTAATGGAGGACAGAAGATTAAGATCTATATGAATAAGGCAGCAGCGGAATTATATCAACAAATGAATGGTATCCAGATTTTTGATAATTTTGGGAATTTGGAAAATCAAACAGATACGGATAATGATGAAAACGGACAACCCTTTTTCCGTAATCCATATTTGCCACCAAAAACTTCTTCCAGTGAAAAATCCAAATCCGAGAATTTTGAAGTGGTGAAAAATTATCAAGTAAATTTTACTCAGATTGGTGGGTATCAAAACATCAAAAAAGAATTGGAACAGTGTATTGATATGTTGAAAAATTATAAAAAATATGCGAAATACAATGTTCGTATCCCCAAAGGGTTAATTTTTGAAGGTCCGCCGGGAAATGGAAAAACTCTTTTAGCGAAAGGTTTAGCAGGAGAAGCCGGATGTAGTTTTATTTCTGTTTCTGGCTCTGATTTTCAAGAAAAATATATTGGGGTGGGTCCTACTCGTATCAAAGAATTATTTGGTTTAGCGAAGAAGAATGTACCTTGTATTATCTTCATTGATGAAATTGATGCGGTAGGTAGAAAACGTTCCGGTGATGGAGAGACTGCATCCAGTGAACGTGACAATACATTGAATGCTCTCTTGGTAGAAATGGACGGTTTCAAAAACAATACGGGGATTTTTGTAGTTGGTGCAACGAATCGAGTTGATCTTCTCGATAAGGCGTTAATGCGTCCCGGGCGTATTGATAAGAAGATTTATATTGGAATGCCTGACGCTATCACGAGAGAAGCGATTATTCATATTCATATTCAAGGGAAACCTTATAGTGAAAATATTATTCTGAAAGATTTGGTGGAAATAACGGAAGGATATTCCGGTGCTCAGATTGAGAATTTATTGAATGAAGCGATGTTGAATGCATTGAGAGAGGATCGGACCGAATTCACTCATGAGGATTTTGATATGGTTCTGAATAAAATGATTGCTGGTTGGCAACCAAGTGAACATGAGTTCACGAGTGATATTATTGATCATATTGCGATTCACGAAATGGGACATGCCATCGTAGGTATTCTTTCCAAACATCATTCCAAAATGTCAAAAGTCATTATTAATTTATCTTCCCCGAAAAGTCCAGGCTATACCGTATTTGAAAGTTCTACGTCAAATATTTATAAACGAGAATCACTTTTTGAACATCTAATGATTCTTTTGGCAGGTCGAATTGCGGAAGAAATCTTTTATGATGTGTCTGTCACCACGGGTGCCATCAATGATTTTGAAGAGGCATTGAAATTGGCAGAGAAAATGGTGGTTTATTATGGCATGGGAAAAAATGTGATTTACCCGAATTTGAGTGAAAAATATAAAGAATACATTGATGATGATGTTGCTGAATTAATCAGTGATGCATATCGTTACTCACATATTATTCTGTTAAAAGGAAAGGACTTAATTTCTGAAACCGCAGAAATGTTGAAAAAAGATAAAATCTTGAAAGCCCATGTCATTCAAGAATTGATTAAAGAGAAATATTCTTACCTTCTGTAGGGGGACGTACGTCCCCCCTACGACCCCCACCTTGCATTTTCCCTTGATAACTCAGCGCGGGAATTGACAACTATTTTTACAATCATATTGTGCTATGCATAATATTATTGTTATTTTCTTTGTAGATACTCGCGCGCCAAAAAGCCAACGCCCTTAACAAGGAGGGGGTCGTAGGGGGGACGTATGTCCCCCTACTCAGATGTCTAAACTAATCGTATTCTTATCCGATTTTTGTTTACGTTTGGCACTACGTTTGGGGATATTTCCAGAAGATTGAAGTTCTTTCAAGTCACTAATACTAATGGTACTACTATCATTCATATTAAATGTTTCATTCACTTGTGGTGACGGAGGAGGTCCTAAATTTACGGTTTTTTCTTGATTGACAAAAGTTGGTTGGGGTAAAGGCATGGATGATTCCTGAATATTAATGGTCTTTGTTTTTAATCCAGAAAGAATATCACTGATATCACTTGGGCCCTTCATTTCAGGTCTTCCATTACCGGAGGAAGAAGAGGTGGTAGGACGTTTGGATCTCTGAGGTGGTTGAATGGGTTCATTAAAAGTTGGTCCACTCGCATAATTCTCGCGAATATTAATACCGTCATCCACATAAATACTATTTCCCATTCCGGAACGTGAAGCGGCATTTAAGTCTGGACGAATGGCATAATTATTATTTCCTGGACGACCACTTGGTGGTGGCACCGAATTGGGTCCTTGGGTAGCCATGGGAGCAGGAGGTCCACGTCCATATCCGACTTCCGGTTCTGGATTCATTAACCCAGACATAAATCCAGAAAATCCTGGACTACTCTGGGACATTGAATTCACTGCAGCGTTCTGGAAAGAACGCATTAAATCCGGGTTCTGTCGTAAAATATCATCCATTCCAGGCATCGCTGACTTGAACATGGTGTTGGTCATATGAACCATCATGGCACTACCACCTAATTGAAACATCAATTTCAATTCGGGTGCTAAAGAAGCACGCGATTTATATTTCTCATATAATTCTCCAAAAATATCGTCATAATCCGTTATATTTTCATTGATTTGTTCACTCCATCCATCAAGTTTAATATCAAAGGGATCAAAACGATTATTTAAAAATTCGATTCCATTGATAACCGCCATCATCATATTTCCTTGAAATTTTACGGAATTCTGTTTTACCTTTTCATCCATAATGGTTTCATATTCTCCTTGCATTTCTTCTAAAGGAGAATCCATTGAATATTTCTTCGATAATTCGACCCCCTTCTTTTCCAATCCTTCCAACTTTCTTAAATATTTGAATTTTTCTCTCAATAATTCCTCTTTCGACATTTTAGGTTGAGAACTCACATTCTTATCCGGATTCAAAGGAATATTATTGAATTTGCCATATCCATCCCAGGTTTTTGAATCGGTACTTGTTTCTGCGGTTGATTTCCCAAGAGAAAACCCTTTACTATTACTGTCATTTGTACCATTATCAAAACGAACCGAATGTCTTTCTTGATCTTCCGTAGGTGAAAAGAAATCGGATTTATTGTTGAAAGAAAGGGGTTCTGTGTCTTCGGTTAAGTTATTCAGTTCTTCTTCTAAATTATTCAAATCGTCAATATTGATATCTGTATTTCCTCCTCTTCCAGAACCTTCCTTTATTCGGTCATTCATTAAAAGTTCAATCCCACCTCCAAAATTCGTTGATCTTAAACTATTTCCACCTCCGCTACCGCTAGTACCTAGATCTCTTTCATTAAAATCCATAGGATCATTAAAATCAAAACTAGAAAGTTCAATCATATCTGACATTGTGAATCCTTATTATCTTTATTATAATAATTATTTTTAAGTCCTACGAATTTATAATTATAATTATAATTATAATTATGTTGTATCTGTAGATAATGATTTTACTAAATCTTGATGGTACTAAAATTAATATTTCCAAAACCGGATATAAAAGTATTACTTATATCTTTTAGATTTTGATCCATTTGCGAGACTTCATCATCTACATTGAATGAATTACATTTACGGTTTGCCTCGGTCCAACCAAAAAAATCTAAAAACCAGTTGATTATAATTCCAAAAGTCCATTGATAGATATTATTAAAAAAATCAAAAATAAAACCAGGTACAATATATTTAATCATCTCTATGATAAAAGAAAAAAAGCCATTCACCATATAAAAGGGCATACAATTTGGAAGAGATATAATTTTATCTCCAATCAATTTTATAATATTAAATATTTGAATAAAAATACCACCGATTCCGTTAAAAAGTGCCATCAATGGGTCAATGATTCCTTTTTTTAAAATATCTCCAATTTGAGTAAAAACAGAGACAAATTTATTGACAATTAAATCATTAAAAGTAGTTTCGATTTGTTTTATGGCATTCATAATTTGAGCCCCAATTGTGTTTTTTAATTGTTCGATTGCATTATTGATTTGACTTTTTATACCATTGGCAAGTTCATTTTTTATTCCATTTAATGCATCATCTACCAAACCTTTTACATTCAAAGATCCAAAAGACATTCTTTAATACTACTTATTAATACTAGTTATTATTTTTAATTTGCAATCATCAAACATAAATATGTATCTAAAAACGTATACTGTTAAAATTTATTTTTCCGAATCCCGCCTTGAAAGAATTACCAATATTTTTCGTCACTTGATCCATTTTTGAAATTTCGGAATTAATATTGAAATTATAACAACGTTGGTTGGCATCATCCCATCCTACGAAATTCCAAAACCAATTGACAAAAATTCCTAAAGTCCAGTTATAAATATTCTTAAAAAAATCAAAGATAAAACCAGGCAAGAAACTCTTAAAGAAACTTACAATCATCTTACTAGTTGCGTCAAAAACATAAAAAGGAATACAAGTGGGGAGAGAAGCAATTTTATCTGCTACTGTTTTTATAATATTAAAGAGTTGAACAAAAACAGTAATGATTCCTTTGAAAAGTGTAATTAACGGGTCGATGATTCCTTTTTTTAGAATCGCACCCATTTGAGTGAATACGGAACCAAACTTGTTTACCATTGTCGTATTTACATTATTTGCCACGGTTGTCGTCATGGTATTTACCTCTTTGACTAAATTATCTTCTATTCCTGAGGTCATGGTATTGATTCCATCATTGACTACATTTTGTAGTTCATCCTTAATTACACCAATTCCGGAATTGATTTCTTTTTGTATTTGTGCTTTTACATCTGCCGTCATTTCAGCCAATTTTATAGCGGCTTCGGCTTCTTCTCTAACTTTTCTTGCAGCATCTTCAGCCGCTTTTTTTGCTTTATCTGCTACAGATTCAATAGAATTACCTACACTTTTAAAAGCATTACTTATCGACTTTGATGATCCACCACCCATTTGTCTTTACTATCTTAGATATTCGTCCGAAAAAAAGATTGAGATTTCTATCCAACTAACTTCTCAGAAAGATACCAATATCCTTGTAAAAAACAATCTGCTAAATCATCTTTCTTTTTATGTTTTTGAAAATGGTCAAAGTGTGGTTGAAACAAGGGATTTTCATTTAATAATTGCAAACATTTTTCAATCCCCGCTTTTTTTCGGTCTTTGTAGTCCAACGGTTTTTTCTTTTCTTTTTCTTTTTCTTTTTCTTTTTCTTTTTCTTTTTCTTTTTTTTCTTTTTTTTCTTTTTCTAATCCAACAATACTATTACTACTGTTACACGTGAAATCTTTCAATTTATTGGCCGAAGAAATAAACTCGATATGATTGACATTTCCTTTCATTATAAAATATTGCGAAATCATCCCTTGAATGGTCTTCATACGATTCGCAATGGGACTAATTTGATTTTCAATAATCACATAATCAATGGTAAAGGGTTCTTCGTTTTGATAAAACATTTCATCCAATTTGAATTGAATGTTTTTCCCAATCGTAATGATATCTACTTTGGAGGAATTGACCGAATGAATCGATTCCAAACAAGTATCATTTACATATTCATTCAAGAGGGAAATGACATCTCCTTTTTTGGTTTTGGTATCATAAGGAATATGATATTGATCCGCCATTTCAAATAATTTCTGTACTTTTTGTTTATTGATGAATGCGGGTTTCAGTTCATTGGTGGGAATAAGAAAATTTGTTTTTTTGGCATGTTTTAAACAAAAACATTGATGATTTTTAATGAATTTGGCTGGTTTTCCACAAATGTTTGAATCATTGGATGTTTGTTCTGGGTTCTCATGAATACTCATTTTTGACCCTTGTTTTGATTTGGATTTTTTTAAAGGTTTCTCTTTTTCTTTCTCTTTTTCCTTTTCTTTTTCTAAACAAACCAACGTTTCTTTTTCCCCAATATTTAAAATATCCCAATGCGTGATTTGAAAAAACGTCTCTCCTTCCTTTTTTTCAAAACAACAAAGGGCTAAATTCTTAATACCGACATCAATACTCAAAATTCTCATTTCAAACAAATCAAATAAATAAACAATATATTATATAAAATAAATATAATATATAGTTAAACCAAAATTATGACAAATATTCAAACAGAACCCTTAAATGAAAGAGAAACAAAAACGATCCAATACCTTATTTTTGAAAAACATCATATTTTATTATTTATTCTTACGATCTGGACCCTCTTATATTTATCACAATTCTCTTTTCTCACAAAATATTCCATCAATATTTATCAAGTCGCCGCTTTTTCAATGGCTTATCAATACATCAATACAAATATCACCGTTTATCAAATTTTAGGTAGTTCATTTATCGCCTCTTTTACATCTTATTTTATTTACTTATTCCTTCATAAATATACTCGAGTCATCGTATTAAATGCTATTATTACTTTTTGCGTGATTATCTTGACCGATTTTGCCAATTGCTTTACCATCAGTTCTTTAATTTATGCAATGATTGCAGTAAAAGAAATACCTCAACTTAAATCAGGGTATTTATTTTCATTTTTTCTGGCTTGTTTAGCGATCGTTTGTTTTTATTTTCTTTTTACAAAAATTGTTTCTTTCATACAAAAGAAATTTCATTTCTTTGAAGATTATCATCTTCTAGAAAAAAAATGGTACTAAAATTCGGATTCGATTTTTATATCTTTTGTATTTGAATCGAAGGTGCAATCAATCGCGCATTTAATTGTTCTCTTGATAAATATGGATTTTTCAAATCACTATTTGTATAACCATATCCAGGTTGATTATTATCATACGTATTTTTATAAAGATAAGGTACATTATTCGAAGGAGTTTTACCTGTATAAACGTGAGGGCTCAATCCTAAATCGTAACACGCTTCTTCTCCATTGTATTTCATAATAGCGAGTCCATTATGTTGCATGTATTGGCGATATCCCCAATTGGATTGAATATTTTCTTGTTTTTGGATACGTTGATTAATCACAGCGTCCGGTTGCCAAGATGCATAATTTCTACCATCTGCCATAATTGGTGGAAAATTAAAATGAATATTATTTGAACCAGAATAACAAGTTGCCCAAGACATCTTTATATAACCCTTAGAAAAGGTATCTGAATAATTACTTAAACATTCAATTCGCCTAATAATTTATGTAATTCTCCCTTTTTCATTTTATTTGCTTCTTCTAAACCGACTAAACCTTTTTGAACTACTATATTTTTTAATTGTTGTACAGAAAGTTTTTTATAATCCGTATGTTCATTTGTATTGTCTAAAGAAATATGAATCGATTTTAAATCACTTGTTACTTCTAAAGGAATGAATTCATTTTCTTCATTTTCATTATGGATAGTTAAAATTTTGATTTCTTTTTTCTCTTCTTCTTCTTCGACTCCATTCATGGAATCGTCTTCGTCTAAATCACTGAGTTCCTCTAAAGTTGGCATCATTGATTTTTCTTTATGATTACTTCCCTGATAATATGTTTTATCATCATCGATATCCTCTCCCTCTTCTTCGTCTTCATCTTCTTCGTCTTCGTCTTCTTCATCTGTATTATCCTCATCTTCATCGTCTTCGTCGTCATCTTCGTCATCCTCATCCTCATCCTCAGATACCTCAATTTTATTATCATTTAAATAGGTATTGGAAGGAATCGAAACGGTATGAATATTTGAATTTAAATTCGAGGATGCTTCCTGAATTCCTGCTCCACCATTCATTAGATAATGGATTCGCATATTTGCATTATTTAATTCTTCTGTGATCGAAGAAACCAAACTAAACATTGAATTTATCTTATGATTCTGTTCTCTCGCTTTGTTTTCAAAATAAAAGATTAAAAACGAAATCGCCAATAATAATATTCCTAAAAGCATAAAAAAACTTGGGTTAAACAATTCAGTCAAAGTCATTATTACTCTTACTAAATCCATAGATTATTTAAATCTTTGAATTAACGAATTCCTATCTCAGTTTGTTGCCTATCCCAGTTTGTTGCCTATCCCAGTTTGTTGCCTATCCCAGTTTGTTGCCTATCCCAGTTTGTTCCAAAATTTTCTGTGGATAATTCATATCTTTTAATATTTGAATTCCTCCTTGAACACTAGAAATTCCTTTTTCCAATTGGTATTTGTATTTTATGGATGATTGATTGTTTTCATTTACATTTGATTCAACCAACATGTGATAATTCTCAATCCTTTTGTTTTTACCCAATTTCTTGCACGCTTTGATAAAATGACTGGTTAAAATACAAGAAACATTATTATATTTCACAAGATAATCAATAAATGCTACTGTACTTAACGTCGCCTCTTCAGGATTTGTTCCAGAATAAATTTCATCAAAAGCGCAAAAATGTCTATCTTCCTCCTTGTTTTCTTCAATGGTATCCAGAATTTCTTTACAACGCTTGGCTTCTGCTTGAAATAAACTATCACGTCCAGATGTATCCGGAATATTTAAATAACAATGGATATAATCGTACGGTTTTAAATAAGCGGCGGTATAGAAACCGCATCCGAATTGCTGGGTTAAGATAATATTAATTAAGATTGATTTTAGAACCGTTGTTTTTCCAGAAGCATTTGGCCCAGTTAAAATAAGATTCCTATCGAAAGAAACGTCGTTTTTAATTGGATTACGGTCTTTTAAAACAACGTAATAATTGTCTTTAAACAAAGCATTTTTTTCTCTTGTCTTGGTCTTTTTATTTTTATTTCTCTCTTGACCTTTTTCTTTCTTTTCAAATTCAGCAAAATGAACTTGTTGTTGGGTAATGTTTTCTTGAAGGCCTTCGATACACTCCAAATAAGTATGAAATTCAAAAGAATATTCCATCAATTCATGATAAATATTATTATCATATAATTCGTAAAAAGTTTTTAGAACATATCCAATTTGAAAGATTTGATTCCAAGAACCTAACGAAAAGAGAGAAAAAGAAGAACTACTGATTTTATCTAATTTATCATAAAGATTGGAAAACTGAATACGTTTATCTTTTAGACACCGATTGAATGATTCATGACTAGACAACGGATCACTATAAGATAAATAATGGTCGATTTTTAATAAAGTATCATGAATATATTCTTTGATCTTCTTCACATATTCGTGTATTTTACTCATATTCATATGAAATCGAATACATAATAAGAAATTTTGATAAATGGAAAAGATATAGAAAAGGGCAGATACGACTAAATAGATTTTTTGGTTTAATTCCACGGAATTCCATTCGGTGAATAATTTACCAAATGCGTGGTTGGAAGCAAGCATTTTTAAAATCGAAATATACTCATTCATCGTAACATCCATACCTTTCATTTTAATAATGAAAAAAGGAAAAATGAGAATAAAAATGGGTAATAAGAGAGATAAAACGGGGGCACTTAAATTGTAAATACTCATAATTTGTAAAAAACATTCCGATCGGTTTAAAAATTCCCAGATGGGCCAATCGATGTAAAAATATTTTTCCTTGAATCCATTGTCGTTTTTAATTTCTCTCCACCTATCTACCATGGAAGATAAATCGAAATCTTCTTTTCGATCCGATTCCTTGAAAGGTTTGTATTTTTTCAATAGTTTTTGGTAATCTTTTAAAAAGGAAATATCGGTCGTATAATATTTGGTCATTTTATCAACCATTTTATGTTTGTATTCATTTTTGGTGGTTTTATTATCAAAATCCAAATTGAAAACGTAATGATATATTGGTTTTTCTTTTTCATATTTTTCTTTCTCTTCTTCTTCTTTTTCTGAAACCAACTCTTCGTTCTCGGTATGTGATAACTCTAAATCTTTTCGAATATTTTCTTTCACCATCCTTTTTTTTTCATTGTAAAAAATCGGTAGTTCGAATATTTCTGTTTCGGTTTCTATCACTGTCATTTATAACAGTCATAGAAAAATTATTATTAAAGGGAACCAATGGATTCAGCGAAACCTATGCCCCTTTGACCCCTCCTTTTCACCTAACACCCTTTCTTTTTATTATTAAAGGGAATCAATTGATTCAGGGAAACTTATCCCGAGTTTGATCTCTCTTTTTGTATTTTTATACTGTTGCATACAAAAATTATAGTTTTACAATAATAAATTTGAAAAATAATCACGATACAAAAAAATATAAAAGATACCTGATATTGTCCCCCCAATAATCATACTAGGATAGTATTTTTTTCCGAGAAATAAAACTGTAAATATTAGAAGACATAACATTGTCATATTAAAAAAAATAAGATTCGGATAGTTGTTTCTTTCTAAAATACCAAATAGTAAAAATATGAAAGAAATCGAAATTAACCATAAAAACATTACGGTTTTCCAATGAAACATCATTATATATAACATTTAGAAAATTCCAAGTTTTCTAAACCCCCTTGAAAAACGATAAATCCGCAGGTAATTCTTTAATTTCACAAGCATAATACCCCTCAATTTCTTTTAATTTTTGTACATCGCGTCGAGTAATGAAATTGATTCCTGTACCCTTTCTACCCCATCGACCACTACGACCAATCCGATGTAAATAATTATAAATATCTTTTGGAATATCATAATTAATGACGGTACTTACTTGTTGAATATCAATTCCACGCGAGGTCACATTCGAAGAGATTAACACCCTGGATTTACCATTACGAAATTCTAAAAAAGATTTCTCTCTCTCGTTTCGATCCATATTACTATGAATACAACATACTGGAAATCCATCTTTCAACATCAAGTAATATAAATCTTCGACACGTCTCACACTATTACAGTAAATAATGCATTGGGATAAAGAAATGTTGGAATATAAATCTTTCAAGGTATCATATTTTTGATATTCATCTTCCAAAGCAACATAAAATTGACTAATTCCTTCTAAAGTAAGTTGCTCCGATTTGACAATAATTTTCACCGGATCCCTCATAAATTTTTCGGTAATGGCAAAAATATTAGGAGGTAGGGTTGCACTAAATAATGCAACTTGAACATCACTATTCAAATATTTAAAAATATTATAGATCTGTTCTTTGAAACCTTGGGACAAAAGTTCATCTGCTTCATCTAAAATAATCATTTGAATCGTTTTGGTATTAATTCGGTTACGACGTATTAAATCATATAAACGTCCTGGACAACCACATAAAATATGACCGGGGTTTCTCAATTGTTCCACATTTTCATCTACCGATGAACCGCCATAAAAGGTTTGTACTTTCAACTTTGGTATCATACTACCAATTCCTGAAACGACCGCACTTGTTTGAATCGTTAGTTCACGTGTAGGTGAAATAATGATTACTTGAGCGACCGGGTCTTCTACCTTTATGATACTTAATGCACCAATGGAAAAAGTGGCCGTTTTCCCAGTTCCAGATTGTGCTTGTGCAATAATATCTTTTCTCATGATAATCGGTTTAATCGCTTTTTTTTGAATGGGACTCGGATTTTCGTAACCATACGCATAAATTCCTCGTAAAATGGAGACATCCATTTCTAATTCATCCCAATGATGAATATCATAATTATTGTTGTTGTTGTTGTTGTTGTCGCCATTTTCTTTTACATTGAGTGGGTTGTCTTCATTCCGTAGATGAAAATCTTCTTCGCTGTTTATATTATTTTCCAAACTATTCTTCATTATATAATATATTATAATTTGGTTATATTTAAGTTTATTTAAAAATGAATATAAATAAAAAAATTGATATAAATGAATCAAACTATAATTAATATAATATTATAAGAATGGAGATACAAAAACAATATTCATTGCAAGATTTTCGTACTATTATATTTAATGGATTTCATTTTGAATTATCTGAATCTACGTTAAAATTAATTAATGAAATATCCAATGAAGTTGGTTCTCCTAGTTATGTAAAAACACCGATTTTTCAAAAAAAAGAAAATCCAATAAAAATAAATTCGGATTATCAAAATAGTAAAATTGATACAGAAAATACGAATACGTCTTCTGGGTATCATAAGAAAGTAAGACGTAATCATGTAGAAACTGGGAATGATGATCATTGGGAAACCATTCGTAGTTTTCATACCACAAAAATAGAACAAAAAACGGGTATTGAAGCACAATTTGATGTCATACGTTCCTATTTAAATAAATTGACTGATAAAAATGTGGAAGATATGTATTCTCGTATTTCTATTATTATTGAAGAACTAAAAAAGAATGATATTAATGATAATGTGTTGGACATTGTATATAATCAAATTTTTGAAAATGCTTTTATGAATCGTTTTTATTCCAAGATTTATGTTTTATTATATTCCAAAGTTTTGGAAAAATATGATACTCCTTTATTAAATCATAAAGAAAAACAGACGATTGAATTAGTAAATAGAATTCAACAATCTATTCAAACCATTGAATATGTGGATTCTACCGTAGATTATGATAAATTTTGTAAAATTAATAAAGAAAATGAGAAGAGAAAATCCATGTGTGAGTTTTTAGTAAATTTGATAAAACAAGAAATGATTGATATTAAAATCGGTGTTCAACTATTAAATAAATTATTTGAATTTTTATTTCAATGGATAAAGATGGAAAATAAAAAAAATGAAGTGGATGAAATCGCAGAACTGATTTCGGTTTTATGGAAAAAGGATATGTATGATTGCGTTGAAAAAGAATATCAGTTTTTGAAAAAGATTCGAATATTAGCGAGTGTCAAGACCAAGGATTATTTGAGTTTGACCAACAAAACAATTTTTAAATTTATGGATATGAATGATACGTAGAGTAGGGTAGGGGGATGTATGTCCCCCTACAAAGGGACTTAAAAACAAATCACTATTTTTATTTATATTTATATTTTGTTGACTAGATAAATAATGTCCGATGAACATATTTTTTTTACCTTGGAAGAATTTGAAGATAATGAAAATGAAAGCGATTTGATGAATCATGATTCCGTACCTTGTTTTTGTCAAGGTGACATTGTTTGTGTTTTTTGTTTGAAAGAAATAGAAACAGAACCTTTGATTCTTACAGATAATATCGGATTTCAATTTGACATCGATATTGATGACGAGATGTTTTCTAGAAAAGTAAATTATCAAGTTAATTTCACGGTAAAACAATTGTCCATGATATGTGATTATTACGAAATAAGGTCACGAAATAAAAATAAAAATGAATTAATTGAAGCGATTGTTTCTTTTGAAAATGAACCCAAAAACACTCATACTGTTTTAAAAAGAAAGAAATTATGGTTTTATTTGGAAGAATTAAAAAAAGACTCTTTTACGAAAAAGTACCTCTTATTTTAAGGGAACCCCTCATAGAACCTATGGTTCTATAGAGGGTTCCCCTATGACCCCTCCGGCCAGATTTTCAGGACAAAGTCCTGAAAATCATATTCCCTTCTGTGATGATTATTGTTGCCTGACTCGGCGCTGGCATTGACAATTATTTCCACAATGATATTGTGCTACGCATAATATGATTGTTATTTTCTTTGTAGAACTCGCGCGCCAAGAGGAGGGGTTAAAGGGGAACCTTAGGTTCCCCTTAAAGGGAGGGGTCAAAGGGGAACCGTACAGGTTCCCCTTATAATATGTTGATTTATATTAGTAATGGTCCTATCGAAAATAAATCCTCAAGTCAGTTATCCAGAGTTAAAAACAGTGGACGCCAATGATTTTCAAAAAGAAGCCAATTTGTATCAAATTACGGTTGATGGTATCGACATCATCATTGCAATCGGCTCTGCGAAAAACACCTACGATAAAAAAAATATATTGTATTTTCCGATTTATTTAGTAAAAGAAAACAACAAGGTAGTTCAAATCGGTGTCTACGAAATAAAAGCAAGCAATTATTTAATTATTTTAGACGATGACCAATTAGATATTGACCGTTTAGACAATCCTCTTATTTATACCTATGTCACCAAAGATTGGTTATTGAAATCCAGATTGAATCCTGGAAAAGAAGATTCAGAGATTACCGATTTAGGACAAAAAGAAGAAGAGGAAGAAGAAGAGGAACAAGAAGAAAGAAAAGAGAATTTGGAAACCTATGAAATTCCAGAAGAGAGAAAAGAGAATTTTGTTCAAACCAAGGGAATCAAGATTCCTGGTTTTCTCCAAGAAGAAACAAAGACGATTGCAAAAAACATAAAAGATACTTATCACGAAACCAAAGAACATCTTTGGATACAAAAATACATGAAAAATCCAAATTATGAAATCATTGACAACGAAGGCTCCGGGGATTGTTTTTTCGCCACTTTACGTGATGCCTTTTCAAGTATCGGTCAGCAAACAACCGTTACTAAATTACGAAAAATGCTAAGCAATGAAATCACGGATGAACTTTTCTACGGTTACAAAGAACATTACGATATGTATCATACCGCACTTGTTACGGATACCAATCAAATCAAAGAATTGGATGCACAATATAGTTCCTTGAAAGAAAAATTCAATCAAGTCTTGGATCGCAATGAGAAAAAAACACTTTTGGATAATGCGAAAAAAATAAAAGATGAACATGATCGAATCATTCACGAGAAAAAGGTAACCGCTCAAATTTTGAACGAATATAAATTTATGAAAGGTGTCGATACTGTGGAAAAATTCAAAAAGAAAGTACAATCGTGTGAATTTTGGGCAGATACCTGGGCATTATCTACCATGGAGAGAGTACTCAATATAAAGATGATTCCTTTGTCTTATGAAGCCTATCAAACCAAAGATTTAAACAATGTGATCCAATGTGGTCAATTAAATGACCGTGTATTAGAAAACAAAGGGGTATTTCGTCCCGAATTTTATATCATGGTAGATTTCAATGGTTATCATTATAAATTGGTCAGTTATAAAAATAAATCGATTTTGAAATTCGCAGAATTACCCTATGACCTAAAAAGAAAAATTATTGATAAATGTATGGAAAAAAACGCGGGTCCTTTTTCTCTCATTCCTGATTTCCAAAAAATGAAAAAAGAAATTTCTGCCAAACAGAGTTCCCATCGAGGGGAAGAAGAAGACAATGTGTATTTGGACACCGAATTAAGTGAAGCAAAACTTCGCGGTTTATACGATGATGATATTGTTTTTTTATTTTATATAAAATCGAATGATAAACCACTTCCTGGGAAAGGGTCCGGAGAGAAAATTCCCAAAGACCATTTGAAAGACTTTGCCAAGTTGGCTACCATTCCTCAATGGCGTAAAAAATTATCCAATTTCTGGATTGCACCTTTTACCTTGGACAATCATCAATGGTCTTCGGTAGAACATTATTATCAAGCAAGTAAATTCAAAAAGGGAAATCCGGATTTTTATTTGAGTTTCTCTCTGGATTCTGGAACCGAAATGTCCAAAGACGCGGCAATGGCAAAATCGGCGGGTGGAAAGACGGGGAAATACAAGGGCGAATTGCTTCGTCCAAGAGAAGTAGAAATCGACGCGGATTTTTTCGGGAAAAGAGACCAAAAGAGTTTGAAAGAAGCGCAATATGCGAAATTTTCGCAAAATGCGGATTTGAAAGAATTATTGGTTGCTAGTAAAAAGGCAAAATTAATGAGTCATAGTCGCGGGAAAGAACCGGTGACTATGGATTCTTTGATGGAGATTCGTAGTGATTTATCTATCTAATTCTGTGTATTTGTACTTGTTACTTTGGGTGGTAATTGTTGTTGGTCTGCCTTCGGCGAAGCGAAAGGGGTAGGCGCTACTGATCCTGGTGGAGGAATCGGAATGGGTACTAACATGGTTGATAGGTTCATGGTTGCTGGTGGATACGGAGTGGTATTGGCGACATTTTGTGCCACGTAAGGACTTGGTTGTATGGTGGTTGCAGGTGGGGAAGTCACTGCTGATGTAGTTGATTTTTTTGAACAATTATTGCCCAAAGCATCGGTTCTTGAAGTAATTTTATCTGGACAACAACCGTACTTACTTAGTCCACAATTATTCTTTGGTTCTTCCACAGTAGACGTGGAAGTTGTAATATAAATAGTATTTGTAAAAAGGAAAAAAAGGATGAGAACTCCGATGATAATAAAGATCCAAGTAGTTTCCATAAGGTTCGTTTCTATAAATATAACCGGATAAAATATTATCTTTTTTTCTTCTTTTCTTTTTTCTTTTCTTCTTTTCTTTTTTCTTCTTTTCTTTTTTTCTTCTTTTCTTTTCTTCTTTTCTTTTTTCTTTTTTCTTTTCTTTTTTCTTCTTTTCTTTTCTTCTTTTCTTTTTTATAAAAGATAAAAGAGGTAAAAGAATATAATAATTTACTATTATAGTAAAGTATTATACCGATTTTTCTTGATAAAAATGATAAAAAATAAACTTAGCCCAGAAAGTCGTTCCCTCATCAAATATTTTGCATCACTACCCATTGAAAAAATAAAAAAACAGAATCATAAAAAAACAGAAAAATTGTTTACCGAATTCTTTGAAGAAATGAAAAAGATTGATTCTTTAAAAAAAGAAGTATCTCATTCTCAAATCCGCAAAATAAATACAGTCGCCCAAATTCCTAAACCAAACAACTTTAATAGCAAGGGGTTTCCACAAGAAATTCGTAAACATATTGAAGAAACGGCCGTTTATCAAATCGAATACCAGTTTTCTCTCCTTGGTAGAAATATCAAAGTATATTTTATTTTGGAACCCGAGGATATTCATCAACCTATTGAGGTTTTTTCCCAATATGTAGAGAAAATGATCATGTGGCTGTTACTCATTGACTCCTATGCTTCTAAAAAATGTTCTAAAACACTTACCATTTATGTTTATTTGACTTCTCTCTTGAAGATTCTACCAAATTCGTCGATTGATATTATCCGTGAAAATCACGCCAATACCGCATTTACCTATACTTGTATTCCTGTATCTGAAATTGTTATTTTTCGCAAGGAAGAATGGTTTAAGGTTTTTTTACATGAAACTTTTCATAATTTTGGTCTTGATTTTTCAGCAATGACGAGTGATTATTGCAAGGAACATATCTTATCCATTTTTCCAGTAAATTCCGAGGTAAATTTGTACGAAGCGTATACGGAATTTTGGGCGGAAATAATGAATTGTTTATTGACCAGTTTTTTCCTACTTCCAAATAAAAACGACTTACCAAAGTTTTTAGAAATGAGTTATTTCTTTATTGACTTGGAGAGAAAATTCAGTTTCTTTCAAATGGTCAAAGTGTTGGAATTTATGGGATTAAGGTATAACGATTTATATGGGGGGTCTCGACAAGCGGAAATCAAACGCACCGCTTTTTACAAAGAAGATACGAGTGTATTGGCGTATTATGTGATTAAAACTGTTTTATTGAATGATTACCAGGATTTTATTGTATGGTGCGACAAACATCATTTTTCTCTCTTGGATTTCAAAAAAACAGTGAATCATCAAAGGGCATTTTGTCAATACATTGAAGACCATTACAAGACTGGGACGATGTTGAAAAATGAGGATTTGTTTGAGAAGGTGTTTTCACAAATGCTTGTGAATAAAAAAAATACGTTTTTGAAGAAGACGTTGCGTATGACCGTAATATCCAGTTTTTAATCCACTTTTTAGAAAAAAGTGGAGCAAAAATTTCTTGTAGAAACGAATGTTGATTCACAATCAAAACAATATAGATTTTGCTCCACTTTTTTTAAAAGTGTATATATATATGAGTGCTATTTTATTACCTTTAATTGCTGTAGGAGGAATTTATTTAGCCATTAATTCATTTAGTAAAAAAACGAAAAAACATCGTCGTCACGATAGTAGTGGTTCATCAAGACGTTCTCAAATGAAATTTAGTAAAACGGAATTAGATAATATGAAAGAAATCGATCGTATGATGAATGATTTAGACCATTGTGGTGATAAATATTGTGGAAATATTATTACATCTGCGCAAATAAAAGAAGAAGGAAGCAAATTTTCTAAAAATGTTACTAAAAAATGTGGTTCCATAACAATACCCAAAAATGAAGAAGAGGGGAAAATACAACGAGAAAAATATGACAAATGTTTTACAAAAATTAAAAAAAATTCAAACTACGTTAAAAAACTTACCCAAAGAAAAAAATGTGAAGACGAAAACTGTAGTGTTTATCAAAAAAGAATTCAAAAAACAATAAGAAGAAGACAAAAGGATTTGATTGGTGGTGGAAAAAGGAAGAATAAATCTTTTCTTTGAATGAAATAAGAGTATTTATTTGTCTTTTTTTATGGATGAATATAAATAATAAAGATTTAAATTTTCATCAAAATGAGGAAACTTACATTTATAAGTTAGTTTAAATAAAGGTGTTATTTTGTTATCTATATTTTCTTTGATATCTTTATTTAAATGATTGAAGAATCCTTTTTCTTGTAAATAATGTGGACCTAACCCATTTGCATATAATTTAGGAACATTATTCCAGATTTCTTTAAATTTAGTATCTTTATTATAACAATTTTCAAATAAATAGTGAAACCAAAAATAAGTATGTGGTTTTTTGTTTATTTTTATATATTGTAAAGTTTGATTAAACCATAAATCAATAATATAATTTTCTTTTTCAGCATATATAAACCAAGTACTTAATAATCGATCTGGGGTTGGTTTATTAAAAGCAAAGAAACCTTCTTTAATAAAACTTAATAACCAATCATCGAGTGGTTTGTTACAAAATGTTGTTGCATCAACCCATAATCCTCCATATTTTTTTAATAATAAAATACGAATAATATCTGATAAGGCAGTATAATCATATATTAAAGATTTATCTATAAATTCTTCAAGGTTTATGTAATTATTTAAATTTTTATTATCAATTAAAATTATCTTCCATGAGGGATTGTAATATTCCCATGAATTAATACATTGATTAACAACATCTGGAGGGTTATCAAAACCTTGTAACCACAATATATATATTATTTTTTTCATTATGTATATATATATAATGAAAAAAATAATAATATGCTGGTATGGTTCATTCAGTAATAATGGAACAATCGGAGATTTACTTGCTGTTGAAACATTAACAAATTATTTATCCAAATTTTATCTATTTGATCATTTAACTTATTGTAGTAATTTTAAAAATATTAAAGGAACAAATGTTTATCAAAATTGCGACTATAAATCATATGATGTATTCATATTTTGTTGTGGTCCAATAATGAAAAGTCATTCTGAATTTAATAAATTAATAAATAAATTTAATCATTGTTATAAAATAGGAATAAGTGTAAGTTTATTTGATAAAAATCATTTTAATTATTTAAATCCATTTGATTATGTTATTTCTAGAGAAGGTAGCGAAAATATGTATGAGGACTTGGCCATATTATCAACAAATAAAATAGATTCTTTAGACCTTTGCAATGCAGTTAAAATATGCGAAGGTGTAATACCAAGCATCGCAAATAAACAATTTAAAATTGGTTTAGTATTAAGAGGAAAACAATATGAATATGGAGAAAAGAATTGTCTTATTGAAGAAGTGAATTATTTGGTAAATGAAATTAAAAAAAAATACTCAAATGTTGTATTCATAGATAATCATCTATTTACATCTAATATGTCTGCAGATGAAATTTTAAATGAATATTTAAAATGCGATTTTATTATTACAACAAGGTTCCATGGTTGTATAATTGCAATTGGAAATAACATTCCATTTATAGGTATCGATCAAATTCTAAATGGAGCAAAATTACAAAATTTAATATCAAAAGATGATTACGAATATATTTTTAATATAAGAGAATTAAATATAGAAATTATTAGTAAAAAAATCGAAGAAGTTTTAAATAATAAAACAATATACAATGAAAAATTGCTATGTGTAAAAAATAATAAAATAAATAATGCAACTTATAGTTTGAATTTATTAAATGATAAATTAGAGGAAATTTTATATTACACCATCCCGAAAGAAAAATGAGACAAACTCATTTTCCTTTTCGGACAAGTCGCCGACAGAAAGAAATTCTGGGGACGCAAAGCGTCCCAATTTTCTTTCTGTTCGGTGTAATTTTTACATTTTTTGCTTGGATTTTTGCTCCACTTTTTTCTTTACTTCGTTATAAAAAAGTGGAAGGAAAATTGAATCCATTATCCTAGTTCATTGACCATTAAACCAACCTAAAAAACATAAAAATATATGGGAATCAAGCATTTAAATAAATTTCTAAAAAAAGAATGTAACGAATCCATTAAACTTCTTCCTTTGAAATCGCTTTCCGGAAAAACCATTGTGATTGATACAAGTATTTATTTATATAAATTCTTGGTGGATGGTGAAGAATCCCTCATTGAAAATCTATTAACCATGTTGAATCTTTTTCGATTTTATAAAATAACGCCCCTCTTCATTTTTGACGGAGAAACGCCTGCTGAAAAAAAGGCACTATTAGAGAAAAGAAAAGAAGAAAAGAAAACGGCCGAAAGACAGTATCATTTACTGAAAGACACGATGGATGAAAATGTAGAAACACAGAAACAAATGATTGAATTGAAGAAACGATTTGTTTATATTAAACGCGAACAAATTGAACTCGTGAAAAAGTTATTTGATGCGTATGGTGTGAATTATGCGGTTGCCCGAGGAGAAGCGGATGAAATGTGTGCCTATTTAGTATTAAAAGGAACTGCATGGGCTTGTTTGAGTGAAGATATGGATATGTTTGTCTATGGTGTTCCTAGGATATTACGGTATTTAAGTATGAACAATCATAATGTGGTTCTTTATGATTTACCGAAGATATTGATTCAATTGAAGATGGATGAAAATGAATTGCGTGAAATATGCGTTTTGTCTGGAACCGATTACGATATGGAAAATAGTATGAATTCTTATACTTTATATCAAGTGTTGGATTTGTTTAAAAAATATAAATCAGTATTAAGTTTATCTGTTGAAAATCAAGAAAATACTTTTTATGAATGGTTGGTAAAAAATACGAATTTAATCAACGAGTCTACTAGAGAAAAACTTTTGGAAATAAAAAAACGGTTTGAAATTTGTGGGTCTATCTATTTATCGGAATTGAAAAAAACGGTCCAAAAAAATAAAGTAATGTTTAAAGAAAAATTGGAATTTTTGTTGAAAAATAACGGCGGGTTTTTGTTTTAAGAATTCAATAAATAAAAATCAATTATAGAAAAAGGATTTAATCATTTTTTATTTTATTTTATATAATAAATAAAATGAAAGTAAAACTTGATACGATTGATTTGAAAAACAATCAATATGACCGCGAAACCTTGAAAAAACATATTTATGAAGTGAATTTATGGGAGATTTTAAAAACGCAAAAAATCGATGTTACTTTTGCGGTTCGATATATTTTAAATCCGAATTATCAATTGACGGAATCGGAGCAATGTATTACTGAAAAAGATGTGCTTTTTTTTCAACCGCATATCAATAAACGTGTTTTATCGAAAGAAATATTATTATATGACGCAGATGATGATAGTGTAGAAAATTTTGACATCAATATTTAAATCCAGTCGTAAGCGAAGCGGAGAGAAAAAACAATCCTTTTAGAAATACATTTTAATTTTATCGCTTATATTATATACATTTTTTTGTGTATATAATATTTTTATTATTTTTTTTTAATTATCATATTGTAACTCATTATTAATTATAATTTTTAACATTTTTTCATATATATTTTCATTATCTTCTTCATTATCTTCATAATCATTTTCATCTTTTTCTTTAATATCATCCTCTTCATATTGTTCTTCCTCATTATCGTATTGTTCTTCATCTTCAACTTCAACTTCAACAACAACAACAACAGTAATTATGACACATTGCAAAGTCAAATTCAAATGTTATGTCATCATTTACTTTTGGAGTATTATTTAAATTGGTATGAGAGTTGATTATTTGATTGTTATTCATTTTTATATTATATAAATATTTATTCTTAATATATTTATTTTTATTATATTATCATAAATGAATACGTTTTATATTGTATACATTTTTTTGTGTATATAATATAATATTTTTATAGTTTTTATTAATTTTATAGTTTTTATCAAGGAAGTGTTTTGCTCAACTTTTTCTAAAAGTTGATTTTTTATAGTTTTTATCAAGGAAGTGTTTTGCTCAACTTTTTCTAAAAGTTGATTTTTTATAGTTTTTATCAAGGAAGTGTTTTGCTCAACTTTTCCTAAAAGTTGATTTTTTATAGTTTTTATCAAGAAATTTTCTCAAGGGATTTTGCTCCACTTTTCTTAAAAGTGGACTTAAAAGTGGACTTAAAAGTGGTAGTTAAACAGAAGTTACAACAACTTCAGGCTTTACGGTCTTGGTAAAGTGAGGACTCATATATCTTTGTAAGTTAAAGTAAGTAAGTTCATCCTTATCAGTTAACTTTAAAAGGGAAGCAAGTTTGTTATCAGGATTGATTTTACGACCATTTGCCTTATCTTGAAGATTGTGACTTCTGATGTATGTATTGATGTCACGTGTGACTTCAGTACGAGCCATTTCAGAACCAGTTGGCTTATCTAAGAATTTGGCTAATTCATCACTAATACGTGTTGGCTTGACAAATCCAGAAGGAGCACGGGTTCCACTTCTCTTGGCACGCTTAGAACTTTTTTTTTGGTTGATTTTGATTTCACGTTGAAATTTCTTTTCTAAGGTACGGAAATCAGCCTTTAAGGAAGAAATAAGTGAGTTGGCTTGTTGAAGTTTGGCGAAAAATTCAATGGAAAGTTCGTTTAAGGCAGAGTCTGCGGTTTCGTCAACAGGAGCAACTACGACATTCTCACCATCAACGGCGGCAGCAACAACAGGTTCAACAACTTCGGATTTTGGAGCCTTGACTTTCTTTACCTTTTCTTTGACTTCTTTTGATTCAACAACAACAGGTGCAGAAGCAGCAGCATCTACAGCAACAGGAGCAACTACTTTTTTAGTCGCTTTTTGTTTTGGGGCAACGGATTCAGTTTGAGCAACAGGAGTTTCAACAGTGGTTTTGGTTTGTTTTGGCATCTTTCTTATTATAGTATACCTAAATAAATACTTTTTAAGTACTTTAACGCAATTAAATATATATTTGAAATGTAATATGTAGTAAATCTTTTTCCTAAATAATATTTCTAAAGAAACCAACGAATTTTTTATAAAATTGGATAATTTTTTATAAAAAATAAAATAATAAGTTATTTTATAATACTTTTCATAAAATAAAATGAAAACTACTAAAAAAAACAGTTTAAGAAAAACAAAAACACGTAAAGTGACCATTTCTACCAAATCAAAATCCAATTTTGAAAAAGAAATTACTAAAGTATTTTTGGAAATGATTCTTATGATTAAATTATGGCACTGGAAGACACATAGTTATGCCACTCATAAAGCGACCGATGATTTATATAGTAAACTGAATGAAAGTATGGATACATTCATTGAAGTCCTTCTTGGAAAAACCAATGTTCGCATCGATTTGACTAAACAAAAAAGTTTACCATTGTTCGACTTTACCAATGTAAGTGCGTTCAAAAATAAGATTGATTGGTTTAAAAGTTATTTAGTCGCTTTGGATACCAATCACTTTATGAAAAAAATGTCGAATAGTGATTTGTACAATATTCGTGACGAGATACTAGCCAATTTAAATCAGTTTTTATATTTATTGACGTTTAAATAAATATTTATTTTTTGAGTAATGTTGTAAAATTGTAAAGATATAAATAATTTTATATATATATAATATATATAGTAAAAATGTCGTGGACACAACAAAACGGTTCTGGTTCTTGAAATTGGCAATCTATAGCAAGTAGTTCCGATGGAACAAAATTAGTAGCCGCTGTTTATGGTGGTTTCATTTATATTTCCACTAATAGTGGTGTAACCTGGACAGAACAAACAAGTGCAGGTTCTAGAAATTGGTTCTCAGTAGCAAGTAATGCGGATGGTACAAAATTAGCAGCGGTTGATAATGGTACTTTTACTCCAATAGCTGGTGGTCATATCTATACTTGGGAAAGTAATACTTGGACGCCACAAACATCTCTTACTCCTAAATTTTGGTATTCAATCGCAAGTAATGCCAGTGGAACAAAATTAGAAACAATTGAAAATTTGAATGATAGTAGATATAATTTACCTTTGTCTTTTTTATATACTTCTGCTAATAGTGGGGTAACCTGGACGCAACAAAATAATGCAAATTCTACAAATTGGGTTTCAATTGCAAGTAGTTCTGATGGTACAAAATTAGTCGCTGTTAATAAAGGTCAATATATATATACTTCGACCAATAGTGGTGTAAATTGGACACAAAGAATGACTGATACTAATAGAAATTGGATATTCGTTGCAAGTAATTCGGATGGAACTAAATTAGCGGCGGTTGTCCAAAATGGTGGTCTCTATACTTCGACCGATAGTGGTGCAACATGGACATTACAATCAAATGCTAGTTCTAGAAACTGGAGTTCAGTAGCAAGTAATGCCGATGGAACAAAATTAGCGGCGGTTGTATTTGGTGGTTATATCTATATTTCCACCGATAGTGGTGTAACTTGGGTTGAACAAACAAGTGCTGGTACTGAAAATTGGTTCTCGATAGCAAGTAATGCCGATGGAAGAAAATTAACGGCGGTTGTTCAAAATGGTTATATCTATACTTATTATGACCCTCCTTTACCTTGTTTCAAAGAAGGTACCAAAATATTGACCGACCAAGGATACAAAGCGATTGAAGATTTAGGAAAAGGCGATTTGGTAAAGACTTTGAAACACGGATTTCTACCAGTTGAAATCCTTGGAAAAAGTCAAATGGTACACAATGTTTCCAAAGAAAGGATAAAAAATCAATTATATCAATGTGATAAAGAGAATTATCCAGATGTCTTGGAGCCTCTTGTCATGACCGGTTGCCATTCCATTTTGGTAGACTGGTTAACTCAAGAACAAGGAGAGAAAACAATGGAAGATTTCGGGCGTATTTTTATGACCGATGACAAAATAAGATTAATGGGCTTTTTAGATGAAAAAGCGTCGGTTTACGAAGTTCCAGGTAGTTATACCATTTATCATTTGGCCTTGGAAAATGAGGATTATTATGGTAATTATGGGATTTATGCAAACGGACTTTTGGTGGAATCCTGTTCCAAGCGTTATTTATTAGAACATTCGAATATGACGTTGATTGAATAAAATCACAACTTATTGTCTAGTTGAAATGTCTAAAATTCTAAGAATAATAGTAGGGTAGGGGGACGAAGTCCCCCCTTACCTACGGAAGACCCCCTCCTTGCTTTTTATAATTCACTCAGCGCGGGCTGTACAATAATCTCTAAAATAATATTTCGCAAAGCACAATATTATTTTCTTTTTCTTTGTAGAAACTCGCGCGCCAAAAATGTTTCTCCCTCCCGAAGGGTGTAAGGGGGGACTCCCTACGGGCGTCCCCCTACTTTGTAGAAACTCGCGCGCCCATACAACAATCCAAAACAGCAAGGAGGGGTTTGTAAGGGGGATGTATATCCCCCTACCCTACGACATGGACTGATAAAGCCAAGGAAGTGCCATTGCCGCCTCGTGATTTACAATCGTCAACGCCCCTAAAATATAATAAGCACCTAACGCTCTACTGTCTCGATCAATCCCACTCGTCACCAATTTTGCAATCACCTTTAAAATATTTTTTTTTAATGTAATAAGTGTCGATTCGATTTGTAATAAATGGATATGAATATTCATTAAAAATGTCCCATTCGGAGGTAAAATATTCCGTTTTACTTCCTCCGTTAACTGTGCACGATAATCCCAAATATCGACTACTTCACGAATAAATTTTATTAATTGATGACGATTTAAGGTGAGAAACCATTTGGGGTCACTATAATTACCAAGTTCATCAATTTTTTGAAAAAGAGATAAACAATCCAATTCCAGCAATTTTTCATCGCTTACTAGAGGCGTTTCATCTTCAATGCTTAATTGAATCGGCAATTTTAAGATGCTACTGAATCGAATAATCATTTTTATTTTATGAATCACTTCCAAGGAGATTTTATTCCGATTGTATGGATTCGTGATTTGATTTTCACTTTTTAATATCAAGTTTTGACTTTTTAATATCAAGTTGTGGAGAGAAGAAAGTTCAAATCCGTAAATAAATCCATCCGTATCTTTGTAACTGAAAAAATTGTAATAAGGGATTTGCTTTAATTCTTCCATCGTGATAAAATCCGTCTCGTTGGTACAAACATTTCTTTTAAACAATCCAGGACCATGATAAGCATTGTATTTTCTTTGAAGTAGTCCACGAAATCTTTTTTGGATTTTAATCAGGTAACTCGAGAGAAATAAGTGGATAAAAACGCGTTTAATAATTTCTTTTTTATTTCCGCTAATTTTCAACTTGTAATGCTTTGCAAATTGTTTTAATTGTTGTGTGTTATAATTATATTCTACTAAAATAGTATAATTATGGATGGTTGGTGTAGTAACGTCTTCGTCTTTTATTTTGGCTGGATTTTTTACGTAAGGAATATGTTTCTCTCCTTTTAAATAAAGTGCTTCTATATATTCCTCCATCAAGGTCTCGTTTTCTTTGTAATTCATTTCTTTGTTCTTGTTATTATTATTCTTTTTCTTTTTATTTATATTTGTCAAATTTTGGTCTACGATGTGATTCATACTATATGAATATAATAAATTTTTTTTAAATCCTTATTAAGGGAACCTACGGTTCCCTTAAAAAATTGAAATACTTTTTTAATTTATTTTTATCAGCATTAAACAAGTAAAAATATCGTAAGAATAAAAGCATAGTTTTGAATAGAAATGACCTCCTTTCTCTCATTCACCAAAGTCGAAGAATCAATGGAAGATCTAAAGGTAAATGATTTGGAAAAATATGTAAGATTAAAATTGGGACAAAAAGTATTTCCAACACCATCGATCAAGCAATGTCTTGTAAAACGAAAGGAAGGAGAAGAACAAAATCCTTATTGTCAATGTAAAAATTGTACGTACAATAAATGGTATTATACATGGGAATACGAAGGGCATTTAAGACTGGATTTTGATGCTGGTCAATTTACAAAAAGCAATTTCAAAATACTTCAATTGTTTGACGATTTGTTTCAAGAGGTCAAAGTGGTGATTCATACACACAAAAATTCAGTCCAAGCCTATTTTGTTCATTTGGAGGATTATCAAAAATACGATTACTGGGAAGAAGGATATCTAGATATGATGATTCTTGGAATGATACCTTATATTGAAAGTATGGATTTAACCGATTTAACGACGGTAGAAATCATGAAGACCGTCATTGAACGAGTTGAAAAAATAAAGCAACATTGTTTATGTCCTACGATTTGTGGATATCAGTTATCTCCTTTATGTGACAATTGTGTGATACGCGAGAATCAAATGCTTCCATCCATCTTTAATTTCAAAGTGAACGAAAGAGCATTCTTTTCCTCCCATTTTCCAAAAACAACTCAAAAATTATCCATAAAGGGAGATGAGAATGAATCAATCATTATTGATTGTGAAAAAAATTTTAGTGAAGAGGAAAGAACAGTGATTCGCGAATATGAAATCAATCAAATCGAAGAATTAATGGTTCATAAAAGAATCCATTTTTCGGATAAAATCCAATGTTTAAAAAATCATAAATATGCGCGTGAAACTTATGAAATGAATGGGTATGAAGTAGTGAATGATTTATCTACGGTTCATTTTGGTAAATATATGTTTTGTATTATTGTTTTACACGATGGAAGGATTAAATATTGTTGTAGTTTAGGAGAGAAAAAAATTAAAGAATAAAAAATATACAAAAAATATATATACAAAATATACACAATAAAAAGTAGACCAATTCATTGGTTCTATTTTTTCCTTTTTATGATAAGAAAAACGTAGGGAAACGATTCCGTCTTTAAATCAATTTTCCTTACAAATTCACAAAATTCTCAGAAAATTGATTTAAAAACAAACGAATAATATAAATAACATCAGTAAAAAAATGGCAGACACAATCATCGACGGAACTCAATTAAATGTTAACAATCTTATGTACACTGCTCCAAAAGCAACAAGTCAAGGAGCAAAGACAATTAATATCTTAAATAAAGCAACAAAAACAGGATTACGAATTTCTACACCACTTATGCTTACATGGGGAGCAAGTGATTATGTAGATGATAAGGGTGTTAGTAATGGTAGATATGATATGGCTTTACAGTTTCCTGGAGAGGAATATAAGACAGAAGATACTACTGCGTTTTTAGAAAACATGATTGCTTTTGAAAATAAAATCAAGGCAGATGCCCTTACCTATTCTAAGGATTGGTTTGGTAAGCAATATAAAAGTGCGGATATTCTAGAAGAATTATTTACACCAATGCTTAAATATCCAAAGATTAAAGGTACCAAGGAGCCGGATTATAGTAAAATGCCAACCTTAAAAATAAAAGTCCCTGAATGGGAAGGTACATGGCGTTCAGAGATTTATGACGAGGATGGCAATAAATTATATCCTTCGATTGATAATCCAAGTCTTACTCCTTTGGATTATTTAAAGAAGGGGACCAATGTTGCTTGTCTAGTTCAATTCGCAGGTATTTGGATTATTAACGGTAAGTTTAATGCTTCTTGGAAATTGGTTCAAGCAGTTGTTCAAAAACCAAGAGCATCTTTACAAGGACAATGTTTTATTAAGTTAAAGCCAAGTGATAAAGAAAAATTAAAGACACAGCAAGTAACCGATGAAGATGTAGAAACAGCACATATTACAAGTACAATTGTAGATGATAGTGATGATGAGGAAGAATTACCAGTGGTTCAAGTAAAACAAGTAGTACCAGAACCAGTTCAAGCGCCAGCGCCAGTTCAAGAAGAAGTACAAGCACAAGCAGTCGAAGAACCAAAGAAGAAGAAGGTTATAAAGAAGAAAGTTGATGCATAAAAAAGAAAAAAAGAAAAAAAGAATAATTTATTATATTTTATAGTAGTATTTTTATAAGTGTTTTATAGTAGTATTTATAGTAGTATTTAGTATATAATTTGTAATTTAAATATATATTTTTTTCCTGGATTTTTTTTTGTAATATTTACGCCTTTGAAGATTTTAATTTGCCTTTTTATGGTGAATCTCACCTTTGCAACCGTTATCTAATAACATTTCAAATGCCCAAAGAGCATCTTTGAATGTTATTAGGTGTAAAAAATTGAATTTCTTAAAATAGTTATCATAATACAATAAATGATAATAGAAATGGAAACGAAAATTGTTCAAGTCATTGATATTTTGAAAGCAATTCGTTGGCAAAAAGTTCATGAATTATGTGTATCTATTGGTAATGAATTAAATGATCCTCAATGGCGATTTTTAAAAGCGGTCTTTTTAGAAAATGCGGTTGCGGATTACAGTGATAATATGTTAACTTATGTTGGCGATAAAGAAAAAGGATGTGATTTCAAAATTACCTCCCTTGACAACTTAAAGATTGAAATGAAATATACACAAGAATGTTTGTTTCATAGTAAAAAATTAACACTAAGAGATAAAACGAAACAAATTACTTTATTAAATAGCAGAGGAACAAATACTCATTTGAAATTACCAGAACATTATGCCGATTATTTACTGATTGTAGAAATGAACGGCGCCGCACTTATCTCAAAAGAAGATTTACAACATTATGTAAGTGTACATGGTGATTCATTAACAGCGACCATACCAACGGATCAATTACATATCATCTATCAACCCACTGATATTATGATGATGACTGAAAAGAAAAATTTACATATCAAAGAAACGTTGATGAATACGATTATTCAAATTATACAAAATAATAAATAATCAAATCAAAACAAATCAAAATAAATCTTCTCCATAGAATAAAAACTTTGCACATTGTTCTATCATTTTTACATTTACCGCATTACCCAATTGTTTATAGATATGCTTTTCATCATATTTAAAATTGTCATTAAAAGATTGTAATCTCAATAATTCGATAGGGGTCAATTTTCTATTTTTTGGTCCATAAATAGGAATCATTGACATTGCAACTAAGGTAGGAATATAATCACATTTTTTTACTCTTATCCCAGAACCACGAGCAGTCCATAAGCATTTATTTAGACTATTATTTTCTTCGGTCAAATCGCCTGCTTGCCATTCAAACTTCCTTACCGCACCAAGCCAATTTGGATTTTTTCTAGATTCCGATAACCAATCATGTAAAATACATATATTTCTTTCATAAAATTCTCGATTCTTATCGATCCATGATTTATATTTTACATAAAATTCATCCTCTTTTTCAAATTTGTTATCCCACCAATCGGTCCAAATCGGAAATTTAGGGATATCTAACTGATTTTGATTCAATATTCTAATAAAATTCTCCCAAACTGAATGGACATCTTTTAATTTACCAGTTAATTTTATCTCTTTTCCGTTTTCATCAATGATATCTTTGATAAAAGACGTCAAATTTCTTTTAGGATTCTTATCCATCTCTGGTAATTCAGGTAATTCACCTAAGTCGATACGTTTACACATGATCACTACTCTTTCACGATTTTGTGGGACATTAAAATGCAATACATTTAATAATACTGGTTCATCATAGGTATAATATCCCATGTCTCTTATATTTTGTCGAATCACTTTCCACGTATTTCCATGATCATGCGATGCAAGGTTTTGAACATTCTCTAAAATCATATATTTGGGTTTATGAATTTTCACAACATTGCATATATGAAAGAATAAATTGCCTCTATCATCATCAAAGCCTTTTTGAAACCCTGCTTTACTAAATGGCTGACATGGAAATCCAGCGCATAAAATATCAAAAATTGGAATTTCCTCTATTTTAATTTTTGTTATATCACCTTCAGGTTTCAATCCATAATTGTTTTCATATGTTTTTCTACAATTTTCATCAATATCACTCGCAAATACACATTCACAACCAATTTTTTTTAATGCTTGGTGAAACCCGCCTATACCACAAAATAAATCGATAAATTTTAGGAAATGGTTTTCATCGTTTTTCGTTTCATTTTGAGTTGCATGCTTGATGAAATCCATTAATTCACCTTTTGTTTTAGATTTACATTTGGTAATTCCTAGTTCTTTACACTTTTCTAAAAGTTCTATTTTTGATAATTTTGTCATTTATTCAATATTATATGATACACTATCCGTCCTATTATTTAAATCAATTTTGTTATTTGAGAATGACAAAATCGATTTCTCCTTTATTTAACCACGTAAAAGTGGTTTTGCAACAAAAGTGGCCCTTCTCATAAAATTCCTTCTTCGTAATAACCTTCCTCGTAAATAATTTTGATTACGTAGATTACGTACTTGAATTCTTCTTACAATAGGTCGAACTCTTAATGGTCGAATTCCACCCATATTCATTCGAATCGAATTTGTTTTTAACGGTTGTGATATATTTTTTTGCGGATAAGTTAATGATACTTTGGTATGTAATAATGGATAACAAATTGTACTCCAACTTCTTTCCATATAATGAGCCATTTCCAAATTCGAGGCAATCGATAATTGATTTAATATTTTTTCGTAACGAAATTTTTTGTATTTCATGATATCTTTTTTATTCAATGAAAAAATTCCATTCATTGTATAATATCGAACATTGATCGCACCAAAATTATAACGATACCAATTCCCAAAGGGTCTTATATTACTTTTTATTAATTCGCTACCATTATTTAAATTAAAATTCTCTGAATTTCCTGTTATATAATGTTCAATCATAAAATTTTTAAAAAAATGAAAGACATTCTCTGTATATTCACCGATCAAAAAAGCACTTTGTTTTAATAAAACTTTGGTTAAGATTGAAATCGCTTTGTTTATTTTATTAGGCATATTTACTGAACCAGGTAAAAAAATGGTAATTGGTTTTAATGTATTCTCATCATAATTACTAACAATATGATACAAATAAGTATGGTCACATACACCTACATTTGGTAAAGTAATTATTTTGGTTACATTTTTTTTATTAAAATTTTCATTGATTCCTTTGTTGTAAACGGTGTATTGAAATTGATTAAAGGGATAATAATTCAACCATTCCAAATTTTCATTATATCTACTTACCACAATTTCAACATTTTTTATTAACTGATTTTCTTTTCCAGTGAATGAATCATTGTCGAATGAAAATTGATTGTTGTATTCTTTATTTTTCAACTCATTGTCTTCGATATGTTTATAATTGGATGAATCAAAATATTTTTTATCTCTTAAATTATCCCAACATGATTGAGTAACATCTCCTCTTGTTCTTTTTATTTTAGAAAAGAATTCCCACGATTGAATTTTATAATGATTTAATTGTAAAAAGGAATTCGAGAGAAAATTTTCGTTTAGATTTTCAATAAAATTAATATCTTTGGTAATAAATAAACGATTATTTGAGAAAATATCTTTATTGCCATTCTTATTATTTGAAATAGAATGATGTATATGTAATGTTTTTAAATTATTTCCTCTTATAATACACTTACATTCTATTTTTGTTGGGGTATTGTAAATCTGTCTCCAAGTAAAATTTTGTATTACACTTTTTGGTTGTTGCATGAAATCACTTGAACCGAATATTTTCCAAGGGATATGGATTTGGCATACATCTTGCTGTAAAGAATTCAAATATTCTTTTATGGTATTGAATCCATTACGTGCATAGACAAACTCATCCAAATCAACGACCATTACCCAATCGAATTTTCTTGCACAATCAATACAATCATTATAAATCTCTACTTGAGCATATTTTTTGGGATTTTTATTTAATACGACAAATCCAGCGTCAATATATTTTTGTATTTTATGTTCATAATTATCTGTACTACCATTATCATTTAATAAAAAACAATCAACGCCTTCATTAATATAATGTTCAATCCATTCTTCAATAATGTTCGATTCGTTTTTGAAAATGGCGATTAATAAAAGTGACATTTTTATAAATATATTTATTTATATATATATTTATAAATATAAAATATTTACACCCTTGAAGATTTATAATGGTACAACCTTAGTTGTCCCATTATAAATCTAAGGGTAACTGTTACCGATCCCGAAGGGAGAGTTGAATGGAGACGCATCTTTTGATGCGTGTCCCATTTCAAATCTTCATCGGTTCAAACAATATGAATATGCAGAATAATATTTTTTTTGTCCAAACAAGAATCCAAGAAGTTTTTATTTAAATTTATTTGATTTAAATCCTCCCCTAAACTATCGTTCATTCTCTTTATTCCTTCCCCTTTCAAAACATAGATTTGATTTCGTCTTATCAAAAGGTTGCAAACAGGTATTTCTAATGTTTTTTTCCCTACATGAATTGGAATTATTTTTGTATCAAAGAGAGAAAATTCGGAAGAATCGATTTCTTTGGTGATATGAATATTCTCTTCTTCGTCAATCCATATGTTTTCAGGTAACTCTGGAATACAACGAACAATGATTTCTTGGATGTTTGTTTCTTTTTCTGTATTGTTTACTTTGTCGTAAAGAATATCACAATTAATGTGCCAAAGTGGTACAAAGTAAATTTCATTATCAATGACTAATTTGTATACATTTTGTTCTAATAAATCGTCAATGGATGGATTTAATATGTACACCTGGTCATTTTTACATTTATCCAAGATAATTTCTCTCACTTTGGACAAAATATCTTGTTGAATATAAAGTATATTTCGATATTTGGAGAGAAAATCATAGATTTGAATGGAGGTTTCTTTATCTAAATCCTCAAACCACTGGAAAGTCACCTTTTGACAGCCAATCACTATTTTTTGTATAATACTTGTAATAATTCCAGATATTTGACTTGTATGACCTTGCAGAATTGTTTGTAAAAAGAGGGATAAAAAATAAACATATTGGTTTGTTTCTTCTACATTCTGCGTTTCAGGTTCTAAAAAATCCATTTCTTCTTTTAGAAATCGATATGCTTCATCGATCCTTTGAAATTTTTCTTTGGATTCAATGCCCGGATTTTTGTCGGGATGATACTGTAGGGCTAATTTATGATATTTCTTTTTCAAATAAGACGCAGTTATTTCATTGTAAGATATCTTATGGATATCAATTTCTAAAATCTCAAAAGCAGTTTGGAAATTCATTGGTAGAGAGAAATGATTGTATTGATTCTATTTTTATTTAATAGATTATAAATATTATTTTTAAACCTTTTACACCGATGAAGATTTCAAATGCCGACCACAAGGGTCGCAAAGCCCCGGTCTCGGGGCGAGCCCTTTGGGCATCTTTGAATGTTATTAGGTAACTGTTACCCTTAAATTTATAATGGGAAAATTTATTTGTCCCATTATAAATCTTCAAGGGTGTACACCTATTTTTATACGGATGGAAAAGATGGTTGTGCAGCGATACCACATATTCCGATATCATTGGTGCTTTCACTTCTACCAATTTTTACATACCCGGCTTCCCCCCAAGTAGTTCCCCATGAATTTTTTACTAACCAATATTTGATTCCATTTTCTTCCCCATATCCGACAATGAGTACTCCATGGTCCAAATTTGTACCACAACTGGTACTTGTGATAACACCGCTGGAATAAAATTGGAAAATACGTGTATCTGCTTCAATGGCAATCGATACAGGACCATTAAAAACAACTGCATCTTTTAACGCCAGTTGATTATTTGGTTCGACGTCACTACATTTTGTAATCTTCACTACAGTTTGACAAGATTCGCATGTTCCACTGGAAGCAGTATAAGGATAAGCAGATTCTGCACACATCCCATTATCAATGGCATATTCAAAAGCAGAATCCATCAATCCTCCATTACAACCTAAATTACCATATCTTTTTGAACAATCCACTAATTGTTGTTCGGAGAGAGAAATCAAATTATTTGTGGCAATGGCCCATGCACCTTCCATTGCACCGGTAGCAGAAAAAGACCAACAACTTCCACATTGTCCTTGGTCTTTTACTGGAGTTACTGCGCCCTCTTCTCGCCAATCAATCGAACCTGCAGTAATTTTTCCGGTGGATGCATATTTACCACAAGAATTTTTTCGGATACCTTTTAATAACCCGCCCACTTGTAATTCTTTGAATTCAACCGAAGATAAATCGGTAAATGGATTGACTGCCATGGTAAAAGTATGATTTCCAAAATTATGACTAAGAATATTTTGAAGATTTGTACGGAAGATCTCATATCGATGATTAAATTCTTCTAAATTCGAATAGGTTTTTTCGTATCGATTTATAAAACGAGTAAATTCTTGCAAAATATTGGTATCTTTAGAGCCACGTAAATTCATATCCATAACAGAAGAAATTGGTCTCATCATGAGACTGAAAACAAAAAAAAAGGGATGAAATAACATTTTCATTATATATTATACAATCAAAATGTTTTTAAATCCTTGCACCTTTCAAACGCCGATTTTATATATCATCATTCGGCTTTGCCGAATGATTGAATATAACAAAGGCGACTTATCGGTTGCAAAGTAACAGTTACCTAATAACATTCAAAGATGCCCAAAGGGCTCGCCCCGAGACCGGGGCTTTGCGACCCTTGAGGTCGGCATTTGAAATGTTAAAAGGTGTAAACCCTTGAACATTTATAATGGGACAAATAAATTGTCCCATTCGTGTACTATTTCAAATCTTCATCGGTTTCTATAATCCCTTGATCATTCTTATCATCGAGAGAAAATAGTGTTCTAAATGATAAATCGGACGATAATTATTGTTAAAATACTGGAAAAAGGTAAAGGTTTTTATTAATAATTGGTTGACTTCTTTTTCAGGTATTTTTCCATTCTCAATAAAATAAGACTGGATGTACCAAATACATTCATAAATATTTAAATGATAAATCAAAAGTTCATATAATAAATCACGGAATTTTAAGAATGAAAAATGGTTGGAAGAACAAGTTTCCATGACCTTGATAATTTTATTACATATTATTTTATATTGATTTTCATTTTCTTTTTCTGAATCACTTTGAACCAAAGAATAGATTTGTTTGATGTTTTGTATATTTTCTGGATTTATTTTATCGATTCTTTTCAAATCAAAAGATATTTTTTTTTTTGGTTTACCTTCCAAACAACCATTTTCATGATATTGTATATTTTGTTGTATACATTTTTTGTACTCTTGTCTAGTCGGACGTGAAAAAGGAATGAATTTACAATTCTTTACAATATTATTTGGAATAAAACTGATTTGTTCCGTGATTATATAATAATAAATATGAATACATTGATTATTTACATTTGTCATATAATTATAAAAATTCTCTAATAATTCATTATGTATTTCGTGGAAATTTTTACATAAAATAATCCCCATTTTCACGGGTTTTGCAGATAAAATATCGATAATTTGATGATAGATTTCGTGCCATAATATTTTGGCATTACAACCTAATAAGGACATATCAATTTCATAATGAATATCACTGATTTTAAAAATATAGGTTTGCTTATTATAAGTAACCGTCATTTTTTTTTCATATTTTAATTCGCTTGGACTATATGGTTTCATTTTTTTCAATACTTGTGTATACTTACCAACCCCGCTCGGACCGTAAAAGATTGTATTTTCAAGGGATTCTTTTTTTTCATGGTTGAATTTTTTCAAATGTAAATCATAACCTTGGTTTAATTGTATGTAATTTTCAAAATGTTTTTCGTTATTCATTTTTAATCGTAAAATTTGTTTTAATTATTTTAATAAATGAATTTGTATTTATTAGGTAAATTAGTTAAATAGTTAAAACGAATTAAATAGATAAAATAATTTTATAAAATACATATAATAAAATACATATAATAAAAACATGTATATCAATAAAAATATAAATATTTGTGAAAAACTTGAAAAATATGAAGAACAATGTATTTATTTCTGTGAACCGATTAAAAACAATATTATTAATGACGGCAATTTTATTCGTATTTTATACTCCAAATCCTTTGTCTTATTGAATGGAATCTATTTATATTTTTCTTTAAATATTCATTCGGTAGAAAAATATTATAATAAATTAAAATGTAATTTTATGATAACCGAACATCGAGATATTATTGAAAAAATGAAACAAATGGAAGATGGTATTTTAAAAAAGTTGGACTTGAATAAAATACCACAATATAAATTAAGTGAACAATTCAAAAATGGAAACGTAAAAATATTTAATGAATTTACTTTAAAAGAAAAAGAGAAAGAAAAAGAGAAAAATACGGATGTTTCACAGTGGAGTGAATGCAACGGAATATCGAATTTTGTTTTAAAAATATCTGGAGTTTGGGAAAACGAATTATATTATGGGTTAACGTTTAAATTTGTGAAATCCGATTGTTTATAATTTTTTCACTTTCTCTTCATGATGGAAAAACCGTCAGTAACAAAATAAACTAAAATATGTCGAATCGTATATAAAATAAATAAATTGATTATAGAAAGTAAATAAATAAAACTCGTATTTATTTTAGATAGATTACCTGTTTTCGTATCTGTTCCATAGGTAAACAATAATAATTGTACAATCATTAAAAGAATCGATATGTTTTGAAAGGTATAAAAACTTGGAGAGATAGTTTCATCTAGAATACGATTTTTAAAAGTAATTAAAAAGTAAAGATACCATGCGATTAAAAAGAAAAGAAAGAAAAAGGGGCCTAAAGTAAAAATAACTTGCAATGGAGAAAGAGAATCTTTATAAATCGAACTCATTGAAAATGTCATCATTAATAATAGACTAATAATGGTTAATACATAACCGGTAATACTTGTATTTAACATTACGGATCCCGATGAAAAAAAAGCAATTGAAAATAACATGATACTTGTGATTAAAAGGGAATAATAGACTAAAAAATAAACTTTTTCGATCATTTTATAAATAAATTATATATTAAACATATAATTTATATTTTCTACCTTCTAAAATTTGATTGATTATTTGATTGTTTTAGAAAAAAAAGGATTATTTGAAAATTGTTTTTGTTGATTAATGGGATAACCTATTCTGATTAAATTATTAACGCTTACATTATTTGAATTTACCGAATTAAGGTTATTTAAAGATTTTATTTGAGTGGTATAAAATCCTGTAAAGGGGGTTTTAAAAAACCCTCTATTTTTATTATTTTGAATAGAATGCATTTATAAAGAAAGTATTTATTTTTATTTTTATTTTTGATAGATAAAATATAAAATAAAAACAATATCAAAAACAATATAAATCTATTTTATATTCATATTTATATAAATATAAAATCACTAGATTGAAATGAGTATACAAACTTTCACTGGTCATCCATTAATTAAAAATACACAAGAATATATGCTTTATCAGAAATTCGTTTCAATACACTCCGAAGATAGAGACCTTCTCAAATTTCCAAATGCGGCAGCCTTTGAAATTGAATTTCCAGAAGATTATTTGAATGTTTTATCTGTAAGACTAGCGACGTGGACATTTCCTGCAAATTACAATACCTTTTCCCAAATAAATAAAAATGTAGATATGACCTTTTTAATTACAACTCCTTATAATCCGGAAGCAAATGGAAATGTAGACCCTTTGGCAAATGCCATTTATCAAGGATTAATCGCAAATCAAAATAATAATTACATTGTTATTATTCCTCCTGGTTTCTATAATACATCACAAATTGTAAATGTTTTAACCAATCTCTTTAATATTTCGGTTACTCAATATTTAGTAGCATATTTAACAGAGAACTATCCATCCTTAGTAAATGAATTTACTAGTAATAATGGATACCAAGAGTTTGTCATTATTTATGAAGAAACTGGACAGAAAATTTGGTTCGGGAATCGTTGTGATATTTTTAAATTAACCAATTCTACTCAAATTATAAACAACTCCATCAGTAATATCAATTGTGCAATCAATGGCAGAAGTGGTGATATATTGCCAGGAACAAATTATGGATTACCACAATATCTAGGTCTTCCAATCATTGATTTAACTTCTACCTCTTCATCCCAACTTCCTAATTTTTATTATGGGGATATTAATCCAGGGGATGGAGGCATTTGGTTAACACCTGACCCGAATTTACCAGGGAGTCAAGTTTCGTTTTTAGCTGCACCTGAAAAAATCAATATTTTTGGAGAATCGTATTTTTATATGGATGCTCCTGACTTTAATTGTATGGATGAAACGAGTCCATTTAATATAAGTCCATTTACAGCACATACCAATATTACAAATGGTAGAGTAAATAGTGCTTTTGCAAAAATTTCTGTTCCTGTAACTCCTTTAGCACAATGGTATGATTCGAATTCTACTTGTTATAAACTTTATAATCCGCCTGCGGAAAGAATAAGAAAATTTCGATTTCGATTAAGATATCATAATGGAGAATTAGTTGATTTCGGGAAATTCAATTATTCTTTTACGTTGGAGTTTACTTTACTTGTACCTCAACAAACTAGAAAATATGCAAATTTATATGACCCAAAAGTTCGTTAAACGGTTACCGATCCCAAAGGGAGAGTTGAATGAAGACGCATCTAAAGAGGCGTGTCCCATTTCAAATCTTCATCAGTTTAAAAATCTGCTTCCATTGAAAAAACAGTTTGTTTGGCATAGAATTTCTCCGTCTCCATAAATCCACCAATGAATTTTCCATCGTAAAATACCATTGGAAAGGTTCGATGATTGATTCCTCCGTTTACAGTCTTAATAAATTCCAGGAATTTTTCTTTTATTTCTGGTTCTATTAAATACTTGTCACAATTAATAATCGTGATTTCTACATTGAGTTTGTCATTATGTAACAACAAATCCTTTACCTTGGTACAATAAGGACAGTTTGTTTTTGTATAAATCATGTATCCGTTGGTGTTTGGTTTTTCAAATGTAAGTTCTGATTCAAAATCAAATCGCATTTTATGATATAAAATGCAATTTATTTTTATGTTCTATTTTCATATATTTATACATTTGAAGAATTAAATCCGCACCTTTAATGCGGATTTATTTTTAAAGTATCACTGGTTTACAGATTTAAAACCGCCATTAAAAGGCGGTTTTAAATCTTCAACGATGTAACATTTATACTGTTCTTTTTTCATAATTAAATAATATAAAATCTTTATCATAGACCTCATTAATATATGTTAGTAAATCTGTATTAAAATCATCAATATTAAAAAGGATAGTTGAATTTTTACTTTCTTTATTATTTATTTTTTTATTATATTTATTAACATTAATATCAATCTTATATTTTTCGAATAAATTTATTAATTCTTCAAATAAATTTTCAAATTTTATGATTGTAATATTAATATTATTATCTATATATTTATATTGTTCAGAATAATGATATGAATTTTCATGTAACTGTCTATTTTTAATTTTATCAATTAAATAATTATTAAATTCTTCTTTATTATGAGTAATATTTTTATTTCCAATACCTCCCCATTCACAATAATATTCACTTAATATTCTATCATAAGGATTCCTTACAACAACAAACCAGTCATATTTTTCTTTTATTGACTTCGGAACATCAATAAAGTTGTTATGCCAAAAACCATATTCTTTGTGAAATCTTCCCCATTCTATATTATGTTCTTTACCAATATCTTCTATAAAACTTCCTGCACATTTTGTGATATGTATAAATTTTAGAATTTGAGGCATATATTTAATTATACTCTAATATGATAATAATTATATAAATATAAATATATTTATTTTTCAAAATACAAATTCTGTAATCGTGCAAAGGTTTACACCCTTGAAGATTTATCATGGGACAAATAAATTGTTCCATTATAAATTTAAGGGTAACTGTTACCGATCCCGAAGGGAGACGCCTCTAAAGAGTCATCTCCCATTTCAAATCTTCATAGGTTTAAAAAATCGAATATTTATCTTTGACCCATTGTAAAAGAAATTCTACATCACATGTTTTATAATCCATTTCTTTGAATTCTTGTGTGAATTTCTTAATATCAAAAAACTGGGGCCGTTTCATTTTTTCGGTTTTGAAAAAAAGATAGTCTTCGCCCTTTTTACTTTTTCGTATCGAAATTGTTGCGGTTAGTTTTCGTACGACTCCTCCACAAATGTCAGTTCCTGATTTATCTTGTTCCAAAATCCGTTTCACCTCTTCCCAAGAAATACTTTCTAAGGGACGATTTCCTAAATTCGATAAGGATTTGGTCGTTTTACTTTTCTCTCCATAAGAAAGATATAAACCGAATTTTCCTTTTTTGATAAACACTGGATATCCTTCAAAATCCCCAATTGAATTATCCGGTTTTTCTTCGTGGTTCTTTCCTTTCTTCTCTCTTTCACAAATAGTGAGTTCTTCCAAGGTATATTCTCCCTTTTCTAATTTATGTAAATCAATTTTGATTTCTGGATTCAAAGGTAAAAAGGATACATTCGGTTTTTTGCCTTTTGAATTGGTAGAAGGTTCAACCTTTTTAATGACTGGACCGTATTTTCCAAGGATATAAAAGTGAGTATCATCGATTGGATATTCCACTTTTTTCTCTTCTTTTAAACCATCGATTTTAGAGTTCAAGATGGAATCGCATTCACTACATACTTCATGTCCGACCTTCAACCCTTTTGAAATTTGGTCCAAATTTTCTTCCATCAATCGTGTATAATCATAATTGAAAAGTTCATTGAAATGAGTCATTAAAAATTCAAGAACCATAAATCCAGTTGGCTGAATGACTAGTTTATTTTTCTCATTCCCAAATTCTTTGGTCACTTCACTTTCATAAATTTCTTTATCCTTGCCTGAAATCTCATAATCTTTACAAAGGATGGATTTTCCAGTTACATCTTGTTTTTTCACATATCCCCTTTCTTGTATTTTATCAATGAGAGTGGAGAAAGTAGATGGACGACCAATCCCTTTTTCTTCTAAAAGTTGAACCAAACGCGCCTCCGTATAATGCAACAATTGGTTTTTTAAACTGGTTTTTGCGACGACTTTTTGATAAGAGATACTCTTGGTAGCCAATGTTTGTAAATACTGAAAATAATCGTTTATAACCGGTTTTTGTGTAATAATTTTCCATCCAAAAAAATCGATTTTTTCACAAGAATAAGTATATTTACAAACCTTGTCGATTCCTGGAATCTTCGGTGCGGTAATACTCGCTGTTATCGAAAAGTAGGAGGCAGGACTCATACAACTTTCTACGGTATTTCGCCAAATGATTTGGTACATTTTTCTCTCTTTGGCGCCTAATTTTGATTCTTCCCCAAAATTTCGGATTTCAATGTGTGTTGGACGAATGGCCTCATGGGCTTCTTGAGCGAGATTTTCTTTTTTTTTTCCGAGTTTCTCGGGTTTCCCAGGTTTCCCAGACTCTTCTTTTTCTTGATTTAACCCAAAATATTTTTCACCATATTCTTTGGATATATAGGCTTTTGCCGAATTTAGAAAAGGTTCGCTATAAATTTTACTATCGGTTCGCATATACGTAATATGACCTGCTTCATATAACGTCTGGCATAATTTCATTGTTTCTTTGGGCGAATAATGAAGTTCATTGGAGGCAACTTGTTGTAGACGCGAAGTTGTAAAAGGTTCTGGGGGTGACTTGCACCCTTTACTAGGGGTAGAACATGAATACATATATTTAAAATCAATGGAGTCATTTAAAAAATCGGTTACGATATCGTCTTTATCTTCAATGGTTTGGTTCAATTCAAATGGCAAATTCTTACTGGTAAAGTATCCTGTCACTTGATAGATTTGGATAGACGGATTTTTCTCAATTTCTTGCTGATTGTCGTAAATGAGTTTTAATGCGGGTGTTTGACAACGACCAGCGCTTAAACTGTTTTCCGCATTTCGACTGATGTGTTTCCATAAAATAGGGCTGACTTTAAATCCAACCATCAAATCAAGAATCTGACGACATTGCTGGGCTTCTACGAAATGCATATCGATGGTACGCGGATGTTGAATGGCATGTTTAACAGCAGATTCGGTGATTTCGTGAAATATAATTCTCTTGGTTCTCTCAACACTTAAATCGAAAAGTTGGCAAAGATGCCAAGCAATCGCTTCTCCTTCCCGGTCATCATCCGTCGCTAAAATAACTTCACTTGATTCATTAATTGCGTTACGAAGCATAATGATTTGTTTTTTCTTTAACGGTTGATCGATGATTTTATAAGTAGGATGATAGTTTTTATGAAAATCAATGGAGTCTAAGGAAGGAAGTTCTCTCAAATGCCCAAAACTGGCCAGACATTGATATCCGGGTCCGAGATATTCTTCGATTTTCTTACATTTGGCGGGGGATTCTACAATGACAAGAATGGGTTTGTTTGATGCAAATGTTTTCGAATATAATTTGGTCATTTTAAAATAAAATAAATAAAATATTATATAAATTTTTATATATTATTTTACTAGATAAGATATATTTAAACAGTTTATATATAATCACAAATTTCTACGATCATATTCTCTGCGTGAAATGTAATTTGGAATGGTTTTCCACAACCAAAGATCAAATTGTTTTTTTTGAAATCATCGCATTCTTGTTTGCTTGCGTGAGGATTCATTTGTTCGCCCGTATCTTTGAGAATTCCGTGTCGAAAAATACAACAGTTCAGTTCATTGATAATCAAATATTCGTTACAATGCGGACAGATGACAATCCATTCTTTGTTTCCGGTCATTATTGATATCTTTGAAGAATATTTATTCAGTTAATTCCATATTTGAATGTTCTAATAAAAATCTCTTGGAACAAGATTCTACTAAAAGTCCGTTTGCATAAATACCGTAGTTACCATAATAATCATCATTTTCCAAGGCCAAATGGTAAATGGTATAACTACCTGGGACTTCGTAAACCAATGCTTTTTCATCTAAAAAGGTCATTAAACGAATCTTGTCATCCGTCATAAAAATACGACCAAAATCTTCCATGGTTTTCTCTCCTTGTTCTTGGGTTAACCAGTCTACTAATATGGAATGGCAACCGGTGATAACAAGAGGTTCCAAGACATCTGGATAATTCTCTTTTGTGCATTCATAAAGTTGGTTTTTTACACGTTCCTTTGACGCAGGATGAAATATTTCTCTTTTTCCAATGATATGAATTGGTAGAAATCCGTGCTTCAAAGTCTTTACTAAATCTCCTTTACGTAAATCTTGAATCAATTTATATCCTTGGTCGGTTAGAATTTTACTATCTTTTTTAAAACAAGGGTTTGGCATCATTCCTGTCATTACTCTATTACCAGTTCCTGTAGTTGCCACCGCAACAAACAATCCATTTCCGTATGTAATACCACGCCAATCATTATCAGCAGGAGTAGTTTGTAAAGTCCAATTAATCCCATCTGAACTTGTCATTGACCTATTTCCTATTCCTGTATAACTCACCGCAACAAACAATCCATTTCCATATGTAATACAGCGCCAATCATTATCAGCAGGAGTATTTCTTAAAGTCCAAGTAATTCCATCTGCACTTGTCATTACTCTATTTCCTATTCCGGTATAACTCACCGCAACAAACAATCCGTTTCCATAAGTAACACTATACCAGTTATTATTAGCAGCACTAGTTCTTAAAGTCCAAGTAATTCCATCTGGACTTGTCATTACTCTATTTTCCGTTCCTGAACCTGCTACCGCAACAAACAAACTATTTCCATAAGTAACACTATACCAAGTATTATTAGGGGTAGTTCTTAAAGTCCAACTAATCCCATCTGGACTTGTCATTGCTGATCCTTGACCTGCTACTGCAACAAATAGACCGTTTCCATAAGTAACACTAAACCAATTATTATTAGGAGTGCTTCTTAAAGTCCAAGTAATCCCATCTGGACTTGTCATTGCTCTGTTTCCCGTTCCTGTACCTGCTACAGCAACAAATAGACCATTTCCATAGGTAATACTATACCATTCATTATCAGCAGGACTACTTCTTGAAGTCCAAGTAATCCCGTCTGGACTTGTCATTACTCTATTTCCTGTTCCTGTTGGTGCTACAGCAACAAATAATCCATTTCCATAGGTAACCCCAGACCAAGCATTATCATAAGAACTATTTCTTAGAGTCCATAAAATTGAATAAGACATTTTATATATTATATATAAAAATATTAAATTAAAGACTAGATTTAAATTGTTTCCACGAAATATTGACTTGAGGGCCTTTTAACACAGGTTTATCCGCATCTTCATTTTCATTTAACTTTTCCGCTTTTCGTAAAGCACTATCCACATAAATTTCTTTTAAAAGCGTTCCAACCATAAAAGATCCTTCGTGTTGGTCGACATCCCCATTTTCAATCAATTGTAAAACATTTAAAAATCGATTTAAAATGGTCAAATCAATTTCATTCTTTTTGATTTTATTGAAAATATCGGTGTAATACGTAAAAAGAAAATTACATTGATCGATGGATTCCAATTGAAAAGATTCGCTGTCTAAATTTGTATCTTTAAATTTCTTTTTTAGTAAAAGAAGTTGATTGATTTCACGAGTTAAGATTTCACTATGTTTTAATTTTCGTATTAATTCAGTCTGGTCTTCTACATTATTTGCCTTGATCATATTTTGGAGTTGAAGGCGCTGATTGTCATCCATGGGTACATTCATTTCTTTAATAATGTATATTATTAAAGAAGAATTATTTAAGTCAAATTTATATCTTTATATATATTAAGATTCGTCGATGTCATCTCTTAGAAATAGAAAAAGAAAAGGTGGTGCAGTAACTGTTCCACAATTGACTTTACCCTATCAACCAGTTGGAGTAAATCCCAATGATATTATTAAAAATATTACCCAAATATCAAATCAAGCAAAAGCGAATAGTGTATATGATAATGAAGTCTATGGGGTAGGATATCCTTTACAAAAAGGTGGCAAAACAAGAAAGATAAACACAACAAGAAAAATTAAGAAAACCAAGACAATGAGAAAAACAAAGATGATAAGAAAAACCAAGAAAACAAATAAAAGAAGACATAAAAAAGGAGGAAATGCAAATTGGAAATGGGGGTGCTATAGTGGCGGTGGACTTGTATTTTCATCCTAAGGTTTCTCTCAAGGGATTTTTCGCTCTACCTTTTTCTAAAAGGTAGAAAATAATATTTGTTTATAATAGGAATATGCCAACAGGTAAAAATTGGTTTCAATTTATTTATGTTAATTTAAGTTTTGCCTTATTTTTATCACTTATTTATTTTTATCATTACATCAAAGAAGTCAGAGACAATTGGCCAAAATATCGGTGTAATCCAATGTATATGCCTTTAGCAGATAACCTTGAACAAAATTTTAAATATTGTGTTCAAAGTGGTCAATCAAAATTTATGGGTCATTTATTACAACCTCTCACCACAGCGGCAAGTGAAATTACAAATGTATTAGGAGGAACGAATCAAGATATTAATCATATTCGAATGATGTTTGCTAAAACTCGAAAATTTCTCTCGGTTATTATTCAATCTGTCTTTGGTCTATTTTTAAATTTAGTCATTGAATTTGAAAGAATTAGTCGTGAAACAAAGGACATTGTCGCAAAACAAGTTGGCATTTTAAAAATTTTACAGGGAAATACAACAAATGTATAAGATATAAGGTAAAACATTCTCTGGTAATTATATATGAATAAGAATTATTCTTCTATAAATAAAAATTCAAACATCAAGGTAAAAAAAGAAATCAAAGATATTCATAAAATAGGGAAATTATATGAAAATATGACCTATTTTTCTCAATATGGATTTAGCATCTTTCTTTTTATTTTTATTACATTGATTCTTTTTTTGATTTGTTGTTTTTGTTATTTAATGGTGAGGGCAGAATCCATACGCACAGATTGGACAAATCAACGATGTCATCCTTATATCATTCCTTTTGCAGGTTTTATTAATAAACCAGACAATATGAGCGTCTCCGAATTTACTCAACAAAACTTTGATTTTTGTAATCAAACCATTTTTAAATCGGGTGCCGGTGAAGTATTGAAGCCATTGACTTATATTACAAATACTTTAGCAAACGAAACGAATCATACACAGAATTCAATTCAAAATGTTCGCGCAATGTTCAATAAAACTCGTACGAATGTTCAAACTTTCTCAACTGACTTTATGTCACGTTTATTAAATGGGATTACACCTTTACAAAATAATGTCAATGAATTTAAAAATACAAATGCCAAATTGAATAATGTACTTTATGATTCGCTTGGGTAACTTTTTATTGGAAAAATAAGAGATAGGTAAAATAAAAAGTCTTTGTATTTTAGGTAAATACAAAGATTTTTGAAAGAGTTTTTATTTTTTATATTTTCTACAAAAACCAAAAACCAAAAACCAAAAACCAAAAACCAAAAACCAAAAACCAAAAACCAAAAATATTATCTATGAAATATGTATAATATGTTGTTTAAATTTGATAAAGAATCCTTAACACTTCTTGGTTATTCCATTCGTTTCGAAATACTTATTTTAATTGGAATCTTATATTTGATTATTTTTAGTCATACTGTTTGTAGTTGTACCAAAGTGGATTTAACCGAAGAATTCAGTACCTTGAGTTATTTTTTGGGTGAAAAAAATTGGTGGAAACAAAATACTCCAATGGAAGGATTTGCAGGGGCAAATACCAATTACGGTGAATCATCCAAATATAACATTGACGTGGATAAACCAATCGATACAAATTCTTGGTTTACTCAAAATTTAGTCATTACTCCAGGACAAACACCAAGTAAAGGTGCTCAAGCCATTTTAGATCGTAAAGAACAACCCATTCCTCTTCCACCAGGTGAATTATCAATGTTTGCCAATACTCCTTTTAAACCTGAATGTTGTCCAAATACTTATTCCAACTCCATGGGTTGTGCTTGTATGACTGACAAACAATATAATTATTTGGTCACACGTGGTTCCAATAATGTTCCTTATAGTGAATATTAAATGTTACAAGTGTAAACAAGATATAACACCAAAAGCAACCGCTAAAAAACACCAAGTAGAACCAAAGGTATCTGCCAGGTTTTTACCATTCGTAATAAATACATATAAAAGAGAAATCATCAATGTAAATGGTAAAAGAGTATAACGCAATGGATATTTAAAAAATCCATCCACTTGTTTTCCAAGCATCATTTTAAATCCACCAAAAGCATAACATCCTAAGAAAAAGTAAAAGGATAAAAAGATAAGAATGAGAATTCGTCCATAAAGGTCATTTACCATCGTTTGAAAAGGCGCCCATACAAGACGACAACTACCATCCATTGGTTTGGAACAAAGGTTTCGTTCATTTAACCAATTTAATAGATAAACAGTAAATGCGGTATAGATACCAATCATTGACAAAATAATATTCGAAAGCAATTTTTGACTTTTATCTGCAAATAAATACATAGAAACGATACTTCCTACGGTACCTTGTAAAAATAAAACAAATATAATTAATAAAGAAAAGAAATGATTTGCGCCGGTTTTGGAACAATTTTGTGACCCCCATAAGAAATATTCGATGAGTTGCATGGAACCAATTAAAATCGTCCAAACGGCCGCTAAAATATCATATTTGTTTTTGTTTGAAATTCCATAATACATCAAGTAAACGAAACAAACGAGAGAAATGGAGAAAGTTATTAGAGAAGTGGTTTGATTGAAACACATTTTGTTTTTTATTTATATATTATATATTATATAATATATATTATATATAATATATGTCATTCAAAGATATGATTGTAGATACCAATTTATTTTCCATTTTTGTATTTATTTTGATTATTTCTGCCAATTTTTTAGCGGAAATATTTCCATGTGGATTACAAGAGGTATTACGTAATAATATGATTATTAAACATACTTTTGGATTTTTTACAATGATCTTTTTCGTGGTATTATCTTATAAAAATAAAAATAAAAATATATATGATATTATAATAAAATCTTTTGGATTATATTTATTTTTTATTGTCATTTCAAGATGTGAAATACATTTCTTTTATTTTATTTTGATATTTTTGGGAATCACCTATATTATTAATATATTAAAACATGATACAATAAAAGAAGAAATAAATAAAAAAGAAGATAAAAATAAAAAACGACACGAAGAAAATAATAAAAAAATGATGATTTACGATAATATGACATTTATTTTATACATTTTAATCATTTTATCCACATTCTTTGGCTTGTTAATATCTATGGGTGAAAAAAAAATAGAATACAAAAAAAAATTCAATTATTTTACATTTTTTATCGGAAAACATCGATGTGTAGAAAATCCGCCTAGTATAAATTATATAAAATCTTTACAGAAATCCTTATCATAAATCACGTATCATTGTATCATTACCCTGAACAGAAAAAACCTTTTCCATATCTTTTTGATAAAGATTCGTTTTATTCATTAAGATATGACTAAACGCAATTAATTTTTCTTTATGTTTTTTAAGAAGCGTCTTGGCTTCTTCATAAGCCTCCCTTACCAAATCAAGGGATTCAGCATCAATTTCAGTTTTAAAGGTTTCAGAATAAATATTACGTAACTGTTTTTCTTCATTCACCGAAAACACTTCCAATTGGTCGCCCATACCAAAGGTACCAATCATTTGATTCGCCAAACCATTGGCCTGTTTCAAGTCTTCCCTTGCGCCAAGAGATACAAAATTGTCTCCGTACATAATACTTTCCGCCGCTTTTCCTCCTAAGGTAATAATCAATCGTTTTTTCAAAATATCTTTGGTATAAAGACCATTTTCTTGTATTTCTGGTTTTTCCATAAACATCGTATATCCTCCAGCACCATTATATGTAGATTGAATCGAAACCTTTTGTAAATCAAAATATTGCGGATAAAGATATACGAGTAATGCGTGACCCGTTTCATGATATGCAACTCTTGCACGTGTTTCATAGGGAGCAGTATAATTTTTTTTTACGAGTCCAATCATGGACTTTTCTAAAGCAGACAATAAGGATTCTTCGGTAAGAACCGCGGAATTCTGTTTCACCGTAAGAATTGCTGCTTCATTCACCAAATTCTTAATATCTGCTCCAGAATATCCATTCGTTAATTCTGCCAAGAAGGTTACATTCACTGAAGGATCGACCCTTTTTCTTTTCAAATAATTTTCCAAGATTTTCTCTCTTGAATATTTATCCGGAAGAGGGACTTTAATAATACGATCAAATCTACCAGGACGTAACAAAGCGGCATCCAATACTTCTTTACGATTGGTCGCCGCTAGAACCAAAATATCTTCGTTATCATTGAAACCATCCATCTCAAATAATAATTGATTCAAGGTTTGTTCTTGTTCGTCATTCCCATTGGTACGAAAACCCGACCCGCCACGTTGTTTTCCAACGGCGTCGATTTCATCAATGAAAATAACGCATGGTTTATTTTTACGCGCTTCTTGAAATAAATTTCGTACTTTTTGAGCACCTACTCCTACAAATACTTCGACAAAGGCGGAGGAAGAAACGGCGATAAAATTACTATTTGTTTCGGTTGCAATCGCTTTGGCAATCATTGTTTTTCCAGTACCAGGTGGCCCTTCCAATAAAATACCTTTCGGCATTTCTGCGCCGGCACTTTGATATAATTCTTTGTTGTAAACATAATTAATGACTTCTTCGCATTCCTCTTTTACTTCCGGACTACCCGCCCATTGGTCCAAGGTAACATTGGGTTTGATGGATTGAACTTCAAATTGACTATTGAAAGGAAAAGGATTCCCTCCCCCGCCACCGCCAAATTGATTCATTCCTGGACCACCTCCTCTTGTCAAACTTAGAATGATATTGCGGATAAAATTAAGGATAAACGTACCAATGAAAAAAGGAATAATAAAATCAGGAATTTTACTTATGAATGCAAAAAAACCATTGATATCATTGAAATCGGCAAAATGAATAAGAACTTTATTCTCAAAGGCTTTATTTACAATTTCTTGTAATAAAAGCGGATTTACATCCGTTGATAAATGATAATTTAAAACATCGGTTGGAACATCGACTTTTGCATCGACGGCAACAATTTCTGGATAATTTTTATTGATATAAATATCCGATAATTGATGGGTATTTATTTTTTCCATAATTTCATTGATATTTTCTCGATCGAAAAAAGATTTGTATTTAGTAATGACATTGATATTTGGGTCACTCATTTTCAAGGTTTGCCTACGATTTTTTAAACCATTGTGCATTCCTTCTCCATTCATAACTGCCCCTGAAAAGGGCGTTTTGAATGTGCAAAGGTGTGAAATTTTCCCAACATATCCTTGAGAAAGGAAAGGAAGAGAAAAACCAATGTATAAAGAAAAAGAAAATGAAAGAAACGGGAATAATTTCATAAAAACTATTTTTATATAATATAACAATACTGTATTTATATTATATTATATTATAATATATTATATTATAATATAAAATTTACACTTTATTTTGAGAGTATAAAAAATATATTATTTATATTTATGGAAAAAGGATTAAAAATAAATTATCATCTATTTATATAAATGAAAATTTCTTTTTTTCTTTTTTCTTATTTTGTTTCCATCCACAGTTTTTTTACAAAATATCAAAATATAAAAACAGTATTCAAAACTTGTATTCAAATGTCTTTCGATGAAGAGAAACCAAAATTATATAATTTTGCTACAAACCCGCGATTAGAATATCCGAATGAAAATGGAGAATTAACTTGGTTTCCCATTGGATTTGCACATAAATTCAAATCGCAAACGGGTTATCCGATTACGATTCGAGACGTTAATTATATGGTTTGGAAATATAATAAAACCTTTTATGCGGTTCGTGATGCTTGTAGTCATCAAGGGTCTTCTTTCAAAAATGGATGTGTTCGTAAAAATACGATTTCGTGTCCTTATCACGGATACAAATTTGATCAAAATGGAACATTGATCGATATACCCCAAGTAGATATAATGCAATTAGATAATGAAAACTATCATATTGATAGTTATAAAATCGTGGAGAAGGCAGGAATGGTCTACCTTAATACCATTCCGATACCTCGATTTATGGATTTTTTGAGTGAAGCAAATGGAACATTTCAGAATTTAATTAATGAAGATTTGATTTGGGTAGAACCCGAAGCCTTTGATAAAGAGGCGACATGTGTTTATTTAGAAGTCGATTTTGAACATAATGCAAGATTCGTGAGTATGAATAGTCTAGATATTTGTCACATTGCTCACGTACATACGTTTGGAAATAAAGAAAATCCAAACCCGTTAAATATTCCCAAGATTTTGAAATTAAACGATTCCAAATATCATTTCAAAACGATTTATCATTATTTAACAGGAGAGGACTCGATTGCTAAAAAATTGTTTAATAATATAAATATCCGTGTAGAAAATGAATATATTTTACCACATACGACGGTTGCACGTGCCTTTTTCGCCAATCATAAATCGACGACGGTTTCTTATGCGCTTCCAATCTCCAAATTCAAAACCAAACTTTTTATTAAAACATATCGCGACTACTGGTACATTCCTTCGACCTTGGAAAAAAATGGTCCTCTTCATCTTCCTTTGGCCATCTTGAATAAGATTGGGGATAAAATTACAAAGAGTACCATGATCAAGACTTTACTTGAAGATAAGGCGATTGTAAATAATATTGAAAAGATGGATATTCAATTAATGAATGGTAAATTTAGTATTAATTATGACGCGCTAAATAATCATTATCGCAAATTATATCATACCTATTATGATAAAGATGAATCAAATATAGTTTAAACAGTTGAAGATTTGAAATGGGACCTGCCTATTTAAAGGCGTCTTCATTCAAATCTCCCTTCGGGATCTTAGCCTTAAATCTTCATCAGTTTAGAGATGTTCAACTTGAATGTAACTAGGTATGTCTTCTTTGTAGTTTTCTTTTACAAAATGGCAAAAATCTTCATACGAAATCAATGCGCTTTTGTCTTTTTCTTTTGTTTTTGTATTTTTTTTTAGGTTTTTTTTCAGATCTTCTAAAAAACAATGCGCTTCTTGGGAATCACGAATCCGTATTCCTTTCTCTCCATATTCTTGGAAAGGATGGTAATGTAATAATTCTGGAAAATAAAAGGACATAAAGGTCGCCATACTTTTATATTCACTGAATCGATAGTATTTTTTCGACAAAGAAAGAATGATTTCCATCCACGTTTTTCTCTCTTCCTCCTTTTTTTCAAATGGGTGATGAATTTCAAATGGGTGATGAATTTCAAAGGGGTGATGAATGTTTTCAATATAATCAATGAAAGAATGAATCACTTTAGGATGAAAGACAAAATGATGCGGTACAAAGGTTCCTTTGGGTTCTCGAGGATAAATTTCTGGTAATTTTAATAAATTGAAAATGGAATCATTGTATTGCATCTTATTAAAAAAGGATTTTTCTTTTTCTTGTAATAAAGCGAACTGAAAAAAAGGCACCGTGTCGGTTGGATAAATTGGCCATTTTTTCATTGGAATAAGGTCTGAATCCCAAACGACGAAAGGGTCACTTATTTCGGGAATCTTTTTAATTGCTCCTAATTTAAGAATCTGTTGATACCACCATCCAAATTCTCTCGATTGTTCATCTTTGTAGGTATACCATCTGTTTTTAATTTCTTCTTTGGATAGAGAATAGGTGGACTGAAAAAAGGTGTCTTCATCGATAAAACAAAGAAAGGTTTCTGTTCCTATTTTCCAAAGTGGAACACATTTTTTTATTTTATGAATTTCCGGAATGGAAGTGACCATATAAATGGTTCGAGGATGATAAAACTGGATGACCGCTTCCACGCAACTTTGGAAAAGGGGATGATAACGATGAAGTGGTATAAAAAAATCGATTTTTTCATACTCGTTATTCATTGGAATTATTAATATATGGTTTCATTATTATTTCTAAAATAATGGACGAATTGAACGCAGATATATCCTCGAATCCAAATCCCGAACAAAACTTTTATGTTTATATTTTGGAATCGACTAACCATGCAACCTATGTGGGCGCAACCGTTGATTTAGACAGAAGATTGCGACAACATAACAAGGAAATCAAGGGAGGTGCTCACGCAACTTCTGCAAAAGTTGTCAAGGGCGAGACATGGACACGGGTATGTCATGTATCTGGGTTTCCAGATTGGCCGGCGGCATTACAATTTGAATGGCGTTTGAAACAACTTTCTAGAAAACTGCCTTCTAGAATGTTTCCTTTGGAGAGAAGAAAAAAAGCACTTGAGCAATTATTGTTGTTGGAAAGATCGACGACGAAGGCAATTCCTTTCAATGAGTGGCCGAGTCCTCCTCAAGTACACTGGGTAGGGGGACATACGTCCCCCCTACGACCCCCTCATAGCAGTTTGTAATGTTAAGGGCGAGGATTTTTTTGGCGCGCGAGTTTCGACAAAGAAAAAAACAATCATATTATGCGTAGCACAATATGATTGTAGAAATGGTTGTTAATTTTCGCGCCGTGTTATGTAATAATATTCATCCCCGAAGGGCACCCTTCGGGAGGAAGGGGTCATAGGGGAACCCGCCGGGTTCCCTTAAATGTACATACTATACATTGCCGCAGCAAATTTATCTTTTTCATCCACTTTAATCAATTTCTTTACAATATCAGTACTTACCTGGAAAGGAAATTCAACTTTAATTGACATATCTTCTTCAAAAAGATTGGAACCTGGTCTCATTAATCGATACAAATTCAATTTGGTATAAATAATTTCTAAACAGCGTTTTAAATTACGAACTCCATCTTCTTTATTACAGTAATTATCAATAATATAATGAACCGTTTCATCTGGAATGATAATATCCTCTTTATGAAAACAAACTTGTTCACGTATTTTTGGCAATAAATAATCATTCGAAATAATGGTCTTTTGTTTCTTATCATATCCCTTAGTTTGAATACGATACATTCTGTCTTTCAAAATAGGATTGATTTTGCTTTCGTCATTGTAACTGAAAATAAACAAACATTTACTTAAATCGAAATCAATCTCCGCAAAATATTTATCATGAAATTGACTATTTTGAGTAGTATCTGTCAAATGAGTCAAAATACCAGCAATTTCTTCCCCCTTTGGTGTATCACTTATTTTATCCAATTCATCAAAATAAATCACTGGATTCATACATTTGCTATCAATGAGTATTTGAACAATTTTACCCCACATACTACCCTCGTAAGTATAAGAGTGACCTTCTAAGAAACTACTATCGGTTGCCCCACCGAGTGCAATAAACGCAAAAGGACGATTTAATATTTTACTGATTCCTTCTTTTACCAAACTGGTCTTACCAGTACCAGGAGGTCCATTAATGGCAATGGAAGTACCAATCGCCTTTGGATTGGTTACTAATTGACCTAACATTTGCATAATTTGCATTTTTGCATCATTGAGTCCATAAACCGCAGCATCGAGAATGTGTTTGGCATTTTCCATAAAATCATGGCATTTTTCAACACCATCGGAAATATGAATGGGAAGAGTTTTATATTGATCAAAGGGAAGATGCATAAAAGTATCAACCCATGTTTTAATCTTATAATACTCACCACTACCCGGTTCCATATATCTTAAAGAATTGATTTTTTTCATTGCGGCCGCTTTAAAAAGCGGTGGAATGTTTGCTTCTAATAAAGTCATTCGATAAGGTTTTTCTACACGCGTCATTTTATTAATTTCACGCAATTCTTTAATCATTTTTTTTTGTGCGTCCAATTCCAATTTCTCGAAAAAGGTGAAATCATTCATGGTGTTTTTATCACGAATAATACGACGGAAGATACGTGTATGTTTTGCTTTTTGTTTTTTTTCCTTTTTTTCGCATTTTTTCTTAGTATCTTTTACTTCTTGTTCGTAAGCCTCAATGCATTTTTGAATGGATTTATTTTTTTTATTGGTTTCATAAAGTTCCTTTAATTTTACTAAAAATTCATCTTTTTCCTCGGTTAATGCAAGTGCAGAAGTTTCTGTTTCCAAGACATTGGATTCGAGATTTATTTTTAAATTCTTTTCTTTTTCTTTTTCTTTTTCTTTTTCTTTTCCTACATTTTTTTTAGATTTTTTCATAGGTTCTTTATCTTCTTCCTCTTCATTTTCACTGGAAGAATCCGAGGATACGGAAACATCTTCATCTTCGGTTTCTTCGTCATCATCTTCATAGTCTTCCCAATCCTCATCATCCTCGTCATAATCTTCATCTCCTCCAATGGCTAAAATAATATTGACTTTTTCTCTTCTTTTTGAATGTTTCTTTTCATCTTCCTCACTACTTTCATCTTCTTCTGAATCAGAGAGTACTTGTTTTTTTGATTTTTTGGATTTTGAATTTTTTTTTGATTTTTTAACAATGACTTCTTCTTCTTCTTCTTCTTCCTCATCCTCTGAAGAAGAAGAGGAACCAATGGTTTCTTCGTCTTCCTCATCATAATCATCCTCTTCATAATCTTCATAATCATTGTCGTCATCATCCTCTTCGGTTTCAGACTCTTCCTTTTTGAATTTCTTTTTTTCTTGTTTTCCCTTTTTATCTTCTTTTTTATCTTTTTTTTTATCCTCTTTCAATGTTTTTTTCACTTTTTCTCCAGCCCTTATTTTTTCATTCAAATTTTTGGAAGGAAATAATTTGGAAAGAAACTTACGGTATTCGTGCTCATCCATTTCGATTTCTTCTTCGTCTTCAAAATCACTTGAATCATCAAAATCACTACTATCGGATTGATGATTCTGTTTTTTCTTAGAAACTAAATGATCTCTCTTGGTTTCCTTGGATTTCTTATCATTTTTACCATTGGTAGAGGTAGAAGATTTTTTAGAAGTCACGTATTGTTTGTTTTCTTTGGTCATGGTAGATTGAAATGGATCTTATAATAGTATAATATAAGATTCGTTTTAAATTAAAAAAGAAATCAATTTTTTATCCAATTTTTCAGAAAAAAAGTTGCCTAGATCAAATTTATTTCTCTTTGGATAAAATTATTGGATAAACTAAAATTTTTACTATTTTTTATTATATTATATTATTATATTAGAATTCATTTTTTCCAATGAAATTAATAAGTTATGCCACACATAATACTGGATATTTAGATGCACTTAAGATTAGTGCCAAGAATAACCATTTTGATTTGAAAATATTAGGATTTGGAAAAGAATGGATTGGTTTTACACAAAAACTAAATGATATCAAGAACTATTTAAAAACTTTAGATAAAAATGAATTGGTTTGTTTTGTAGATGGGTTTGATTCGATTGTATTGGGTACTTCGAATGAATTGGTTCAAAAATATAAAGAGTTTAAAACGGATCTAGTAATGTTTTCAGCATCAAGAGATAACTTTATTATGAATATTATTTTTGGAAAGATTAATGATAACGATGTAGATAAAGAATACAACCGATTAAATTCTGGATTATATATTGGTTATGTACATAAAATAATAGAGTTATTTGAAAATGTATGTAATTATTATAAATGTACAAATGATAAGGATGATCAAGAATTACTTACTTTGTATTATAACCAATGTAAGAATTGTTTATTGTTAGATACCGACAATATATTATTTTACAATTTGGAATTTGACCAAAATGTCTTATTACTTTATTTAAATGTAGGATTGAAAAAACAAGACGAAGAAAAATTACCTTTAAAAAATAGTTATTATCATTTTGAAAACGGAAGAATCATTGTCAAACATAAGTATATGCCTGTTATTATTCAAGGAAGTGCAAATTCAAATTTAGATAATTTTACAGATGCGTTACATTTGCCACCTAAAATAAAAGAAAATCGTAATTATTTTGAATATTCAACCAAAAAATTTATTGAAAAAATAAAAAATCAATATCCAGTGATGTCTACGATTCTTTTATACTTGATCAAAATTTTTCATCAATTACTTGCTCTTTTTATTTATATTGGTTTTTTTTTTACAAACAATCGAAAGATATTGATGTTTATTATTTTTATGAATATAGTCACTGCAGTACAATGGTATGTATTTGGTAATTGTATCCTCACACCTCTTGAAAATATATTAGAAGATAATAATTTTGTTTATGAAGATGGAACTCAACAAAGTTTTATGGCATATTATCCATCTTTAATTTTTGGTAAAGACTTTATGTTTTATTTTTTCTGTTTTTTGCCGATTATAACGACGAGTATTGCCTTGTATAAAATAAATAAATCTTGTGGTAAAAATAAAGGATAATATAATTTTATTTATAATAATATAATATACAAACAATTATCTATTTAAAAAATAAATGAAACAATATGACATTATTATTATTGGTAGTGGAATGGCTGGACTTTATAGCGCTTATAAAATTAAACAATACGCACCTAAAACAAGATTCTTGATTTTAGAACAATATAAAAAAGAATGGGTGGGAGGACGTGCAAGTAACGAGATGTTTTATGGGACCCGCGTCGTAACGGGGGCAGGAATTGGTCGTTTGGATAAAAATCCGCTTCTCATTCATTTGATGAAACAGTTAAAAATCAAATACAAACCCTATGAATCCATAATGGATTATTCACAGACCGTTCAGCATCCGGTTGATTTGGTAAAGATTATCAAATTCTTGAAAAAAGAATATAAAAACCATCCGGATTCGCAGAATCTTACCTTTGGTGAATTCTCCAAGAAATTTTTGGGTCCCGAACTATATAAAGATTTCCGTATTTCTGCAGGATATACCGATTATGAAAATGCGGATACCAAAGAAACCTTGTATAATTATGGAATGGATGATAATCAAACGGGTTGGACAGCATTGAGTATTCCGTGGAAAGAAATGGTTCTTGCCTTAGGTGAAAAAATTGGATGGGAACATTTTCGATTTTCCCAAAAGGTTACAAAGATTGAGAAAATCCGTGATTCTTCTTTCTTCCAAATTGAAACTGAAAAAGGAGAGAAATATTATACCAATCGGGTTATTTTAGCAACAACCATTCAATCGATTCAGAGACTGGTTCCAGGAGCCAGTGATAAAAATAGTATTTATCAGCAAATTCATGGACAACCCTTTTTGCGTTTGTATGGCAAATTTGATAAAAAATCCGCCTTGATTATGAATGAATACGTGAAACATTATACGAAGGTTCCTGGACCTTTACAAAAAATTATACCTATGAATCCGGAAAAGGGTGTTTATATGATTGCTTATAGTGATAATGCGAATGCCCTGGCATTGAAACCTTACTTGGAAAACACGGAGGAGAATCGCGCGATTTTCTCTCGTTTACTTGAAAAGGCACTTGGAATTTCATTGAATTCTTTGCATTTGATTGCCATCAAGGATTTTTATTGGCCGATTGGAACCCACTACTTTGAACCTTTAGGTAAGGATTCGAGATTTCGCAATCGCGATGAATTTTTAAAAGCGATTCAACATCCGGAGAATGGTTTTTTAGTAGTAGGAGAAGCGGTTTCAAGATACCAAGGGTGGACCGAAGGTGCATTGGAAAGTGTGGAAGCAGTGGTTACGAAAGACTGGGTAGGGGGGTAGGGGGACGGAAGTCCCCCCTTCCTCCCTTCGGGAGGGATACCCCCCTCCTTGTTAAGGGCAAAGGCTATTTTTAATAGTTTTTGGTGCGCTAGTATCTACAAAGAAAAAGACAATAATATTTCGCAAAGCATAATATTATTGTAGATATGGTTGTCTATATCCAGCGCCGAGTTATGCAATTATATCCGTACCCCCGAAGGGCAAAGGGAGGGGTTAAAGGGGAACCGTAGGTTCCCTTTGAGGGGGGGCTTACGCCCCCCTTAACAATAAATAGTATCCATGATATCCAATCACTGCAAATGCCAACATTAAAACAAATTGATAAACGTACATTGGTGTTTTTATACCATTTGCGCCAATGTAAATCAATAAGGGAGCAATAATGAAGATATGGAATAGATTGATCCAAGGATTTTTACCCGCTTTCAATAAAGCATACGTTTTGTATCCGTGATAAAAAAGAATGATGAATCCTAAATAGAATAAAACGGAATACAACCAAGTAGGAATTTTTTGATTCTGGATTCCTACATATAAAAAGAGAGAACCAAAAATGAAAATATGTAATAAATGGATGAGAGTCATTTGATTCATTTTATAATTAGAAAGATATTTTATTTTCTTGAGGTTTTTCTTGTTTTTCTTGTTTTTCTTGTTTTTCTCTTCTTTTTACCTCCAAAAAATCTTTGTTTTTTGGATGTTTTATCATAAGGAGATTGTATTTCTGTAAATTTACGTTTGAATGGATTAACAAAAATTCTTTGTTTTTTAGAAGGTGTATATTGAACGGAAGATTTACGAAAAGGAAAATATACTTCTGTTGAATGACGTTTTAATGGATTCGTATTTTTACCATTGAAAAAATGAAAAGATTCATAGTTATCCAAATAATTTTGTAAATTTTCTTCTGAATAATATTGATTTGTTTGTCCATCCAATAAAATAATATCATTATTCATTGTTTTTTCCATTATCGTAACATGAGGCACACTATTTTTATTTGGCTTAGGATATAAAAAAATAATGGTAGCATTTCCGGGTATTAATTCATTATTTAAGGAGGAATATAAATTTTCAATCGGTTGGATATTCCCCTCTTCTAACTTATAATTTGGTAAAAAATTTTGAATAATTTCACGCATTTTTTCTGATAAAATACCCGTATTTTCTACTTTTCTACTGTAGATTTCTGCTTGTTTTCTTGGTACTATTTTTGTCAAATTTAATGCAGTTGGACCGCAATTTGCAGGATTACATTTTGTTGTAGGAAGAGGAGTCCAGTTGGCAGATTGTTCATCAAAAAATGGACGTTGAAATAAAATAAAATCTTCTTTATCCATTATTTTATATATAAATATATATAATAAATGAAAACAGTGAAATTCAATTATTACAACAAGGAAATAAAACATAAAGGTGGTAAAAAAACGGTTCGTTTAGTTTCCATTAAAAATGGAAAGGGTCATAAAAGTGTAAGTCACTACCATAATGGAAAACATCAAAAAACACATAAAAAGCGAATTTGTCCGCATCATATAACAATGATTAAAAAAGGTAAATTTGTTCCAGGTTTATTTAAGGATTGCCGTCATAATAAAAAAGTATAGAAAATAGAAAATCAATTATTTATATTTAGGAATTGTGCGTTTTCTTTTTGTTTTTTTTGTTTTTTTATGATTTCTTGTTTTCCTTGTTTTCCTTGTTTTCCTTGTTTTTCTCATACCTCCAGATTGTTCTATTTCTTCCAATAATTCTGGATAATGATGCCAAAGAACAATTTCACTTGGTCCTTCTAAATCCTCAATAGAATATTCATCATTTCCTTGTAAATGATTTTCATCAATGATGGTTCCATCATATTCATTACCAAAATATTGTTTCACTAATTCATGATACAGTTTATTCCTTTTACCACCTGAATATTGTTCATCTGGGTCACTATATTTTTTAATCATTGAATTTGGGTCATCAGATTGAATTCTTTTTACAATCATACTACGTACATTCGCATCTCCTATATCTAATAATTTTGGTTCTTTTTTAAACCTGTACTTTCTACTTATGTCACCGTAAGTTGTTCCATAATTTGGAGTCAATGCAAACCATTGAAACCCTTCCATTTCATTTAGAGGAATATATTTTGCAAATTTTTTATAAATAGTGGAATTTTCTCTCATATATTGTAAAATGATTAGATTTTTACAATATAAAATACAAAATATAAAACTTAAATATGAAACTTTAAATATATAAAAATGGAATTCGGGATTGATTTTGAGGATGCAAGTAAATGTTGGAGAGAAAATAAAAAAAGAAAGGAAAATGGAACCTACACGTATAAATGTATGGGATTAACCAAAGAGGGAAAACCTTGCCGAAGAGATGCGATGAAAGGGGTCGGGTTAGAATATTGCAAAATACATCTTTTTGTAAAAAATTGAATTCAAAATGTTTTGAAAACAATCTAAATATAAATATAATAAGAATTATAAGAGATGTACGGCAATCATTTTCATTCCAAAGTTCCAGTTCGTCCTTCAAAAGTCATTGGTATTCAATTTAGTCTTTTATCTCCGGAAGAAATTCGTAAGAGTTCGGTGGCAGAGATCAACAATCGTAATACCTATATGAATAATAAACCGGTGATTGGCGGCTTATTTGACCCGCGTATGGGTGTGTTAGAACCTGGTCTAATCTGTCCAACGGATGGGTTAGACTATATGAAAACACCCGGTTATCACGGTCATATTGAGTTGGCACGTCCGGTGTTTTATATTCAGTACTTGAATACCATTCAAAAAGTATTACGTTGTGTGTGTTTTAAATGTAGTAAATTACTCATTAGTAAAGAAAAATATAAACAGGCACTCAAATTACAGGGGGAGGCGAGATGGAAGTATGCGTTTGCTCTTTGTAATAAGATGGGGCGTTGTGGGGAAGATACGGATGACGGTTGTGGATGTTTACAGCCCACCAAAATTCGTAAAGAAGGTTTAGCCAGTATTTTCGCCGAATGGAAAACGGATAATGAGGGAGGTGAACCGATTGTTATTAAATTGACTCCTGAAATTGTTTTGAAAATATTCAAGCGAATCAGTGATGATGATGTATCTTTTATGGGTTTCAGTCCTTTATGGTCTCGTCCCGATTGGATGATTTGTCAAGTAATGATTGTTCCACCACCTGCGATTCGTCCATCCGTCAAACACGACGCCCAACAGCGTTCGGAGGATGATTTGAGTCATATTTTGGTAAATATTATTAAAACGAACAAGACGTTACAAGAAAAAATACAGGCAAATGCGGCGGCGAATGTGATTGATGATTGGACCATGGTCTTACAATATTATGTCGCTACGCAAGTTGATAATAAAATACCGGGCGTTGCTTCGGTTGCACAACGAAGTGGCCGGCCATTGAAATCGATCAAGGATCGTTTGAATGGAAAGGGAGGGCGTATGCGTGGGAACTTGATGGCGAAACGTGTGGATTTTAGTGCACGTTCGGTGATTACGGCGGACCCAAATATTTCGATTAAAGAATTGGGAATTCCAATGAAAGTGGCGAAGAATATTACAAAACCGGTGGTCGTCAATTCATTGAATAAGAATTTCTTGTTGGCGTTAGTTCGAAACGGTCCAGATGTATACCCAGGTGCAAAAATATTAGATAAGAAGAATGGCGAGTCGATTACTTTACGTTATATTGACCGTGATTCGATTGTCTTGGAAGAAGGAGATATTGTGCATCGACATATGATGGATGGAGACGCGATTCTATTCAATCGTCAACCGACTTTACATCGAATGTCGATGATGTGTCATATTGCGCGAATTATGAAACGTGGAGACACATTTCGTATGAACGTGGCCGATAGACTTTGTGTCGGCAGCAGGAGGCGTTAAAAGCGTGCTACCTCCTAGTGAGTAAATCAATAAATAATTAGGCAAATAATATAAAGAAAAATAATCATAATAATAAAATGGAGGTAACGGATACGAAACCTTTAGAAAAATGTTGTTCAAAATGTGGTATTATAAAAACAGAAAATTTATTTATTACAAACCGTAATATATGCAAGGAATGTAGAAATAAAAAAAGTAGGGAAAAATACAGTTTATTAACAATAAATAATGAAACAGAACAAGAATGTAATGCTTGTTTAAAATCAAAACTGTTATCATTATTTATTAAAAATAAGAAAATATGTATGGAATGTAATAATAATAATAGAAGGACAAAATACGAAACAGATCAAGAACATCGTATTAAATTAATCAAAAAAGCAAGTGAATTCAAACAGAAAAGGATTATCGAAAAACATAAAATAAAAGAAATTGAAATAGGTATTGGCAATAATAAATGTAATTATTGCAATGTAATCAAAATGAAAGAAAGATTTAGACACAATCGTTTGAAATGCAAAGATTGTGAAAGGGATGAACCTATTTCAAGAATAATCCGTAATGTTAGAAGCAGAATTTTTAGTTCTATTAAATACAAATCAAAACGTACAATTGAATATCTTGGTTGTAATTGTTTGGAGTATTTAAAATGGATATTAAATAATAACGAATGTTTTACATTTGAAAATTATGGTAAGGAATGGCATATAGATCACGTTATTCCTTTATCAAAATTTGATATTACAAATGAAGAACAACAATTAATTGCTTTTAATTGGAGAAATACGATGCCTTTGTCTGTTAAAGAAAACTTGTCTAAAAATAATAAAATTCTAATACCACAGATTGAACAACATTATAAAAATTTAATTGAATATCATAGTGAAAACAAACTTGAAATGCCTCAAGTATTTATTGATTTATTTGCGACGTAATCAAATTGCTGGAAGTTCCTTAGAGCCTTTACTACCACCCTTTTATGGAAACATTTAAGGGGAACTCGGTTAATAGCCGAACCCAATGGTAAAAATGTAAAGGATTGGATAATCAGCAGCCAAGTCCCTAACCTCGTTATGGTAAGAGTATGGGAAAGGTTCAGAGAGTAGACGGTTACGGGTCTTAAATGATGGTTTAACCAACCTGATAAGGCACAAGGTGTATTCCGGCCTTACTAGAAATGGTAAGGGTAGGCAAGACAAAGCCTTACAATGCGGATTTTGATGGGGATTAAATGACAAGTCTTGTCCCCAACAGGGAGCGTGAAAAGCGTGCTACTCCCTAGTTTTAAGAGAATCTTCAGGGAACCATAAGTTCCATAGAGGTCCCCTAAAAGCAAAACACCTTGATGCGGGAAACCCCTTTAGAGCCTTCACTACCACTCTTTATTGGAAACGATAAAGAGGAACACGATTAATAGTCGTACCCAATGGTAATAATGTGAAGGATTGGGCAATCCGCAGTGTTACTTTCTAAGGTCGTTTGGCAGACTATGAAAGGCATTCAGAGACTGAACGGGTGTTGGTGAACAATGAAGGATTAGCCATCCGGAGTTTGCTTAAGATACAGTCCGGCCCTTTGGGAAACCTTAGGGAAATCACCGGAGATGAATTTACATATGCCTCAAGACCCAGAATCCGAGGCGGAATTAAGAAATTTAGCAGCAGTACCCTATCAAATTATCAGTCCAGGTAACAACTCGCCCATTATTGGCATTTATCAGGACTCGATGTTAGGTAGTTATCAGTTTACAAGAGAAAATATAAAATTTACACCCCGTGATGCGATGAATATCTTGATGATGTTTAATCGCGTCAATGAACAAGAATTGGCAGAAGCATTGACCGCGAACAATGGTAAAATCAGTAATTTCAATATTTTAACACAAATAATGGCGCCCCTTACTTTAAAATACAAGACAAAAGCATTCAACGACGACAAAGACGACCCTAAAAAATCAAACGCATTCTTGGAAATTATCAATGGAAAATACATTCGTGGACAAATGGATAAGAGCGTATTAGGCGGTGGTACCAAAGGATTATTACATCGAATATGTAATGATTTTGGAAATATGGCCTCCGCCAAATTCATCGATGATTTACAAAACGTGGTGACGGAATATATGAAATCAAGTGCCTTTAGTGTAGGTATTAGTGATTTAATATCCGATTCAAAAACAAATCAATCGATTATTCAAGTCATTACAAATAAAAAAACAGATGTGAAGAATTTAATTGAACAAGTACAAATAGGGGTGTTTGACAATGCCACAGGTAAAACAAATGAAGAAGAATTCGAGACACAAGTGAATAATATTTTGAATCAAGCGTCCTCTGAATCAGGTAAAATCGGATTGAAGAATTTGAGTAAAAACAATCGTTTCGTAACCATGGTAAATGCGGGTTCAAAAGGAAGTGATCTCAATATTTCCTTTATGATTTCTTGTTTGGGTCAACAGAATGTAGATGGAAAACGTATTCCTTATGGATTTGAAAATCGTACCCTTCCACATTTTACCAAGTATGACGATTCACCAGGAGCACGCGGGTTTGTAGAAAGTTCGTATATTAACGGATTGAATCCGCAAGAAATGTTCTTTCACGCGATGGGTGGTCGTGTAGGTCTTATTGATACCGCGGTAAAATCAGTTACTTGGGAAACACCCATTGTTATTATTGAAAATGAAGAACCAGTCTATATTGAAATCGGTAAATGGATTGACGAAAGACTTACAAAAAATCCAGAGAATATTAAACATTTTACAAAAAGACAAATGGAGTTATTAGAAACCGAAAAAGAAAATATATTTATTCCTACTACAGATGAAGACGGTATTATTACGTGGGGAAATATTACTGCAATTACTCGTCACGACCCTGGTACAGAATTATATGAGATTAAAACGTATGGTGGAAGAAATGTGATTGTTACAGAAAGTAAATCCTTATTGATTTGGAATAAGGAGACAAAGAAATTCAAAGAAATGTTAACGCCAGAGATTAAGGTAGGGGATTGTGTTCCAGTGACCGCAGAATTATGTCAACCCCCTGTTGTATTAGAATTTATCGATATGAAAAAGTATTTTGCAAAAGAAGAATTTGTTTATGGTACCGATTTCAACTGTGCTTTGAATGAAATGAAACAATCGATGGAAAATAAAAAGAAGATACCAGAAGGGTGGTGGAATGAGAACAACGGAACAAAATTTACACTTCCTTATAGTAAAAAATCGTCTTTGCAAAGAACAAGTGTTCGTTCAAATTTGTTGAATATCAAAGATGGATACATTTATCCTTATCACGCAAATCGAAAAGAGACTTTTATGCCAGAAAAATTCGCTTTAAATAATGAAAATGGTATTTTCATTGGCTTGTTTTTAGCAGAAGGAAATGCGAATAAAAATGCAGTCACCATTACAAATAACAATGAAAATATTCAAAATTTTGTGAAACAATGGTTTGAAAAATTCGGTATTCATTTTGTACAACGGGAAAAAATCAATCAAATTGGAGGAAAAACGACAACCATCACCGGAAATTGTTCTTTATTATCTAGTTTCTTGACCAAATTGGTTGGTCACGGAGCAGATAAAAAATATGTACCTACTGAGGCTTTTATTGCATCGGAAGAATTTGTCATTGGTTTATTGAATGGCTATTATTCTGGGGATGGAACCATTTCCAAGAATTCGATTGATGTTGGTTCTGCCTCTAAAAGATTGATCGAGGGTATTTCAATGTTATGTTCCAGATTCGGTATTTTTGGAAAAGTATTTCAATCTCAAATGAAATCCAATAATTTAGGAACCAAGAATATCAAACCTACCTATCGAATGTCCATTCGTGCGCAATGGGGACAAATCTTTACAAATAAGATTTCCTTAGTAGAAGAAACCAAAAATACAAAAATGCGTACGATCGTTTGGGGAAATTCTCATCGTAATTTCGATACCTATCATCATACCGTATTGGATAAAATCGTGGAAATTAATATTATTGGTGTAGAAAAACACCCAAAAGTGTATGATTTAACGATTCCTTCTACCTTGAATTTTGGACTTGCCAATGGTCTTCAAGTGCGTGATACTAGTACCACAGGATATATCCAGCGAAGATTAATCAAAGGTTTGGAAGATTTGATGGTAGGGTACGATATGACCATTCGTACAAATAAAAGTAAAATCGTACAATTCTCTTATGGAGATGACGGCATTGATCCAGTGAAAGTAGAAAACCAGATGTTACCCCTTGTAACCATGAGTACTCAAGACATTTATGCGCATTATACCATTCCAGAAGAAACCGGAAAAAACAAGACCTTATCTCAAATCCTTTTGAAAAATACATTGACCAGAAATAAAAAACAACAAGCAAAATGGTTGGAACAAAGTAAGAAAATCATTGATTTCTTTTTGGAAGAACGTACCAATATTATCGACCATGTTTTCAAAAAGAAGGGGGATAGTGTCGTGAATTGTCCAGTAGCATTTATGTATATTATCGGAAATATTCAAGGACAGTTGAATATCAATTCCTCTTCTTTAGTGGATCTTACTTTATTAGAAGCCTTGGAACTTATTGATCAAACCTATGCCATTCTGGAGAAAAATTATTATTCCCCTCCTACCAAATTATTCAAAGTGCTCTATTATTATTATTTATCTCCCAAAGATTTACTTTTAGTAAAACGGTTTAACCGTGCAGCATTGGTGGTTTTGTTAGAAACCATTGTAAGTACTTATAAAAAAGCGATTGTAACACCAGGTGAGATGGTTGGTATGATCGCAGGCCAAAGTGTTGGCGAAACGAGCACACAAATGTCTCTTTTATCCAGTGAGAAAATTAAACTTATGAAAAGAAACAAGGAAAGTCAAGAAGTAGAACACTTATCTGTAGAAATTGGTCCATTCATTGAAAATCTAATCGAACAACTTCCAAACTATACTTTCGATACAGGACACGGAATGAATAGTGTGGAAACACTCTTGGAAAAATTAGAAGATGATTATTATATTGTCGGTGTTACAGAGGAGGAACAAACAAAATGGAACAAGATATCCCATATTTCAAGACACCCAGTGAATGGACAAATGATGAAGGTTACTACAAGAAGCGGAAGGGTCGTGGAAACAACAACAAGTCATTCTCACTTGTTCCGTTCAGAGGAAACTCAAAAAGTAGAAGCAATTGTTGGTGCAAATATGAAGAAAGGAATGAGAATTCCGGTGGCTAGACAAATTGACCAAACCTTTACACAATCAACCATTCAAATCAATGATAAAAATTATAAATTAGATTCTTTATTTGGATGGTTTGTCGGGGCTTATTTAGCAGAAGGAAATATAAATTATCACGAAATTGCCATTACCAATATATCAAATACTTTTATTGAAAAAACCAAAGAATTTGCAAACAGATTTGATAAAGAATGTCGTATCAGTGAAAAAGAAGGAGAATATGGACAAAGTATAAGTACCAAATTTACTTGTAAAGAATTGGCTTGTTTATTATTAGATACGTGTGATACAGGTTCTTTTGTAAAAAAGGTTCCTGATTTTGCCTTCTTAGCACCCTTGGAATTTAAAGCAGCACTTATTCAAGCTTATTTTGATGGCGACGGTAATTTTCAAAATGATAAACAACATCATCAAATTCGAGTTTGTAGTAGAAGTAAACAATTAATTAAGGATATTTCATTATTATTAAATTACTTTGGTATCTTTTCCTCCATCAAAGAAAATCTAATCCGTGGTTCCAATCTTTACAACTTATCAATTTCCGTCAAATATAGTGTTATGTATAAGGAAAAAATCAGTACTGAATTACATAAAGACAAATTAGAAAGTTTGGTTCAATATACAGAAAGAGATGTGAATGTTTCATTAAATGAATATATTGATAAAATCAATGGATTGGGTAAAATCATTGCACATTGCGGAAAAACATTAAATTTACCAGGACAAAGTAGAAATTATGGATGTTATAAAAAGAAAGATACGGTTGGACGTAGAACTTTACAGAAGTATTTGGAAATTTTCAAATCACATCCAGAAGCCTCTTTAATTCAAACAGAATTGTCTATTTTAAAACAAGCAGTCACTGCAACAGTGGTTTGGGATGAAGTCGTAGATATTGAAATTTATACACCAGAACAAACAAAATATGTATATGACTTTACTATTCCAACGAATCAAACTTTTATGACTGACTATGGTGTCATTGTTCATAATACGCTAAACACTTTCCATTTTGCCGGAGTCTCATCGAAATCTAACATCACTCGTGGTGTGCCGCGTATTGAAGAAATATTATCTTTATCAAGTGAGCCCAAAAATCCATCCTTAACTATCTATTTAAGACCAGAAGACCAAACAGAGAAAGATAAGGCGCAATCGATTATGTATATGTTGGAACATACCCCTTTACAAGAAGTCGTTAAATCGATAGAGATTTGTTTTGACCCAGATGATTTGAACACCCTGATTAATGAAGATAAAGATACCATGGAACAATTTAAGGTCTTTGAAAATATGGTAGCAGAATGTGCAGGGATTGATTTATCAAATGACAATAATCAACGTTCCAAATGGGTATTACGTATGGAAATGGATGCAGAAGTAATGTTGGAGAAAAATATTACAATGGACGATATTCATTTTACCTTGAACAATGTGTATGATAAAGAAATCAATTGTGTATTTAGCGATTATAATTCGGATAAGTTGGTTTTTCGTATTCGTATGAATGAAATCATTAAGAATGCTTCTAACAAAGGTGGAACGAAAAAGGTGAAGGCAAGTCCATTGGATCAAAGTGACCAGATTTATTTACTCAAGAATTTCCAAGAACAACTTTTACAAAACATTGTTTTACGTGGTGTAAAGGGTGTGAATAAAGTGATGGTTCGTAAAATCAAAGACAATGTAACGGAACAAAATGGAATTTATAAGAAACAGGATATTATTGTCTTGGATACAGTTGGTTCCAATTTAATGGATGTATTAGCACTGAATTATATTGATAATAATCGTACTTATAGTAATGATATTGTGGAAATGTATAAAACACTCGGAATTGAAGCAGCACGTCAATCGATTTTCAATGAATTAACAGAAGTCATTGAATTTGATGGAACTTATATTAATTACCATAATTACAGTGTATTATGTGATCGTATGACGTATACAAGTAAAATGATTTCGATCTTTCGACACGGTATTAATAATGATAACATTGGACCTATTGCCAAGGCATCGTTTGAAGAAACGCCGGAAATGTTTTTAAAAGCAGCAAGACACGCAGAACTCGATACGTTACGAGGTGTATCCGCCAATGTAATGTGTGGTCAAGAAGGATATTTCGGGACAAGTTCTTTCCAAGTGATAATAGACATTGAGGAAATACAAAAACAGAATGCAGCAGATGAAAATTATCAACCAACGGACGAAGAAGAAGAGATCGAAAAATTCTTTGGACAGACTACAAGTTCCGTTCTAGGCGATCAATGTAGTAATCAGAAATTGGCCATACAAAACAATGTCATTAATATCAAGTCGACGGATATGGGGGAGGGCGATGATGATTATAATCCATTTTAGAGTTATATTTATAAAACTAGAAAGTATAAAAACATTATCAAAATATTATACACCATTGCGCATTTTAAATGTGCAAAGGTGTAAATACCCATAATAATTTCCTTTTCCTTTTTCTTTTCCTTTTTATTTTACAAGATAAAAAGGAAGAAATTTTTGTTATACTTTTTTTCAAAAAGTATATTTTCAAAAAGTATATAATATGACATACATATGTCCATTATGTTCGATTGATCCATTAAATCATTCTTTAACCAAACTTGAAGAAAAAGAGAATGTAGTCTATTATTATACGTGCCCTTCCAAAGCCAAATTGTATTATGATGCAACTAGTATTATTCATCACTATGATGGTGTATTAGGTGAGATTCCTGAAAATAAACAATGGCTTTGGATTTTAGACGGTATTGATTTTAATTTGAATCATCTTATGCAACTAGAAGTTGCAATTGAACTAATAAAACTTATTTCATCCAAATTTAGTAAAAATTTAAAAAAAATAATAATTATTAATCCAACCATTTATCTTTCCTCCATTTATCATCTTATGAATCCTTTTTTAACCGATAAAATAAAATCAATCATTGAAATGAATTATGTGATTAAAAATGCGAACAATATTATTTAAGGTTTCGAGTGATTGATTACAACTTTGCGCATTCGCCCTTCCCTTCGGAAGGGAGCCCACTTTGTGGACGTCCTACCGTAGGTAAGGGGGAGTGGCAAAAGCAACAGTTATCACAGACTTAAAATGTGCGAAGGTGTAAAATCAAAAAAATATAAAAAAATATAAAAAAATATAAAAAAATATAAAAATAATATATGAGTTCAAAACATTATTTTTATGTAACCTTAGTTTTATCCGTAATTGTTCAGTTTCTAACAGGAATGATAGAAATAGTAACTCTTTTTGTAAAAGTGGATACACCTTATATGATAATAAAACAATTATTATTTTTAGAAGTCTCTGTTCAAATTGTAGAAGGATTATTTTATATTTGGTTGCTTTTTAATTTTAATCAGGTATCAAACGTCACACCAAAACGATATATCGATTGGATTATCACAACCCCAACCATGTTAATTACCTTAATTACATATTTAATCTTTTTGAAACATATCGAGAGAGGAGAGGATACCTCAAACTTAACATTATTTAATGTACTATTCGAGAATTCAACTAATATATCCTACATAATATATTTAAATTGGCTAATGTTACTATTTGGATATTTAGGTGAAGCAAAAATAATTAATACGTCAACAAGTGTTGTTTTAGGTTTTGTTCCATTTTTAATATATTATTATACAATTTATGTAAATTATGTAAATCAAAATGAGTTAGGTTTAAAATTATTTTGGTATTTCTTCTTTTTTTGGTCACTTTATGGAATTGTTGCTTTTTTACCTTACTATACTAAAAATACCTTTTATAATATATTGGATTTATTTGCAAAGAATTTTTTTGGTTTATTTTTGACTTATATCATAATCTCAAAAAATTATACATTTACAAATTAAGTTACTTGTTATCGATTTGTAAAAAATAATATGTGGAAGAGGTGTGGATTCAAATCTTTATCCGTATAAAACCAAAAGGATTTTTGCAATACTTTTTTTCAAAAAGGATTTTTGCAATACTTTTTTTTAAAAAGTATATTATATATATATATGAATAAAATAACCATTATTTTTCTTATTGTTTTTATTTTAGAATATGTATATTATTATTTTTATTTATCGAATTGGAAAACAATTTTGGGTAATTCCATTAATATTCAAGAAATACAATTTAATTTAGATAACGAAGATCAATTACGAACCTTAATGACGAATCTATTGAATGAACGCGTAAAAATGCTTGATACGATGTCTTATATCGAATGGGTCGAGTATACAAATAAAAATGTACTTTTAGAATTCCAAGGAAGAAAATATTATTTATACATTTATGAAAAAGATAAGGAAATACATAGACCAAACGTACCTTCTATTTTTATATTACGCGCATCTTATCAAAAAGAACTATTGAATTTAGAATTCTCAGATGAAGTAAAAAAAGTAAATCAAAGATATATTGTATTACAACAATTTCCTACGAATACAAACTTGATCGATTTAATGTATTATATGCAGGAAACAATCAATGGTTGTAATTCTATCAATTATTATTGGGAAGATCCATTTAATAAACGCGCTATTCAAAAAAATGCTTATTTTAAAACATTTAAAAAAAATGAAAATCATAAAACAAATATTACTGGATTAATTGGGATTGGTTATGAAGTAGAAGATTTAGATTATAAGTATAGTGATATTACTTTAAATTATGTAGGTTTACCTTTTGTTATTTTCGTGATTTTTATGATTTTTTTACTGACAAACATTATGTATTATACAATTAATAACCCGTCTTATTTGAGACCCGGAATTATATTTATTATATTAAATGCATTTTTATTGTATCAAATTTCACTTATTGGAACAATCACAGATATTCCACTAGAACAATCAAGAATCGCTGAAATTAATAGTAGTACATTAGGAATGTCATTTTTAGTCGCGGTTAATATTTTCATTATTCAAAGCATTCGAACAAAAAGCAATAATAAAATGTACACGAATTTATATAGTGAATCCATCTTTTTATTTTCCGCTTCTCTTATTTTTTTATTATGTTCCATGTATAAACAATCAAATTATACAGAAGTAAATGGTTTGAGAAAGAGACGTTTACAAAACCAGATATTTTTCAATATGTCTATTTTTATGAATTTTGGTATTTTTATAAACTATTTATTATTTATCACCAAACGTAAAGATATATTTAATATAAATAAATTATTTATAAAATTTACATAAATATACCAAGTTCAGGTCGAGTTATAACCAAGAATCATCCATTATTTGATGAACATTATTCGCATTTCCACGAAATAACATTATCCATATGGAACAATTTCCACTTCCACAAACAATCATATGACATTTTGACATAATAATCGTAATTGCTAAATAATATTTGGAAAAAATATGATTCGAATCTCTAAATACTTTATCTACGGTAGTACTATCCGTTTTATGAATATGTCGAATTTCATCTTTAAAATAAATAGAATCAGGAAATATCTGTAACATTGTCTCAATAAATTCAGTTTCATCGCTTTGAATTAAAAACTGTATTTGTGGATTTGTAATTTTTATTGCATTTGCTTTTTCAATATACTCATTATAATTACATAGTTTTGTTTCGGTAGATTTATCATTCCCTCGATAAAATAACACGCATAAATTATTATAATCAATATTATATTTCGTTTCCATCGTTTGAATGATTTCTTTAATTTGTTTGGATGGAGTAAAATATTTATTTATAAAAGGAAGAATATTCACATAATCTAAATGTTTATAATTTGAGAACTGATAGTATTCTTTATAATCTACTGGATTTTTATAATCTATATTTTCTTTATTTTCTTCATTTTCTTCATTTTCAAAATATTCATATCGAATATCATGATTACAGCCCATTGGTTTATACCAAAAAAAAGTATTCGTAGTGTCTAAAACATCTGGAATTTTTTTATGTTTATTAAAAAATTCAATTGTATGGTGTAAAATAACCGAACAACAACTAAAAAATCCAGCATTTTGCCATATATTTAAAACGACCACCATTTATTTTATATAAAAATAAAAAATATTTTTTATATAAACTTATTGTTTATGCTACTTAACTTAGTTTTATTCATTTATACAAAATGTCTAATAAAATCATAATATAATAATAAGAATATATAAAAACATAAATAATAATAATAATAAGAATATAGAAGATGCATTCTTTTTATCAAATTATAGAGAAAACAATCGAAAATTCAAATGATTCTTTCTATAAAACCGTTTTTTCTTATTTTTCCATAGAAAAAAATATAATAAATATAAAAAATAAATATATTTTTTTACAAGTCATTGAAAAAAATATTTTTTATACCGAAGAAATGAAAAAGAATATCATTTGTATTTTCTCTCAAATTCAAAAAACTTATTTTGCTTTTTCAAAATTGGCATCGCAATATAAATGGAAAAAAGCAAAAATCGTGATTGAAACTGATTTATGTTTAAACCCAATTGAATTAAAAGAAAAGAATGTGATTTGTGTGTTTCATCAAGAAAATCATTATTTTTTTATCGTAAGTGATTTAATTAATATTTTTACAACAGCGTTAACCTATTCGCCTAATTTCTTTTCTTCACCATTAACCATTAAAAACCCTTACAACAATCTTCCTTTTTCAAAATCGAATTTATACAATATTTATTTTACCTTTTTTTTCAAATGTATTCCAATACCGGAAATTATTCAGAAATTTTTCCAATTGGATTTTGATCTAGATTTATTTGAAAAGAAAAATCAAATTTTACTAAGGGAATGTGCCATTTTGAATTATTTAAATAATATCCATGAGGAAGAATTTGTTTCTGATATAAAAACAATGTTGGAATCTTATAATGAAAAACATTATAAAAAAATAGAAATCAATAGGGATTTTCCAAATCAATGTTTAATCCGTATTTTCAAACCTTATTTATTTATGTATTATATTAGTACTCTTTCTTTAGATTACTATAAAAAAATAAATTACAAAGAAGCATTAGAAAAAATGTTGTTTCGTTTTCGTTATTATTTTCCGAAATTTGGTAGAAAAAGAATCAAAGTAAAATCTTTCAAAAATCATTCGAAAATAACCTATGAAAAAATAGTTGAATTTAATGAAGAATGTCCACCTTTTTATTGTAATAAAAATAATAAGTTTTTTTTATCGAGTCACTTGGGATTAATGAAAACACACGATATCGAGGAATTATTATCCGACGAAGAATTTATCATTCATTGCAATGAAATGGAAAAAGACAGAATCTCTGTCAGACTCCAAATAAGAAATAATCGTAGAATCATCGAAGATTCGGAAGACGAATCGGTAACTTCCTATGATTCAACCAATGAATCAGAAGAGAATAATATCTTTGTGTAAACCGATGAAGATTTTAAATGGGACAATCCTCCCTAAGAGGATTGCCTTTCAACTGATTTATCGGTAACGGTTGTCCTTTCACATCTTGTGTCCCATTATAAATATTCAAGGGTGTAAATCTTCAAGGGTGTAAAATTTCATCATGCATCCAAATCATTTCTTGTAAATTTTGTCAAGAAATCTTCAATCGTTCGTGGATATTCTATGGATTTTTGTAATTCTCCATAGAGTTCTGTTTCTTTATTCAATGAATCCATAGGAATCAATAGTTGATTTGTATCTGTTAAAACAAAACGATTAATCGGCGGTTTATTAACAGGTGTTTTTTTTGTAATAGGAGGAGTAACAATGAAAATAAATTCGGTTGACTCCTTACTTTGATATCCCACCATTATTTTAGAAGTTTGATTTGTTTCCAACAATTTATACGTACACATAAAAATCGTAGGAAGTTTGTATTTTTGAACAAGGAGCCATAAATCAAACAAAGAGAGAAAATAGGCATCATTCATAATCATATTTTCAAAAGTCATGGTTCCTTGGAGTACTTGATTACATAAATTTTCTTTCCTTTCGATTTTCAATAAGTCTACGATTTTGGTTTGAAATTGCGGAAGATAAGATTGATAAGATTCGAATAAATCTTCTTTGATTTCATACACTGTTTTCACCCGATTGTATACTTTGAGAATAACAATGATGATATCATAAGAACATGCAATACTGCTATTTTTATATTTGAAATCTTTATAATTGATTGGAAATAGTTGATTACGTTTTTTATCAAAGATGGGTTTTTCTATTTCATCTTTGCAAGAATTTGTCATATTTATTTTATCTTGTATTGCCTTTTCTTGATTGTCTTTTTCTTTTATTTCAATGATGGTTTGTTCTTGTTCTTGTTCTTCTTGTTCTTCTTGTTCTTCTTGTTCTTCTTGTTCTTCTTGTTCTTCTTGTTCTTCTTGTTCTTCTTGTTCTTCTTGTTCTTGTTCTTGTTCTTCTATTATTTCTCCAATTTCCTTTTGTTCTTGAAGTATTGCATTCGGTTTTTCTAGAGTTGCTTCCAAATCTACCTTTTTAGTAAAAGGAATGATTTCTTTGTCTTCTTCTAAGAAAATCGTTTTTGGTTTGAATTCTCTCATTTCTCCAGGCTTCATCATCACCTTTAACGTTTCCATATTTACTTCATTTTCATATAAAGGATGAATTAATGGTTTTACTTCATCATAAGAATTATTTTTGACATAAGGATTCATTTTCGTCGGTATTAAACGATTAAAATACTCTTGTGTAATCATGGATTCAATTAAGATCATCTCATTATCTTTCAAATGATATTTTACTTGATTATTTCCAAAAGATAGATAGGTTTGTGGTTGGAACATAAAATTCTGGATACGTGTATATCTCGTCAATTCATCTGACATTCTTCGATAATAAATATACTCATTCTTTTCTTGATTAATCAGGTTTTTCTTGGGTAAAATCAATTGACAAATACTTTTTCCTTCTTTTTCAATAATGGCACATACATTGGAAGCGGAACATTTATCCGCATTTTTAACAATACAAGTAGAAACTTCCTTCATGATTTTATAATATTTTTCATCTCCAATAAAAAGCACTTTGTCATCCACGACCTCTTTCAATATTTCGGTTATTTTTTGTAGTTTTGTTAGATACAATAAAGTTTCGTTTTTCAAGATTCCTTCCAATTCTTCTCTCTTTTTACTGTTTTCATAATCATTCAATAAAATACGAATTGTGTTTCGAAATACATTATAAAAATTTGATTCCATACGAATTTTTTGTATCATTTCAACACGTTCTTCATCTTCTTCTTTTTTGGTCGTGGTCTCCATATCTGCCAAAATCATATTATTTCCTTGGAGTGAGGTTTTTAATCGAATATCCCGGGGGATATCGATTTTTTGGATCGGTGGATTAACTTGAATAAATTGATTGGTTTCAGTAAGTATACCCACAATCAGTTCATCTTCCATTACATTAATAATCGGTTTACAAGGTATTTGATGTTCACTTTTTTCGTTTAATTCTAGTAGAGTTGTTACTGTTTCTTCGTAAGATTTCCAAATGGTAGGTTCATTCATAAAAATCATTTTTTCTTTTTCTACTGTTTTTGAAGAATTCTCCAAAGAGGAAGGATAACAAGGAACCATGATTTCATTTGAGTCAATGGAAACGATAACACCTATGATTTTATTATTGAAATTAAATACATATTTTAGAATGGAAACATCCATCTTTTTCAGCATTTTTTTTAAACTAGAAAGGGGGATCGCTTGTTGGAAAAAATAACGATTCGGTAAACTTTCTTCAGGTTTACATATGGTATTCATTAGGGGGTAAATAATATCATTTAATACTTTTTTGATATTTGTATATTTTGTATCCCCGTAAAAAAAACGGTCAATAGATATATTTTCCTTACTTAATCTCAAGTAAGAATAGATGGGCTCATAGAAATCTTCTTTTTTCATTAATATTAATGTACCTATTTTTGGATGAAATGGTTCGCTTGTGTAATGATTGGTAGGACAAATAATTTCTATATTTTGAGTAATATCATTATCTGGTATTTCAAGAATGACCAAATTGAATCCGTAATGATAGATTTCTTTCGACGGTATATTACGGTCTTTTAGAAAGGTTTTGGGTTGTGTCACCATATCCCATAAATAAGTATGGTCAATGACAATCTTATCGTTTTTTAAAAAATCAATGAAATTCAAGAAAGAACAAGCAACTTTTTCATAATAAAGAATCGCGTCTTCATTCAAAGAATGAGAAGAAGAATAAACGAGAGAAGATAGTTTGGACTGGGTTGATTTGGGTGATTTTATAAATTCGTTGATTCTTTCATTCGGGATCGTTGCATCATAAAAATCATTGACTAAATTTCCATTTTGGTAATTGATAAAATGGTCGATGGATAAATTCTCAACCATTATTTTTTTAAATTCTTGGATCGATATTTTCTTGGAACTCGCATAAAAATATGCGTCGGCGATACAGGCCAAAAAGGATTGTTTTGAACTGGTTTCAACACCATGACGTAAAAAACACGGATTTCCAGAACCAGATTTACACGTTTCACCACTCACATTTAAAAATTGTTGCAGTTGCATTTGTAAATAACCCCAACGACCATTGGAGAGAGGAAATTTCTCCATTCCAATAATGTATTCATCTTCTTTTTCTTTTTCACCCTCTTTTTCACCCTCGCTATCATTCTTTGCTTGGCATTTTGTTACTGCTTCTAACCGTTTACGAGTATTTAAATCAAAACAACAAGGTAAACAATAACCATCTGGATGTTTATCTACTTGGTATCCAGGAAATCTTTTGAAATCTTTTTTATCTTGATTATTATAAAATTCATATACATAATGTCCAGGAATGACTCTTTTTGCATCGGACGGTAGAATTTTTCCACACGTAGGATGAACCAATATTTCTTTTCCGTTTTCCGTTCTCTTTACAAAATCTTTGGGATCTAAAACAGTATTGTTTTTTAAACACCAGTATCTAGGACAGATATAATTGAATTTTTTATTTGGATTGGATCCGTAAGTAATGACATCTTCTTTTCTTAAAAAACCGGGATGTTCTTCATTGATTTTTTTCAACTCTTCATCGGTTAAAATAACGGGTTGTCTTTTCTTACTTGATAAACAAGTACGAGAATACGAATTATATCTACCTGTATCTGCTTTAAGAATAAGAGCAGGGTCGCGTTGTGAAATTCTTTCTTGAAAGAAATAAGGATTATTTAAAGTCATACCGTCGATATTTTTAATGGTATTTTTATACGCAGTATTTGTATTGGTTTCTTGAATGTTTTCTACTTCTAAAAGTTTATCTTCAACTTCGTCTTCATCTGGATAATCTAATTCGTTTGGTATGGTTACACCATTATAGGTATCATTTTTCTTTTTTTTAGAAACACCTCCTTTAAAATCTTCTTCTTCTTCTTCTTCTTCATCGTCGTCGTCATTCCCAAAAAACAAATCCATTGCATTTTGTATTTTTTCTTGTTCCAAATCTTCATCGATTGTTTCTTCTACTTTTTCCTCTTCTTGAGAAGGAACAAGACGTTCTTTAATGACTAAATTCGATATTTGAATTTCTTTTTCTTTTTCTTTTTCTTTTTCTTTATTTTCTTCTCTCGATTCTTTTGCTTTGAAAATACGTAAAGAACATAAATGGTCAATTGTTTGTTCAGGATACTTTGTACTATTCTTATCTTGGGTAATTCTTATCACCGAGTCCAAGAAAATAGGAACCGTCGTTAAATAATGGATATCATTGATATTTTCCATGGTAACGGTAAGAATGGCACTTTTTTTAATGACTGAAAAAATCGTCTTAAATCCAGGATTATTCTTGATTTTCATATCCGTCTTTTTTCTACCTTTTTCTACACTCAATTCACCCACCACACGTGCAAATAATTCGGTGGCTTCTGTTCGATTCAAATCTTCAGCATAATTTTCCAGTAAAGCCAAAATAATCTCCTCTTTGTTGAATCCAAAATCATTGATTTTTTCAATAATAAAGGCTTCTTGACTGGTTGTTTTATTGAAATTGGCGACGCGTTTAAATCGCAATTGTGTCTTGACTTCATTTTCTCTCTTTGTATTAGATACAGATGTTTTCTTTTTTCCTTTGGTCTCGCTTATTTCTTCAATGAAGATGGTAGACAAACAAGTAAGACTACTTAAATTCAACTCATTCTGAATTTCTAGTTGTAATTCGTAATTCAAATATTTGATTTCTACATTTTCATCATATAAACTATGAAAGGCAGGAATTTGATAACCGTTTTGTTGTAAGAAATCTCGAATATCATCCAATAACGGATTGATGGAATTCTGTAACATTTCATCCACAATGTCTTCTCGAATCACTTTTTTGAATTCAGAGACAATGACAATATCTCCATTTTCCATAAATTCACATATAAAAGAAAAAGGTTCTTTTTCTTTGGTTTTGACTTCCAAATAAACGGCTACCGTTTTTGTTTTTCCAATCGTTTTGGTTAATTTAATAATTTCCGCCTTATTCAAAAAAGGGATTTTTTGACCTTCGGTAGAAATTTGGTCCGTATAAAGCCGATATAAATTTTCTTGACGTAATGCCGGGTTATATTTAATGAGTGGATTTTTTTCCGTCGCATGAATCAACTTAAAAATAACATCCAATGGCATTTTTACGGAAAAATCCGGATGAATAATGATTTTCATCGAACGAATTCCTCTGGATAAATAAGGTAATTCTTCTTTTCTCTCTTTGTAAATATCATAAAACATATTGACTACTTTATAACTTTCAAGATTGATCCGTTTTAATGCTTCTTTATTTCCTTCCAACAATTCTTGGGATTTTTCGGCTAACGAAGACAAATCACGAATATTTTGAGAATATAATACTGGGAAATAGATTTTGCTTGTAACATCTAGAGTGAAACCTTTTTCTTCAGCGTTTTTAAAAACATCTTTCGCTAAACATAGATAAATGGTATTATTTGTAATTTCGGTTCCCGTATTAAATAAAAGATAGGAATTCAATCCGACGATCGATTTTCTGGATGTTTTTTCATAAAGGTAATCATAATTTTGTTGGACATTATAAGGATTATGAATAAATGGATATTCGCCACTGACAAAATAGTATTTTTGTCCTAAAATCTTATCGACCTCAAATGAGGATTGGTCAAGTTTTAAAGCGAACAAATCGTCATAATCATAGACTTTTTTTACAGGAACTTCGATGGATGGATGAAGATTCAAAAGAAAGGTTTCAAGACGGTTTTTACTCAATTCTACTCTTTTATTACGCGTCAATGATTCATAGATTTCAGCAGTGTTTAATTTTTCTCTCTTTTGACAGAAAAGATACATTTCGGGAATGGAAAAAGAAAGGTTTTTCTTACTACATTCTTTGAGAATTTTTGTTTTAATGGTTGAAATAGAGTCGTCACGATGAATTTGAGATTGGACAAAAGAAATGGGAGTATGATTCTCTCGAATTTGGATGAGTTCCTCTGGATGAAAACATTTTTCATATAAATCGGATTCGTTTGAATTCTCTCCATAAAATACATAAATCGAATCGGTTTCGTTGTTTTTCAAATAGTGAACTTTGTAAATCGATGGAATGTTCATTTTTAGTTAATACAATGAATATATATTATACCTTTTTAAAAAAGATATAATAAAAACAAAAAAAACAAATTCCTATCCACCACGTAATCTTAAAACGAGGTGTAAAGTAGATTCTTTTTGAATGTTATAATCCGTTAAAGAACGCCCGTCTTCTAACTGTTTTCCTGCAAAAATGAGTCGTTGTTGGTCAGGCGGAATACCTTCTTTATCCTGTATTTTTTGTTTAATTGCTTCAATGGTATCGCTTGGTTCGACTTCTAAAGTTATTGTTTTTCCGGTAAGGGTTTTTACAAAAATTTGCATCTAATCAATAAATAGATATCTATTATATGATTGCGAGATCTTTTTAAATCCCTTTCCACTTTTGAAAAAGTGGAGCAAAACTGCCCTTTGGGGATAGATATTATTACATAATTTGGCGCGGGACCTACAACAATCTCTACAATGATATTATGCTTTGCACAATATGATTGTTCATTACTTTGTAGAAACTCGCGCGCCAAAAATACAATGATGGGGGTCTCTCTCCTTATGGGTGTCCCCCTGTAGAGGAGGGATCATAAGGGAACCTAGGTTCCCTTAAAGTAAGTCATAATAAGGATTGTCATTAATCGTCATTCCACAATACTCTTTCGGTTTTTTCTTATAATCCACTGGATTGTAAATACCCGCTTCTTTGGCATTCGTCAATAAAAACTTGAAATTCTCCCAGAATTCCTGTTTATGTCCAACGGATTTGGTCATAATATGCGACAATTCGTGAATGGCGACAAATGTAAGCGTATTTAAATCAATCAAATCATCATCGACTTTATTCTTATTAAGACAAAAAGCGATTTTCTCTCCTTTGTTTTCACTATAAGCAGTCAATTCACTTGTAGGAAGTGTTTCCATTATTTTTTGTGGATTAAATCCCTTTACTAAACGTTTGGCACGGTCGTCCTCGGGAAATTTTTCACCCATATATTGAACCAATTCTTTGCAACGTTGAGTAACGGAGGCCAATAAATTGGCTGCAGGTTCCAACTTGGTTCGGTCTCTTACACAATAACGATTCCCGTCTTTGGAAGCGATAACGCATTTTAATTGAAAAGTGTCGCTTTCATAATAGATTTTCAGACAAATCAATAGAACAAATCCTACTAAAATATAAAAAAAGATATTTTGCTTGAATTGCATTTTTTATGGAATCTTATATTATTTGACTATTTTAATTATTACCAAAAACAAAAACAAAAACCAAAAACAAAAACAAAAACCAAAAACAAAAACAAAAACCAAAAACAAAAACAAAAACCAAAAACAAAAAAAGAATATAAATAGAAAACCATAAATTTATAAAATATGAAATCGATTTTTAAAAAAATGGTTTGTGGTTGTGTAATCAATGCGGATATTCATAACGGTTTTTCTTATGCAGTAATACGATGCATAACCGGAAAAGGATGTGGTCTTTGTACACAAGAACAAAGAGAAGAAACAATCAATCGTATGTGGTTAACCGAAACCGAAAAATATGTTTGGGAAGATTTAATCAAATGTTATGGATGGTCAAGGGAGAATGACAAAAAAAACGAGAACATCGATATAACTCACCATATTGAAAAAATGGAGAGAGAAGACCAAATTAATGAACTTTGGAATCGTCATTGTGGAGAGAAAATTACGAGAAGCGTTACTTCGAATGAGATTGATTAAAATAATAAACGAATGTATAAACAATATAAAGATAATCCGATAAAATCAAGTAAATGTGTTCCATTCAAATAAAAAGAAGAGATTTTTCTTTTCATTTAAAAAATTATACACAAGAAGAATATGATATTTTATTAAATATTGATTGTAGATATATAGTTTTAGGTAAAGAAATAGATGATGAAAAGAATCGTAAATTACAGGGATATATTTATTTTCAATGTCCAAAGACATTTCAATCAGTAAAAAAAGTTATTCCAAGAGTAGAAACAAATGACCTGCAAAAAACACCTAAATTAAATTATCAATTTTGTTCGAAACAAAATCAATTTGAAGAAAGGGGAAAATTACCGAATAATCGAGGCGAAAAAAAAGATAATAGTATGCTAGGTAAAGTGGTTTATCGTCCAAAAAATACAAATGACTCTTTTGCAAGCCACGAAAAAGCAAAATTTTGGAGTTCCATCAATGAATTAAAACCCGAAGAAGTTTTTTTAAATTCTCATAAGAGTTATTGGTTTGATTGTCAACAGTGTAATCATAGTTATGAATCTATTTTAAATAATATTAATAGTAATAATTCAGGATGTCCTTATTGTTACAATCGCAAAATTTGTGTAAAAGAAGAATGTAAATCTTGTTTTGAAAAATCATTCGCTTCACACGAAAAATCTTGTTTCTGGTCGAATAAAAATATTTTAAATCCAAATCAAGTATTTAAAGGAAGTCCAAAAAAATATTACTTTAACTGTGATAAATGTAAGCATGAATTATTTATTAGTCTAAAACAAATATCTTGTCAAGGACATTGGTGTTCTTATTGTAGTCATCAAAAATTATGTGAAAATAATAATTGTGAATTTTGTTTTAATAATTCATTTGCGTCTATAGAAAGAAGCAAATATCTAGACAATAATAATATTAAACCTAGAACATTGTTTAAAAGTACGAATAAAATATTTGATTTTAATTGTGATTTATGTAATATTGTATTTAAATGTCAGTTATCAGATGTAACAAAAGGGGTATGGTGTCCATTTTGTGTAAATAAAACTGAGAAAATTTTATTTAATAAATTGAATGAAAAATATATATTTTTAAAATCTCAATATAAAGTTGATTGGTGTAAAAATATAAATTATTTGCCTTTTGATTTTGTGATTGAAGAGAGAAAAATAATTATTGAACTTGATGGAAAACAACATTTTGACCAAATTAAAAATTGGGTATCACCAGAAAAAACAAGAATAAATGATTTATATAAAATGAAATGTGCTAATGACAATGGATTTTCTATAATAAGAATTTTACAAAAAGATGTTTATAAAAATAAATATGACTGGTTAAATGAATTAATTTCTAACATTGAAAAAATTACGAAAGAAGATAGAGTTCAAAATATTTATATGTGTAAAAATAATGAATATAAAGATTTTGATTGAATAAATTACTTTTTATTTAAGGATTTCCTTGGCCAATTTGAAGAGGCGGTCGCATGAAGTCGGGGGTTATCGTGGATTGATTCCAAGGACCGACATATAATTGTGGGTTAGGAGGTTCACTACGGATTTGTAAGTTGGCATTTCTCAAAGTTTGACCGATGGTATCAATACCAATATGGTAACCCGCTTTTAACAAATTCACATTTGCTAATTCGCCTTTACCACTTGGATTTAATTGAGCCCATTGACTATTGGTATCCTTAGGTAAAAGTTCGGCAGGATTTTGAATATTTGTTTGGGAACAGGTAGAAGGAAGACCAGGAGAAGTTGTTTGCACACCTTTGGCAGAAGCAAATACTTCATTTTGACCTAATGGTTCAGATGGTTGAACATTTCCTCCACTATTACCTTCTGCTAAACTTAAATCTTGACTGCTTGGATTTCTGTATTGTCCTTGCATGGATTGATTTGATTCATACCCATAACTTCCCTTGGAACTTAAATAATTCGCAAATAAACTAATGACATAGGCGATGATTAATAAACCAATAATTGCACCAATACCATAATCATTCCACATCTTTTTTAAGGAGATACTCATTATATAAAATGAAGGATAAAATAATTTTAAAAATACATATTAAAAATATTTATTTTTACTAAAGAATGAAAACCAAAAACTTGGATTTTTCCAAAAAAAGAATAGAAATCGAAATTTATAATTTTTGTTCTTTTTCTATAAAATTGTTCTACATCCTTCAAGATTTATAATGGGACAATTTATCTGTCCCATTATAAATTTAAGGGTAACTGTTAGAGATCCCGAAGGGAGAGTTGAATGGAGACGCCTCTAAAGAGGCGTGTCCCATTTCAAATCTTCATCGGTCTAAAAATCATCCATTTCATTTTCAGTGAAATATTCCATTTCGGTATCAAAATTGTCATCGTCGCTATCATCCAAATTTTCCAACATATACGTTTTTTTAATATTCTTTGCTTCTAAATAAGCAATAAGCGCTGTTTTTTTGGCTTCTTTTGCTTTTTTCCTGGCTTGTTTATACAAATCATAATATACTTCATTGGGTTTCTTTAAAGTAATCGGATCCATCGTCGGTTCGATTGAAATTTGGAATTCCTTTAAATCATCATTATTTTCATCGAATGGTTCCATTTCCTTTTCCTTTTCTTCTCTTTTATCATGTTTATCATGTTTTTCTTTTTCTTCTTTTTTTTCTTTTTCTTCTTTTTTTCCATTTTCCATTATTTCTTCTTCTAAAGGATTCGTATCAACATTTAATGTAAAAGGGTCAAATGGTTGAAGTTCCTCAAGATTATCATTGTTTGTTTTATTATTCAGAATCGGTTCATGGTTATTTATTTCTTTTGTTTCTTTTGTTTCTTTTGTTTCTTTTATTTCTTTTATTTCTTTTTCAAAGGGATGACTGATATTTTTATTTTTTTTTATTAAACAATTGTCAAAAATCGGTTCATTTAAAACCATCATTTGTTTCAATTCAATCTCAATTTGAAAATTGCGATTGGTAAATTTGATTCCCTGAATTTCTAAAATAGAAATAATGTTGGTTTCTGGCTGAATATCTTGAATTCCTAAAGGTATTTCATTTTCATCATATATTTTAACAGTAGGTTCACTAGTCGTATGATTTGTCTTGATATTTACACGTAATAAATAATATTTTCCAGACTTATAAACACGTATCGGTGAATTAAAAGCGGTTTCAATATCATTCATTTCTAAACTTGTTTGAAACCAAGAATCGGATTTTGAATAAATCAGTTTCTGACATGTTTCTTCTAAATTCTCAAACCATTGAATTAAACCTTCTGAATTCTTATCAAACATTAAGTCACAATAATATTTTTTACCAGTTTTTACAATACCTTGTCTCGTAAGACTTTTTGTACACTGAATATAAAGTGGTTTATTATTAAACTGTATTTTCGTAAAATAAGCACCACCTTGAATCCCACTAGGGATGGTTAATGATAATTTAGAAAATGGAAAATCTTCGTTTGGTTCAATGATATTATCCATAAAATATTTTTATTTAATCTATTTAACAATAGATAGAAAGTTTTAAATACATTCATAACGAATTATTATTTTATTTTGATTAAAATAGAATAAAATAAATTTTAGATATATTATTCACGATGAAAGAAGGAACTTTGGTCCAACAATGTTTAGATATGTTGAAAAAGGAAGATATTCAAAAAGAGTTGAAATTATTATTTAAACCTGTTTCTGATTTTATTTTTTATGAGATTTACCCATATGTTTATATGATTTTAATTGTCGTTTTTATTCTTTTTATTATGATTTTATCCATTTTAATTCTTTTAATTTTACTTTTACGTAATAAAAATAATATACATACTTTATAAATTCTTTTCTTTTCTTTTCTTTTTTTCTTTTATTTTCTTTCATTATTATATAAATGAAATATTCTGCAGGTAAAAAACATAGAAGTAATAAACGTAAATCAAGTCGCGGTGGTTATTCAAGTGCTGCATCTTATGAACAATCGATTCTTGGAAATCAAAATCAACAATACGCTAGAGTATTTGATATTGGAGGACCAAATAATAGTCAATCCAATGCGATTATGGCAAATGAAAGTTCAGGCTCCTTAGGATATTTACCATACCAACGTGCAGGAAAAAAAAGTCGTAGAAAAGGTACTCGTAAAAGTACTCGTCGTCATAAAAAAGGAGGATTTTTAGGAAGTCTTATTAATCAAGCAATTGTTCCTTTTGGTTTAGTAGGATTAAACCAATATTACGGAAAAAGACGTGGTACTAAAACACGTAAAATGCGAAAACATTAAACATATAAAGATTTACTGTGATAATTCGCCTAACAATCAAGAAGAGGATTTTCAATAGAAATAATTTCTTTACTTCCCAATTTTTTTTCTGTTTGGTGTAATCTTTCAGAATATTTATTTTTAGGGTCGTTGTTTTCTATATCATTATATCTAGTATGAATATCTTTATCTATACTTCTTATAACTGCCATATCGTCTCTTGGTAATTTAATTTTTCTATTTATATATGTCTCTTCCGATTGATATATATAATGCGCAATATAAGCAGATACTTGTGAATATTCACAATGGATAGGATTGAATGATAAAGTACGAGGATTCATTAGTTGATTATTTAAATTAAATAACTTATTTGAATTTTTCATTGAATAATAATGAGGATTTGCTGTGCGAATAACCTCATTTGGACGAACAAATGTTTTTACGTGCTGGTCTAGTTTTTTTTCTGATTTTGTATAATTATCGAATATTAACCCTTTGGGTTCTTTAATATGATCATTTGTGCCAAACATAAGCCAATTTAATGCTAATGAATGTGCATGATGATATTTTTGTAACATTTCTTTTACTCCTTTGAAATCATTTAGAATAATAAATTCATCGGCATCTAAATAAATAAACCAATCTGCCTTATGTATCTTGGCAATTTTTAATGCTTCATTCATTAAATACATTTTTACGGGATTCGGCATGTTACACCGAATAATGGTAACGTTACGTTCAAAAGGTACAATCGGTGGTTGAGATTGATGGTCAAAAATAAAGACATGATCGAATCCAATAAATAAATGATGAAATGCCCATTCTTTGATATGTTTTTCGTTACGTGCATTTGTAAATAAAAATACTTTTTTGGTTGGAGGATAAAGTAAAACCGGAACATCTATTTTTTTGGGCTTTTTATGTAAATTGATTTGAAACATAATAATAATATATGACTGAATATTATAATTTAAAGAATTAAATTCAAAAGAATGAATCAAACTCCAACCAAACAATTCGAGACAAATATTCAAAAATGGGTTGCCATTGATAATCAATTGAAAATCATCCAAGAGAAAACAAAAGAATTGAGAGAACAAAAGAATCAAATCGGGAAAAACATTCAAGAATATACTGTTCAAAATAATCTCTCTAATTCAACGATTCAAATAAGCGATGGGAAATTAAAATGTGTAAACACAAATGTTGCTGCCCCACTTAGTTATAAATTTATTGAAAAATCTTTAGGCGAAATCATTAAGAATGAAAATCAAGTAAAGCAAATTATGAATTACTTGAAAGAAAAGAGAGAAATCAAAATTGTACCAGAAATTAAGCGTATCTACAACAATTAATTATTCAATCAACTATTTTGATACATCGTAATATATTTATATAAAGTTATATAAATATATAAAATAGATATAAAATTAGATATGAATGAAGATGATTTTGTTTATTATAAAGATGAAAATGATAAAGTATATAGTGGCGGATTTAGTGTGAATTCATTGGCATTGAAAGGTGGATTGTCTCCTTTTACACCTTTGTCATCATTCAATCGCCTATCCGAAGGAATGGATAATTTAGATACGAAAAGTCTTAATGGTGGAGGAGGTGAAAATGATACCGAATTTAGTCAGCAATTTAAAAATCATATTGTTCCATCTTTTCTACATTATCAATTAGCAGGTGATAATGATAATTACACTGAAAAAATGGCGGATTTATTAAATACCTATCATGAAGAACAACAAAAAGGTGGTGATTTATTTGATCAATTGAATGAATTTGAACATTTTTTGGGTTTATCTGTAATGAACAAAAAAAATAAGAAATTTACTAGAAAAGGTAGAAATTTGATAAATAAAAAAAATACATCTACCAAAAATACAAAAAAAAATAGAAAATAGTATTGATATACTTTAATATTCCATTGAATGTATTTTCCATTGTTTGAACCTTATTCATTAGAAGATTCAATGATTGAAAACATAGATATAGATACAAATAATACAAATGATGTATGTATTATTTGCTTAGAACCAAATGATATTATCAAAATCAAAAAAAAATATGAGAAATATAATCAATGTGAATGCAATTATTATATTCATTTCGATTGTTTGGAACAATGGAAAAATATTAAAAACAAATGTCCGATTTGCCGTTCTAATTTTCTTGAGATACAAGAAGAAGAAGAAGAATATCAAGAATATCAAGAATATCAAGAATGTTATTATTTAAATGTTTTGAAATTCATATTTGAAGATTATGAATTTAATCATAGAAACATATCTTTATTAATGATTCGTTGTTGTGTGAAATCCATTATTTTAGTAGCATTATTTACAAACCTTCTTTTTTTGGTCCTTATTTTTAATTTTATTTTTTACCTTCTTTAATGATTTGAACATTTAAGGAGTCAACTGGAGTTAAAAATTACCTACCAGTCCATATTTTGATTATAGGTAAATGTCTAAACTCTTCAATGGCGTGAAATGAAATTCCCCAAGGACAGTAATTATATATCTCTCCAAATAATACATTTTTTTTAAAATTGTGTTTTTGTAATAAACAAGCAATGACTCTTTCAAAAGAACAACGATTATATCTAGTTAATACACAATCTAATAATTTGCTTAAATCATATTTATTATTAACTGATTGTAAAAAATCATAATTAATAATTGACATTCCACCAAAACAACCCGTCCACAATGATTTATTTTGATGAAAATTTAATAAATCTGTATCATTAAATAAATTTATCATTTTGGTTTCATCTTCTACGTTATCCCATTCATGAGTATTAAATTCCCATATCATTGTATATGCATCAACATTAAAGTCAATATATTGATTTATAAATACTGAATCGTGTAGTATTACAGCAGTATCAAATAATTTATTATGTAAATAATAATAATATGGTAATAATTCACCTCTTCCAGGGAATTCACTGTTTATAATGGTTGTTTTGTATAAATTTTCATTTGTTATGCATTCATAATTACTATTATCATCAATAATAAGTATTAAATTTTCTGGGTAATATTTTCGAATCGATTCATAACAATAAATCCAATATTTATTTGTTAATTCGCTATTTACGTGTCTTAATATAATAAAACCTAAAGAATTCATATAAATATATTATTTATATTTATATATTTATTTATTTATATTTGTAAACGAAACGAAACAAAAGAAAACGAAAGAAAACAAAACAAAACAAATTATATTTTTGACCAAGTATCATAATTAAATGGAGCAATCACCATTTGATCTACTTGTGTTTTCCAATAATCTACATTTTTTTGAAAAGCGGCGTCCTCTTGGGTTTGTGGTATTGGATGAACGGCATCCATATATTCTTCGTCTTCCTTGGTCATGCGTGGTTTGTTTCCATAACAATTCACACCAAATCTCACTTCCGGATTTGCAATATAACCTCCATTGATACCTGGACGACCACAGTCATGCTCATGCCCTTTTACCTTTTGTAATAAGTCATATGTTTTTCCTTGGGTTGGAAATAAAGCCATTTGCCCTTCGGACCATCCATAATTACACCATTCACCGCCGTTTTTATAGGTATTTTCAACTTCGTCATATTTTGCTAAACGTGCACCATAAGCATTACAAACTGCTTTTGCATTTGAATAGTTATAATGATTACCTGGAATATTAAAAACTTGTTCTTTTTCTTTTTCGTAACCACGATTGGATTGACTTAAACCAATATCATTTTTTTGACTTAAACTATTATTTTGTCCCGGAATCATCTTTTCATGATTTTGTAAAACATTTACATTTAATGGTTGTTTTGCTTTGTCTACTACGTTGATATCAATTTGTCGAATATTTACAAGATTATAAATACCGTTTTTAATGGAACCAATGATATCAACCCCAAAATAATGATAAAGTAGGTTTATACTTACAAAAACAATTAATAATATTAATAAAACATTCATTAGTGAATTTTGGTTCGAAGATGATGATGAATAAGACATCGTATTAGAATCATTATTTTCAAACATATTTCTTATAATCTTTATATATATTATTTTTATTTGTTATATAAAGCAAAAATTACAAAATAATACAAGCAGATCCGCCACCTCCACCTCCACCTCCACCTTTACTACTTTTACTACCACTATTTGTTGGATGTGGAGTGGTAGTCAATCCTTCTATATTACTTTTTTGTGATATTATAAAACAAGTTAATCCAACCACAATTACTAAAATAATATATTCTGTTTTTAATTTCATTAATATATTATTCAATTATTTTTTTATATTTTTATATTTTTTATAATCAAAAATAGAAAAAACAAAAAAACAGAAAATAAAAAAATAAAAATAAAAATAGGTAATAATTAACTAAATAAAATAAAAAGTTTAATTAACTTCATTCAACCATTTTTGAAATGTATTATATTATTTCCTTTTTTATTGGTATATTAATAAAATTATATGATGACATTATCGATTTAAAATTAGATACAATCTTGAATATTCATCAAAATCTGATTGATTTAATAAAATATTTAATTATTTATTTTTCGGTTTTCTTATGTCTTAAGGATTTTACTTGTTCTTTTATTATTCTTTTTTCATTAATAACCTCTCATTATTGTAAACCCTTTGACGATTCTTTTTGGTTTTATTATGGCATCTGTATTTTTTTAGTCATTTTCTTCTTTATTGAAAAAACCAAAGTATTATTTGAATATTTTTTTATAAAATTTTTTTTTATTTTGTTGGTTCCGATTTTAATTCTTTATGAAGAGAGAACTTTTGTAGAAGAATTCGGATTATTCAAAAAGACATCTAGAATGTATAGTATTTTTATAAATACGATCCTTATTCTTTGTCTTGATGTAATGGGAATAATCCAAAAATACAATTTAACCTTCTTTAAAAGAATTGTCATTTTTGTAAACAGTTATTTTATGACAAATCTATTTATTCAATGGTTTTTTTCACATATTTTGATGAATAATTATGCAAAAATAGAAGAATTAAAATAAGAGAATGTTTAAAAAAGAATGAAACAATCTTATTTTCTTTTTTCTTTTTTTTTAGGAATATTACTTGTTTGTATTCATCATCTTAAAGTTGGTAATATTTCTTATTTATCTTTAGAATGTCATATAAAAAGCGAAGAATTGATAAAATACTTATTTGTGATGGTTTATGCTATTATTATGTATTATTTACCGAGTTTTGTCATTATTATGTTAATGATTATTTTATTTAATTTTTCTTTTCAAGATGGTTTTTGGCAAATTATGTTAGTGATTACATTGATATCTTATTTGATGGGTCTAAAAAAATTAATGAAAAAAATATCGATCACAAAACTCATTTATTCTTTTTTTAATTTTACCTTGGGATACTTTTTGGCCACGATGTATTGGCTATTATTTTCTTTTTCGATAAAATAAACAATATGCTTTTGTACTAATTAGACTATTGATTAAAGCCACTTCAACCACACTTGTATCATTGTAATGATACCATTTTCCATTGGCATTTTTTACATAACTTGTATAATGACCGCCAAAAACGCTTCCACTATGATTACAAATACCGTATAAATCATAAATATATTCTTCTTTTTTATAACCAATGACATATTTCGAAAGGTCTAGATTTTCCAATGGAAATTCAATCAATACTTGATTCTTTTGATTGCGATTATTAAATCGTTTCAAGTCAATGACCAAAATAGAAGGAAAACTCCAAAAACTAATTTTCTTTTTCACATTTTGTTTTATACCTAAATTTTCATTGAACCACGCATTCTCTCCTTCTAAATTCTCTCCTTCCACATATAAATCAAAACATTGATATAAATTGGGGGATTTATTGTCGGATGGGATCGGCAAATTAATCATAAAGAAGGGTTCTGGGGTTCGATTGAGAACCACGCCCTTGTCAGAAATAATTTCGGAAACGTGAATTGCATAGAAAAGATTCCATACTTCGGAATATTCTTTGGTATACATTTCTTTGATTCTTTGAAAACAAAGGGCTGCAATTTGATCTGTTTCATCCTCTGGTTTTCCACTAATAATAATATTGACTTCTCTCGCAATGGCGGTATGAAAACAGTCCATTAAAAATAATAAAAATTCTTGGGAGTCGTTTTGTGAATAACCGGTGAAGATATCCCTGTCTTTTAATTCGGCTACTTTTTGTATGGTTTTAATAAACTTGCCTGGAGAGATAATGACATTATTTGACCATAACATTTTTCGTAAGTCATCGAATTCAACAAGGAGTACGGATTCAGGTTTATTCTGGAGTGTTTTTTTATACGTACCCTTTTCCAAAAAATCAGTAAATTCATAGGTATGGGATAATATTTGAACACAGGAGTTGATAAAACAAGTATTTCCTAAATTGGCTAGTCCCGATAAGCCTTTGTCTTTATATTTTTCTATATTAAATTCAGTTTTATTTTTATCTTTCATTACATATAAATAGAAGAATCTATTTATATTTATTTATGATAGAATAAGTAAATAAACATAATAAGTATAAATTTATAATAAAAGATAATAATAATTATATTATTATGAGTTTTAATAGAAATAACATTCCTTTTACAAATCGCACTACTACTACTAATAATAGAAGACGTTCTCAAAATCGTTCTTTAAATATAATCAATCCTTCAACGACTGTACCCAATGATTTGCGAGTACTCTTGAATTTATATATTTCAATGTATAATAATGTCAATGAACAAATTGATCTTTTATACGAAGATTTAGATATGATTCGAAATAATATGCAAACCGTCATTCAAATGATTTTAGAAAATAATACTCAAATAAACGATTCTTTACGAAATATAAATCGACCGAATTTGAATCCAAGACAAACCGAAAGACAGAATCGAAGTGGAACTTTATCCAATATTTTCCAAGGGTTAAGAGAAAGAGAAAGAGAAACACCAAGAGGGAGACAATCAACCCGAGAAGAACCAATTATTCAATATGATAATGATCGAAATCGTATTTACATTAATAATATTCCATACACGATTGAAAATGTAGAGTATTATAATACAACGGCTTCTACCAATACAAATGAAAATCAGAACCGTTATCGAGAGATATTACAATCTTTTTTAGATCCGATTGCAGTTCGCCCTACTCCATATCAGATTTCAAACGCAACCAGAAATATAAATTATGGTGTAATTGAGAATCCTCTCAATTTATCTTGTCCCATTTCTTTAGAAACTTTTGAACTCGATCATGATGTTACCCAAATTATTCATTGTGGTCATATTTTTAATGAAGATTCATTGAATCAGTGGTTTCAATCGAATGTACGTTGTCCAGTTTGTAGATATGATATTCGTACCAATAATTTGAATAATACGAGAGAAGAAGAAAAAAAAGAAGATGATAATGACGATATGCCTTCCCTTACTACGATTCTAGAAGAAGAAGAAAAAGAAGAAGAACCTATAAGAAATACATTGGAACATTTGGAACAAGAATATACGAGAGAAATAGAAAATTTACTTCAAAATACGGCGAATAGTTTAACCAATCTATTTTCTACAGAATTTGAAATTCAATACAGAACGGATCTTTCGAACAATCCTACTCGTCTTTTGGACCCATCCAATAATGTCTTTTTTTTTGAAACCCTTTTTTCCATACCACCAGGTAATTTTCGGTTTTAAATCCACTTTTTAGAAAAAAGTGGAGCAAAAAACAAGGGTGAATGAAAGGGGAGATACACGTAGGGAGACCCCTAATAAAAAAGTGAAGCAAAAAGCAAGGAGGGGGGACACCCAAATGGACGCCCTAATAAGTTCGTTGAATTTTTATAATAATAGTAATAATCATATTATAAAATGGGAATTTATAGTAATGGTACTATTTTTGGAATAAGAATATATAATTTTAATGAGGATGATTTGAGTAATACATTATTTGAAGAAAAATATGATGAAATAATGAGTCATGAACAAATGAGAGAAGCATATTTATTTTATGCAATATTATATGATATAAAAGATGTATTTTTTAAAATATATACGGAATGTATTAGCACAAGTGATATTAATAATAAAGAAAAAAATATGATGTGGTATCCACTATCATTAGATAGTTTTTTAGAAAAATTTGACGTCGTTTGAAATTTTAAAAAGTGGAAAAGTTCATAAAAAATGGAATAAAAATTGTTCAAGTTTTTTGCTCCACTTTTTTCTTACTTCGTTATAAAAAAGCAGATGAATATTTATCTACGGGTAAACTCATACAAATGATTCCATTTTCATCAGGAGAAGTAAATTTGACTTGTAAATGTTCTTTGATTTCCAATTTATTTCCGTTCGAACCCGCATATTTACATTTTGTTTTATTTACACTTACGATTTGATTGACTCGATATGTTTTTTTATGTTTATGTCGAGTGACTTTTCGAAAATTTAATTTGTCTAGTAATAAATTCAACATTTGTACACTTAGTGGCGTATGATCCATTGATTTTAATAAATATTTATATATTTTATATATTTAATAAATATTTATTCAATTTTCCTCCCACTTTTTTGCAAACTCAAATGTCCATTATTTGATCAAAATATTTTTTAGATGTTTCATATCTTACATTACTACTTCTTCCTGCTAAATGAAAAATATATGTTTCATTTAATTTATCATTTTCATAAAAATGTTGTAAAACACCATATTGATATTGGATTGAATTCTCTTTAATTTGTAATATATTTTTATTAAACATATCAATTAATACACCTTGGTCCCACCAACCAGGGGTTGGATTGCTTTTATATAAATTTTCATCAAATGCCCACATAGTTAAAAAATCTATACTGTATTTACTGTTTTTTACAATAAAAAACCCAGTATTTATATTTTGATTACCAATATCATTACTAAAAATAAAATTAACATTTAGATTATTATTTATAATATTAACAATATTATTTGCGTCATTATAAAAAAAAGCATCAGCATCAATCCAAATTAAATAATCAAAATTTGAAATGTTTTCAAGTATGAATGGTAATCTCTCCCAAGCAGAATGCCTATTACTATATTTTTTTTTATTTGATAAAATTAATTCTAAATTATATTTTTCACAATATTTTTGATTGATGATATAATTTATATCACCATATAATTTTATATTATCATCATAAAACATCAATACACCAATTTTCATATCTACCATATATAATATATATTATAAATATTTATATTTATATTATATATTTATCGGCATTTCAAATAAAGACAATTTGTTTCATTTTATTTTTTACCATGAATATTGATAAGGATATCCATCGTAATAATCTTTGTCATCATCTTTTATCCATGCATTATCATACCAATACCCTTTAAAATAAAATTTATCATTCAAATAATATGTATGATAGTTATTGATAATAATAGCAATGAAATAGTTGAACCAATTTTCATTTCTTATGTTGAATTGATAATCATATTCAGGATCTAATAAATGATCGCTGTAAAGTGATACAGATAAGATATGATTCTTTATTTCTTCCATATTGTATTTTTTATTCTTCAAAAGTTTGATCATATCAAGATAGATTTGTTCTTCTATATTTGGAGGAAAGGAAGAATGTTGCTCCATACACCATAAATACTGATAAATATCACAATTCTTTTCAAATAAATGTTTGATATTTTGTTCATTCATTTTTGTTTTCAATATTCTTGGATATCCATCGTAGAATTTGTCACCTTCACCCCATACCCAATAGTCTCTTCGCCAATATCCGTTGTAATAATTATCATCATGTAAATAATAATTATTATAACTATTGATAATCAAATCCATAAAATAGTCAAACCAATCATGATATTTATAAAAATACTCCAACCAATCTTGAGATTCAATAAAATAATCATGATAAGACTTCAATGATAAGAGATGGTTTTTTATTTCTCTATTCGTATCCTTATTATTACTCAATATTTTAAGAATATCCGCATAGATTTTTTCTGTCTTTTTATTTGAAAATTCTAAATATCCCTTCATACACAATAAATAAGTAATAATATCGTCATCATAATCATCATCATCATGAATATATTCGTGAGAATAAGCCAAATGTTCAAACCAATCTTGAGATTCCAAATAATCATGGTAAGAGGGCAATGATAAGATATGATTTTTTATTTCTTTCATTGTATAATTTTTATTACTCAAAAGTTCAAGAATATCCACATAGATTCTTTCTGTCTTCTTATTTGGAAATTTTAAAAATGCTTTCATACACCATAAATAATGATAAATATCACGACTACTTTCAAATAAATATTTTATATTTTGTTGATTCATTTTTATTTTTAAAATTCGCATATCATCATTATAAGATAAAATATGTTGTATCACATCTATGTTTAACTTTGTGCATACATTTGTAAAATTGGTAGTCATTGTCTTGAATAATATTAAAAGTCTTATTATTATTTATTATTTCAATTTTCAAGCCACTTTTGGAAAAGTGGCGCAAAACGACCCTGGTTATAACTTGGTAAAATTTTTATTATAATTATTATTAAATTATTCTCCCCGAAGGGCCGTTTTGCGCCACTTTTCCAAAAGTGGCAGGAAAATTGAAATACTTTATTTATAAAACAAAAGTATATAAAAAAATCAAAAAGAAAATCAATATGAAAACGCATACTATCTGGGAGCCGATGAATGTCTTTGAAGAAGTAAATGAAAATCATGATATTGAGGTGGGAGATATTATCGTATATTTATCTTACAATCAAATGGGAAATGCCAAATATAAAGTAATTGCTGCGCCTTATAAAAAAAAAGATGTTCAACGAATTGGAGATTATGATGATTGGACAAATGATAATGATTTAACAAATGATAATAAAGAAGATAAAGAAGAAACAACCTAATTACTCCTTTTTACCAAAGAATTTCATCAAACTTTGATTTCCTTGTTTTACATTGTTGGTTTCGCGTAAATAAGGATCAAAGAGTAAGGTTTTGATTTCTTTGTTTCTCATCTTCTCTATTTTTTTATGAAGATCCTCGTCGTCATATTTATCTTCGTTGGAATACTTTTTGGAAACGTCTTCAATCTCCCTTTTAAACTTGGACGCTTTTCCCGCTTTCTTTTGTAACAACCAGATTTTTTCCAAAACCAGAGCAAACAATTGCTGGATGGGTTTCATAATTTGATTGGTAATATAAAATGAGTAATCGATTTTCAGTTTGTTTTCCGTTATGAATAACGGCGTCTCAATTTTATCCCCCTGTAGAATTTTCTTTGTTTTGGATAAGGCTAAGGGATGATTAATATAAACGTACGGAATACGGTCACCTGGACCGGGTTTGTTTCCCGGGTCTCTGGCAGTAATCCGGTCGGCCAGGACTTTATGGGCAATGGCCAATGGATTCTTATAATCACTCCGTAGAGATTTCGTAATAATCAATTTATCCATCGGATATTCTCCATCTGCCAATCGTTTCAAACAACCATTCAGGAAATCAATCGCTTCAGGGATATTTTGTTTTTTCATTAAAATATCAATGATCCCGCCATATACTTCTTTCACAATGGGGGCATTATCACGCCGTTTCAAGACAATCCCCATCTCTTTACGTTTCCCCTTATTGACGTCGGTTTCATAAAGCATCCCCACATATCGTTTCTTGGATAAAAGACAGAATGGCATAAATGTCTTTTCATATTCCAGGTCATGTGGTTTCTTCAAAAAGGAAGAGGCTAAATGTCCTGCTTCTTGGGCTAATTCAATGGTGATTTCCAGGGCTTTTTTTCCGCGAATCGGTTCGCCTTGAGGCGTTTGTAGATTAAATGTGAAGAATACCGAGTCCGTGTTATGAACAATTAAATTACCAATACCAGCCGCAAAATGATGATTCTCGGTAGTTAAATCATATACAAAACCTTCATATGATATTTCTTGGATTTTTTTAATGGCGTTTGGGTTTTCAATCAACATTTGTTTTGTTTTACTTTTATTGGAATTGTCAAAAAGATTGATTTCTACAAAACTTTGTTGATTTTCATCGAATTTGGTAACATCCATGGTCGCAACAAATCCAAAAATGACGGTTGCCGTAAAATAAATAATATGTAATAATTCTTGTTCTTGAGAATCAATATACACACGATAATTACTATTTCCATCTAATGTAAGATAAGAGTAATAATGAAGATCACGTGCCAAAATCTTATCACACCATTCTTTGAATATTTTTAATTTGTTTTTATAGCATTTTTTAAAATAAGGTAATTCTTTCAACCATTCACACGATTTTACAGTTGCATTACAAGGAAAGTGGAGTAACTCAGTACCATATTTTACCTCTTTAGGAGATATTTCTTCCCCCGACTTTAATAATAAGGAATGGTCATCCGTTACATCTACCAATCCAGTATGAGTTAATATTCTCATCATTTTTTTATGGGGTGCTAACGCATGACGAATGACACGATACAAACGGGTCCACCCTTGATCCGTCCACGTTTCTACATTGAAATTCCCCAATTCACACACTTCTTTTTCTTCTTTTCCCGGTTCCAAACACCGAATCCAAATCCCGTTTCCATATTTTTCTGCCAATTCTTCAATAGTTAGAATATCCATTGACCCTCCATTCAAACGAATATAAACAGGAGTATAAGAGGCGACACTATCACCATAGATATATTCCGCTTTTGTCAAGACTGGTCCATAATTCTTGGTTTCGCAAACCGAATCCCCATAACATTCTTCAATGATCTTTTTCGCATATGTCAAAAGCATACGACCAATGGCTGTAGTGGAGGCTGCCACATCCATTTCATAAAAACTACTTGTTTTTGCACCACACTGTCCATAAAGAGAATTGGCAGTTACTTTATACGCTAATTGGCGCTTATCCAAGACATTCTTCATAAATTCGTCCGTTTGTTGCGGGATTAATTTTCGTGTGGTTTTACGTGCCATTAAAAGTTCTTCTAGAATGGAAGGCATAATCGCTTTTCCTTCTGGAAATTGCGCGAAACGACAAATCTTTTTGCCGCATTTGACTTTCTCGGCAGTAGCACCTGGTTTTTTACGTACATACTGATATGTATCATACTCCACAGTGACATACTCATACCCATCCAAGTTATCATATAAATAACAGTCAACGGCATTCCCATTTTCATCGATCCCCACCATTTTTTCACCCGTTTCGCACATCAAATTTCCTGCCAAATCATATTCTTTGGTCCATACTTTACTGTCGTGAGATAAATTCTCACTAATAATGGAAGACGGATATAATGAAGCATAATCGACACAAGCAACTGGATTATCCAAATACAAATCACATTTAGGGTCTAAGACAATGGCGCCTTCATACCCATCGTCCATGCTTCCTTTATCAATGGTAGGAATCAGTGTATCTTTTTCACGGCATTTTTTGGCAATAAAACTCGTCAATTTAATTCCTTGACCGCGTAAGACCAGGAAACTCATGGGTACACTACATATCTTTGCCATTTCAATGAATCCCGTCAAGATATCGCTTTTGTTCATCAGGTAATGGACTAAGTTACAATCCTGAATACAGTATTTTGCAATGACTGCACGGTCATCGGCCGTTCCATTCGTCATTTCAAAAATATCTTTCGGAGTCACATCATCCTTCGCCAAACACCAACGCACTTTCTTACCAAAATCAGGTGTAATCGTTCCAGCCACTTGAAAAATGCCTGCCAATTTGTCTACCGAAACCACTTTAAATTTGGCACCTCCATCATAATAATCAATGGAATGCCCGATCTCTTCAAAATGCACATAACTTCCTTCTAATAATCCCATTAAATTTCCGCTATACACGGTAGAAATCTCAGAGGGGTCCCTGAGGGATTTTTCCCCCGGTTCAATCTTCTTCACGTAATCACCGATGAAATAACCGGATACGTAATCCAATTTGTAAGAGGTCAAGTTCTCTTCGCGTCTGTAAAAGTTGTAAAGGTCGATTTGCAGACGACCGTTCATCTTAATATAATGAAGATCGTGTTGGCCACTTGCAATTTGAATACTGGTTTCTTCGATTTTATATTTGACTCCATTTTCACCGGAACCTTTTTCTTTGGTACCGCAAATTTCGTCCTTGTTTCTGGATAATTTCAAGAATTCCTCGACACAATGATTTTCTTCCGCACGTCGAAACATAAACTCATAATCAAAACCAAAAATATTGTATCCAATGACAATATCTGGATTTTCACGGCGCATTAATTCACACCACGCTAACAAGACTTCTTTCTCCGTTGCATAAGATTCGAGGACACTATTTTCAATGGGGAGTTTGGAGCAGGTATTCAAGACAATACAGTGATTTAAATAGGGTTCTTGTTCACCATAACGCATAAACGTGGTACCAATGAATGTGACTTTATCGCCTTCGACCTTTGGAAAATGGGAATTCAAGGTATTGTTGAGAATCGTGATTTTTTCTTCGCGTTTTAACTCGTCATCTTCCAAAATATCGTAAAGGCTACTGGTTTGCGTATTTCGATTCGTTTTTGGTTGAACTCTTTTTCTAGGAACAAATGATTGTCCATTCTCTTCGTTATCACCCTCTTCATCGTCGTCTCCAAGATCTGCTTCGTCATTCGCATGATGAGCAGATTTAATCACTTTTTCAAAATAATTCTCAATGGATGACATCCCATTCTCGGCAACCAACTGCTGTGTTTTATTAATAGACGTTTTCAACCATTTTTCAAGAGACTTTTCAAATTCTTCTTTGGTTGGAGGTTCAATGGGATAAACCAAATCCACTTTATGTGAGACATTTTCACTGGAAAACCCAAAAGCATACGATAGTATTTTTTTTAGAATATATTCCTGTTCCTTTGTATCTTGTTCCTCCAAACTTTGGGTTTGGAAGATATCAATGATGTTGGTGGCCAACTTCTTATAGGTTTTGATTGGAATCGGAAAATCCCCGTGACTACTACTTGCCTCAATATCAAAACTACATTTCTTGAAGGGAACTGGTTTCTCAAGATCATTCAAAGGAACAATCTCTTTATACGAAACGACAAACTCATAATCACAAATGGTCTTTTTATCATTTCCTTTGATTTCTACGCATTTCTTATTCGGTAAAGCAATCCAACCAGAAGGACTGATTTCTTTTACATGAAAGGCACGTAACAAGGGGGGAATATGAGATTCATACAAAAGAACATCAGTATTCCCGAATCGTAATCCATTTTTCAATAATTTGCGTTCTACTCCATTGGTACTATAAGGTGTATACCATAGATTTTTCGCCTTGTTGAATGCATTGGTATTTTGAAATTCGATTTTTAAAAACTTGTATTTTTTTCCGGCATCAAAGCCGTATAATTGTTTACGTTTGACAATGATACAAGAATGAATGGTTTCGTCATAGAATTTTCCCATTTTTACTCTAATAAATTCAATGAACGCGTTTTTTAAACCGACGTCCCAATGTTCTGCCACTTTGACATAAAAGAAAGGTTTGAAGTCGGTGGCTAAAATGGAACATGTTTTCCCTTCTTCATTGATGGCAAACATTTGAATAAAGAATTTGGTTTTGTCTTTGTATACGCGTTTTTCTTCCATGAATTCATCTTCACTGCCACTACTGTTTGTTGGTGAATCCTCTTCTTTGGATGCTTCATTGTAAATGTTAAAATCGAAAATACGAAACGTCTTTTCCATTTTATAAATAATTTGATATCTCTTTACTATTTTATTTGAAGATTCCTTTATTTCCTTTCTAAAATTCAATTTTTTATCCACTTTTGGAAAAGTGGAGCAAATCCACTTTTAGGAAAAGTGGAGCAAAAATCCCAGTTATTCTTAGCAAATCTAGGATTATCTTTTGGTAAAAAATTAAGGTTTTTACATAATAGATTTCACCCCAGGATTTTGCGCCACTTTTCCTAAAAGTGGATTTTTAAAAAAGTAGTTCCATATTGGAATGTTCTAATAAATAACGCTTGGAACACGATTCCACTAAAAGTCCATTTGCATAAATCCCATAATTACCATAATAATCCTCATTTTCCAAAGCCAAATGATAAATGGTATAAGTACCTGGAACTTCGTAAACCGACGCTCTTTCATCGATGTAAGCATTCAAACGTGGTTTCCCATCCGTTTCGTAAATATCGCCAAAATCTTCCATGGTTTTCTCTCCTTGTTCTTGGGTTAACCAATCTACCAAGATAGAATGGCATCCGGTGATGACAAGAGACTCCAAGAGATCTGGATAATTTTCTTTTCCGCATTCATATAATTGGTCTTTCACACGTTCCTTGGATGCTTGGTGCACCATTTGACTTTTTCCAAGGATTACAACCGGTAAATAATCGTGTTTCAAAGTCTTTACCAAATCGCCTTTACGTAAATCTTCAATGGCCTTGTATCCTTGGTCGGTTAAAATTTTAGTACCTTCTTTGAAACAAGGTAATGGTGATATTAATATTTTTGATACATTATTACTACTACCATTTGCAACCCAAACATATGTTCCATCACTTGAAATACCTCTAGGGCCAGTTCCTACAGTTATGGTTTGAACAACCGTGCCAGTTGCAATACTTATTTTTGATACAGTATTGCTAGTAAAATTCGAAACCCAAACATTTGTTCCATCACTTGAAATATTCTGAGAATTCGTTCCTACAGTTATTGTTTGAACAACCGTTCCAGTTCCAATATTTATTTTTGATACACTAGCACTACCTGCATTTGCTACCCAAACATTTGTTCCATCGCTTGAAATACCAGAAGGATTCGTTCCTACAGTTATGGTTTGAACAACCGTACCACTTCCAATATTTATTTTTGATACATTATTACTAGTAGCATTCGCAACCCAAACATATGTTCCATCGCTTGAAATACTCCTAGGATTTGTTTGTACATTTATGGTTTGAACAACCGTACCAGTTCCAATATTTATTTTTGATACACTAGCACTACCAGCATTCGCTACCCAAACATTTGTTCCATCACTTGAAATACCCCTAGGATTCGTTTGTACATTTATTGTTTGAACAACCGTGCCACTTGCAATACTTATTTTTGATACAGTATTAACATTATAATTTGCTACCCAAACATTTGTTCCATCACTTGAAATACCAGTAGGATTCGTTCCTACAGGTATTGATTGAACAACCGTACCACTTAAAATATCTATTTTTGATACAGTATTACTAGTACTATTCGTAACCCAAACATTTGTTCCATCACTAGAAACACCAGTAGGATTCAGTGATACATCTATTATTTTAACCACTGATGAAGACATATATATATATATACTTTTTAAAAAAGTAGAGCAAAAATCCTGGAGTAAAAATCTTTGCCAGTTTTCCATCGTGTTTTTTTAACGGTGGTTTTGCTCCACTTTTGCTAAAAGTGGATTTTTTAAAAAAAGTGGATATATATATATGAGCGCCATTTTATTACCCTTGGTTGCGGCAGGAGGAATTTATTTAGCAATCGACGCATTTAGTAAAAAAACGAAAAAACGTCGTCATCACGACAGTAGTCGTTCCTCAACACGTTCCTATAGAACGGAATCTTCTACAAAAACAGATGAAGATTCTTACACAAAAACGGCCCCGATCAAATCAAGAAGGAAAAGGAGGAGAATCAAAGAAAGAAGCCCAAGACATTTATTTTCTCTCCGTTTAAACAGAAATAAAACTAAAAGTAAAAGTAATAAAAAAGAAGAAAAAGAAAATAGAAAACTATTTGTTTTTTATAGTTTTGGAGAGAAAAATAAAGATTGGGATTACAAAAATATGCCTTCAACTTGGAAAATGAAACGCCGTGTTCTCTCCGTCAATCGTACCAATCATTATAACAATGTCGATGTTTTTACAGGAGAGAAAAAATATCAAGATAAAATGCGTGAATATTTAGAAAAGGCATTTCGTCAATTGAAAGCGAATGGAATTATTAAAGAATACAAGATTCGAGGAATCAATACTGCTACTTAAAAATATTTTTAGACGTAATAACCTGGACGAATTAGGATCGGATTTCCATAGACATCGTATGAATATTCACCGTAAACGGGTGGATAATAATCATAAAAATCATAATCGTTATCTCCTCCATAATAATTTGATCCGCCATAATACAAACCGTATCCCGCTCCAGCATATCCGATGCCTCTTCCAATACCATGACCAAAACCTCCTCTACGAATACCCATATGTCCTCCTCCTCGACCTCTACCCCCACCGCCTCCATGACCTTCAACCAAGGGTGTAAAAGTTACTCGATTAAAAAGAACAATGGCAAAAATAAGCAGGACAAAAATTCCTATTCTAAAAAACAAACTCATTCGAAGAATTATAAAATAGATGGTTATTATTTTATAATTATACTTTTGAAAATTCATCACTCTAAAATAGTTTTCCAAGGGTACTTCCATAAATATTTTTGGCAGCATTAGAAGTTGTGTCATAAACCTTTTTGGCAGCGATGGAGGAAATATCGGTACCAATCGAACCAGAACAACTTTTAATTAATCCTAATAATTTTTTTAACGTTATCCATATGGAACTAATATCATTATAGGAAAGGTGTTCAATCATTTTCTTTAATAAATTTCTTATCTCTGTATCACGTATTAAATCTTGTCGAATTAACCAGTTTAATAAACATAGAATGGTGGTTTTAAAATTGATGATTTTATCTTCTTGTTCCGTAATACTTTTAATAATCATTTCTTTTACTTTGGGCATACGTAATCCTCGTAAGATAATTTCTAATAACATAAAAATATCAATATTTTCACTATTATTATATCGCTCAATCATAAGATAGACATTTTCCAACAATACATTGTAACGTTCATCCCAATCAACGGATTTATTCAAAAAGACTGGATTTTCAAGCGTATTTTTTACAATTTCTAGTACGGAATTCAAAAAGTTTTTGTTGTAATCCAATAAAAACCATTGAACCGTATCATTAACGAAGGAACGAAATTCTGGATTTTCTTTAAAAACCAACGGTTGTGTTTCAATGGTATCAATAAAGTGATGATGTTTTATAAGAATCGTTTTCAATTCTGATTTTTCTAAAAAGTTGATTAAAAAAAGAATGATTTCAGTATTGGATATGTAAAAATGATTTAATTTCGTATCGATTGCTTGATTAGAAGAAACAGATAAACCTCCGGTTTTTTTCTCAAGTTTCCTGGTTTTTCTATGTTTTTTTGTTTTCTTGGTTTTCCTAGAATTCCCAAGTTTCCTAGATTTCCTAGGTTTCCCACCCCCTTGTTTCTCACCCCCTTGTTTCCCACCCCCTTGTTTCCCACCCCCTTGTTTCCCACCCTTTTGTTCCGTTTTCTTTTTTCCTTGAATCCATTTGACAAAATCGGTAATAGTACGCCCTCCCTCATAATTCTCTACTTGGTTTCCTTCAATATAAAGCATCGTTGGAAATCCTAGTGGTTTTTCTTGAATCGAAGTTAATTGCTCCAATACGGTTTGATCAACGTCTGCAACCAATACATTTTCATCCTTTGGTAAAACATTCTTTAATTTTCCCCACTCTGGACGAGTCATATTACAAGGCCCACAACCTTCCATAAAAATAAGGACAAAAGCAGGTTTCCCTTTTTCAATATGAGTGTTTAGTTGATTGATTTCACTTTTATCATTGGAGGAATGAATATGTAAAAATACCATAACGCGATGTATAATTATATATAAGGAAAGAAGATATCTTTTATCGAATAAAAAATGAATAATGGAACAATTAATATAACCATTATTTTTTTATAAAGAAATATAAAGAGAGAAATGAACTTAGTAATCTATTTATTCATATTGGTATTTTTAGCAGGATTTTATTTTTATGCAACAAAAGGTGGTTCTCAAGAAGGGTTTGATTCAACACCTTCTAAAAATAAACCGAGATGTCCGAATTTATTGATTCAAAAAGGGTCTAAAATACAACTTTACAATTCAGATTTGGTTCATGTTCCAGGTGTCAATCCCATTGAATTTAATGATTTAGAAGAATATACCGAATTCTTAGACTGGCAAAAAAGCCAAGGAATTGTATGTCCCGTTTTATATTTACAAAAAATGTATGATGCTCAAGGAAATTCGGTTTTTAAAGCAAGACCTAGTATTACGGACCCTCAAGGAGGTCTACCTCCTGCTTCAGTTGTTTCTTATACCAACGCAGCAACTCAACCAAATCCGAATCAAAATATTTTAGGAATGGCACAAGTACAACAAGAGGCGAATAGCAAACCACTTCCTCCGCTTTTGGAAGAACGACCTACTCTTCTTGTAGATGCAACCAGAAATGACCCGCCTTATAATAAAAATTCTTATCCGGCTTATGATGAGTCCTCTTTTTATGTAGGTACACGCACTCCTCTTGATGAAATGGATGAAAAAACACAAAATATGTTGTATAGTCCAAATCCAATGGATCATAATTGGGGAGGTGAGGATTATACAGAAGCATTAGTGGATGCAGGATATTACAAAAATCGTGAAGTAAAAATGAATATATCTTAAAACTTTCGCTTTGCAACTAGTCACTGGTTTAATCGTCCAAAGGTGTATAAGATACCCGATTACTTATATGAGTCAAAATATTAAAAGTAGTTGTTTTTCCTTTATTTGCCAATTCATAAGCAGGAATAAATCCGTTCTTAGGATTACCTATTACTTTTACTTCATCACCTAATTTATCATCTTCTTTTGCTTCAATGACGACTTGGTCCATACTATCTAATCCTAATACTTTTCTTCTTGTTCCATTAACAATCATCTCCATTTTTTGCGAAGATGTTAAAGGTATAAAATCCGCATATCCAATAGGAACAATTGCGATTCTCATTTTTTTAGGAGAAATATATGTTCGGTCATATCCTACTGCATCACCTTTGAATATATATTTCAATTGAATTATCTTGGTTGTAATATTCATTACAGGTGTTAAATTGGAGTCTTTTTCTAAACCATAAAAAGCGGATCCAGATCTAGATAAAGTAAATTCTGACATATCATAATTTAATATCCCATTACTATTTCCAATATGTGTTAATTCTGGTGTAATATTTATATCTTTTAATTTTTTTATTAATGTTCTAAATAAATAAAGTTGTTTAATGGTTGCACGATTGTTTTTAAATTCAGAACAACATAAATGTGACATTAATCCTACTAATTTAAATTTTGGATCTGTAACAATTTCTTTTGCAGCATTCATTGCTTTTTCATAAGGAATACCATTTCGGTCAATTCCGGTATCTACAAATAAATGAATATTTGCCTTTGCATTTTTAGGTAAAGACTTGGAAATAATAGGAATATGATTCTCATCAAAAAGGCCGATATCTATATTTTTTGAAACGGCTTCTTTTACTTGTTCACTATATACGTCATACAACCAGCCTAAAATACGTCCTTTATCTCCACTGTTTCTTATATAAATAGCTTCTCCAAGAGTAGCTACACCAATATATTTCACACCTAACTTTCGACAAATTTTAGACATAGGTATGATTCCGTGTCCGTACGCATTTGCTTTTAATACAGGCATAATTTCTGTATTCGATTTTTTTTTTAAATAATCAAGGTTATTTTTAATCGCATCAACATCAATGGTTGCGAATATACTATTATATTTTGATGGAATGCCACAATTTATTTTTCGAGTTTTATTTTTTTTATTTCTATAATTTCTATAATTTCTATTCTTTTTATTTTGTTTGCTTTTATTTTGCATTTTATATTATGTAAATATTTTTAGATATAGATTTTTTTGTATTCATATTTTATCTACTATTTCGTTTCATCACATAAAAAAGAATAAATATTTTGAATACTTTTACTACTGATTTTTCTGGATTTTCCTTTATAATCTGAATAACTGATATCTTTCAAAAAATCTTTGTCTTTTTCAATTGATTGAATTAAATTCGAAATGTTTTTCCCCTTTTTCATAATAGCGCACGCTGTTACCGAACTAATACTTGGTATTTGAGAGAGAAATATCTCGCCAATGTTCTCTCGTGTGATATGTTCCTTTTTGGTTTTTTTCATTGCATTCACGTAATCTTTGTCTTTGGATTCGTTTTCTTTTGAATCTTCTTTTTCTTCTGCTGAATCTGTATTTTTATTTTCCTTTTCTTTTTCCTTTTCCTTTTCCTTTTCCTTTTCTTTTTGCTTTTCAATTGGATAAAAAGGTTTCAATCCTAATCCAATCGATTTGATCATTTTATCTGCAGTATTACAAATAAAAAGCGCCGTTTCTTCCATCGAAAGAGTTCGAATCACCGAAAACCCCTTGTAATAATTAAGAGAGAAAAGCGCTGATAAAATCATTCGCTTTTCTTCTTTGTTTTCTTTGAAAAAATTACGTTTATTCACGTCTCCTTCAATCAAATACAAAATATTATGATTATGTATTGCTAATTCGTTTAAACGATAGGACTGTTCATTGTATCTTCCATCTTTAATACTTGACACTAAATCACTGATTGATTTTCTCTCAATCAGTAAATGAGTGAGTTCTGTTTCGTTTTCTCTCTTTTCGATCAAAGAAATATCTCCTAAAGATAAATTCTTTGTTTCAATGACCAATTTTTTGAATTGTTCGACACTATCAATCAAATGCTGAATATTCTTTAATAAATCGGATTCGCGGTAATCAATTTGGATGGTGAACATTGTTTGAAGTTTATGAATAGTCTATAAATGATTTAAAATACTTGTTATTAAATCATTTTAATAATGATTATTCTAATATTATAAATAATAGAATAATATTGGACTCGTTTTTTCTTAGATTTTGGCTCTACCTTTCTTAAAGGTAGAAATTTAACCCATATTACCACCATGAACAGCGTGGTAACCGTATTTCTGTGTTTGAATCGTAAAGTTAGGAACACAAACTCGAGGAAGACTTTGAGGAGCACGTCTTAATCCTGGATTGGATTGCATAAAGAACCCTTGACGAGAAGCAATACCTGCTTTCTTTGGACCACCACAAACATTGGTACGATTGACAATTGATGCTTGATTACGAGCGGATTTACTGCCAGACATATAGACACCCATTTTTATATACTAGAGAAACATTTTATTTTTCATTATATTTAAAAATAAACCCACCCGCCGTTTTTCTATAATTGGTTAGAACGCCTCGAATATTACTTTTCCCAATGCCAAGTTCGATAGAAGCCTTTATAATCGAATCAAACGGTTTAATTTCATTTCCTTCTAAATCATATTGGATAATTTTTCTGGTAAAACTATTTCCTAAACCACATTTAAATTTATGTATCTGGTTTTCTTGATTCGTAACCCATTCTAAATTATCTAAACCATTATTTAATTTGTTACCATCGATATGATTTACTTGGTCTTTCTTTTCCGGATTGGATAAAAATGTAATGGCGACAATTCTATGTAATTTATATGTTTTATTATCAATGGTTACTCTTAAATAACCATTATTACAAGGTTTCATTTGTTTTAAAATTGTTCCATTTGCATTTTTAAATCTTCCTAAAGTGGATACAAAATATGTTTTTATTGTATTTGGTACTTGTTTCCATATTTCATTCTCTAAAGTTATATCTTTTTCTAATAGCCATTTATGGCCGTAAGAAATAATGGACAATGCATTGATTGCATTACTAATCGCATTTCTTCCATTATGTATATTCTTGGTTAATCCTAAATTCACCGCCCATAATGCAGCATCTTCCATAGAATTATATTTTTCTAACACCTGATTTGTCTGTTTATCTAATCGAAAAATAATTTTTCTATTTATATGGGAACCCGGCGGGTTCCCCTAAGACCCCTCCGGCTGCCCTCCGGGGTTGAATAGTATTGCCTAACTCGGCGCGGGCTCTACAACCATTTTTACAATGATATTTTGCGAGGCGTAATATCATTGTCCTTTTCTTTGTAGAAACTCGCGCGCCAAAAAACAACGCCCTTAACATTGAGGGGGTCGTAGGGGGGACGTATGTCCCCCTACTAAAAATTGAATTCCTTCTAAATGATTTTTTACAAACCATTTAAACAATTCTTCCTAAATTTATAGAGCAAGACAAAATGACCGATTTACAAGAAACCCTAAATAAAAATATATTAAATGATGACGATATCATTAAAAGCGAAGAGGGATTAATTTTCAATCCTTACAATCCGTCAAATGTAGAGATTACATTGAACGATGTTCAATCTATTCTTACGAAATATGGTATTCCACCAGTTATTTATAATATGAAATTATATCGTCGTGCTTTTGTACATCGTTCTTATACCAAACGTCCTTACTTTGAAAATGTACAACAAAATATTACGGTGGCAGAGAGACCAGAAGATTGTATGCCTCTGAGTAGCAAATCCAATGAACGTCTTGAGTTTTTAGGCGATGGAGTTTTGGAATTAGTGACCAAATATTATTTGTATCGGCGTTTTCCAAAAGAAAATGAAGGATTTATGACGGAGAAAAAAATAGCGATTGTTAAGAATGAGGCCATTGGTAAGATTGCGTATGAAATGGGATTGAATAAATGGTTGATTCTATCTAAACATGCTGAAGAAAAAAAGAATCGTACCAATTTGAAGAAATTGGGGTGTCTATTTGAAGCCTTTATTGGGGCACTCTTCTTAGATATGAATAAAATCAATGTCAAAGACGAAGAAAAATGGTTTGAGAATATTTTTGTCACGGGACCCGGAATGCAAATGGCACAGAAATTTATTGAGAATGTCTTTGAAGCACATATTAATTGGATTGAACTGATTCAAAATGATGATAATTATAAAAATATATTACAAGTGAAAATCCAGAAGGAATTTAAGGTAACACCGCATTACTTGGAAATTGAAAATGATCCAGAATTGGGTTTCAAAATGGGAGTTTATCTTTGTCTAAATCAACCGATTCATAATAAGAGACCAGAACAGGCGTTACTTATTTCACAATTTAAAAATTTTCAGGACATTCAAGAATATCTTTCGAGAAATGAAAACAAAATCTTTTTGTTTTTAGGCGAGGGACAACATAAAATCAAACGTAAGGCAGAGCAAATGGCTTGTCATATGGCGATTGAATTCATTCAAAGGGAACCTACGGTTCCCCTTTAATTCCTCCCTTTGCCCTTCGTGGATGGATATAATTGCATAACTCGGCGCGGGTTCTACAACTATATTTACAATCATATTTCGCGAAGCATAATATTATTGTCCACTACTTTGTAGATACTCGCGCGCCAAAAATGCATTATGAGGAGGGGTCAAAGGGGAACCTTAGGTTCCCTTTACTACAAAAAAAATACAATATTTTTGTGCTTCGCAATATTTTTTTGTAAAGATTGTTGTAGAGCCCGCGCCTAGTCATTTAAGATTTAACAAAGTAAAAATGCAATCTGGGGGTCGTAGGGGGGACTTACGTCCCCCTACTAAAAAATTGAAATGCTTTTTATCTTTTTTATGAATTGCATATTTATAAAAAAGAGTTTGAAAATTTAAAATTGTGATAGTTTAGTTTAGTTAAAAGAAACAAGAAAATGACAACAACCATGAAAGAATGCCCAAAAGAATGTCCGATTTGTATGGATGATATTTGTTTGAATGTGAATTGCGTTACGACGGAATGTGGTCATCAATTTCATACAAGTTGTCTCATGCAAAATGTGGCACATAATGGATTTGGTTGTCCTTATTGTCGTAATACATTGGCGGAATATGTAAAGGATGAAGAAGATTCCGATTATGAATCTGATTTTGATGAGGATGATGAAGAAGAAGAGGAGGAAGACGAAGAAGAGGAGGAGGAAGAAGAACCAGTTGGAGACAATGAAATGGCGCTTCATGGAATGCGCCAATTATTTCGTAGAGTGAATAATGATATTGAAGACGCTGCGGAAAGAGAACGAGAAGCAAGAGTAGTTAGTGCAGAAGAAATGACTTGGACCTTGGTGGATGCAGGATATAATATGACGGATGTTGTAAAAGCATTTATGATCAGTGGTGGTTATCACTTAATTTATCCGGATGATACCACCGAAGAAGATGAATTTGTAGAAAAAGTAGAGAATCATATGGAAAAAGTATTGCATTATGAAATTCCGATTGTTCCTAGACAATTTGCTGTTTTTCCTGAAGTCGAAGAGAAACAAGAATCGATTAATTTTCATCGTCTACCACTATCACGTTTATCACGTTATCAATTTGACTTTGAAATCACATCTTTTACAAATCTTATCGAAGAAGAATTAGATGATATCGCTGAACCAAAAACAAACAAAAACAAAACGTTATATGATAATGATGAATACTTATAAAATACAAAAAAGATATAAAAAAATATAAATAAAAAAGGGAAAGGGTTTTACCCAACCTTTTTTATTTATCTTTTTTTTATTTTTTTCAAGTACAAATATAAATATAACAAAATACAACTACAAATATAACTACAAATATAAATACAACAATACTACTTTTAATGAGTTTTATTTTTTTCTAGTTTACTAATACGTGATTCGAGAGAACGAACATATTTTTCCAAGGTAATGAAATCTTTTTTAGTATGATGGGTATTGAATAAATCCATTCTCTCCTTCATCTCATCACATATTTTTTTGATTTTAACCATCAATTCAATAAAGCAATATGAAATGGAATAAATGATTAATAATAACACACTGGTAGTTAGAATCATAAATAACTCGGATTGCATTTTTAAAAACTTGGGAACTTTTGATAACTTTTAATAATTTATAAATTGATCAAAAAAGATGAAAAACATTTCAATTTTTTAGTAGGGGGACTCCCTTACCTACGGGAGGGTATCCCCCCTTACCTACGGAAGACCCCCACCTTGCTTTTTACTTAATAAACTTGATACTGGCTTTCAATAACAATGTCCTAACTTATACACGTCATTTCAAATTCGCCATTTTTATACCATGTTTCAGGACATCTAAAAGTGTGAATTTTATTACTAATTGTAATATTTTTATTCAAGTCCTTATTTTCTAAATATTTATAGGAATCAATACCGGAAGAATCGATTGAACAATTATCATTACCTTCTAAACAACCTTCAGGAATCATAAATAAGAAATAATCAAAATCTATAATTTCCTTGTCACTAATATTTTCTAATAATTTTGGATTCGTATTACAAGTATTTATAAATGGTTTAAAAGTAAGATGTGATACGCCATCCTTATCTTTATACTTTTCATCTTGTTGAACCAGTTTTTCCAATATATAAGAACCAATCGTTTTAAAATGATTAGCGGAAAAGTTTGTCCTATTCTCTTTGTTAAAAGTATTTAATAATTGGTTTATCATTTCACCATCGAATTCTTTATAAGATGTATCAAACATTAAAACATCGTTATTTATAAGTTTATTAAAATTTATATTATTTGGTATTATTTGTCCATATGATAAGGTAGTCTTAAAAGTTGAAACATCATCCGCCATTTTATGATCTAGATATATTGAAACATATGGCACGTAATTTACTGCTGAAAATGTAGAAAATAACAATGTCATAGTTAAATATCTTTCTATACCGAGTTTATAAATGAGTGCCTGATATAAACGTTCATTAAGATATAATAATTTAAATGGCGATGGAATAAAATTCTCATAAAATCTATTCTTAAACTTGGATGATGGAACAATCGATAGTTTTTGTTTAGAAATATCATTAAGTGCTGCTAATAATAGATAAATGTTAGGTGGAGATTTTTTTTTCATTACGACCATATCATAATAAATTTGATTTAATTGATCGGATAATTGAGAACCGGTATACGATACATCATCAATCATAATGATAGGATTATTGCCAATTTCCTCAAATAATTCAGGAGTTAAAACTTCAATAAATTTATATGGTTCTTTGTATTGCTTTACTTTGATATATTTTAGGGCTAATACAGACAAAAAATAAGAGGATTTCTTTATATTTCCAGTAACTAAATATATTTTATCTGAATTATTGATATCTTGAAATTCTAAGTATAATTTATCGATAAGTTTTCTAATAATATTAGATATTTCATCTAAAGTAATGTATATTGTATTATTAACTAAATCTTCCGCGGCTTGTCTTCTTATAGGAGATATTTGAGATGAAATAAATTCATTTGCGATTTTTGTATCGATCGAATGTTTTCCTGAAAATGTTCGGATAGCATCTTCTATTTTTTTTAAATTTTCATCAAAACAATTTAAAAATTTGTCATCATAACTTCCACCCTTTTTATTTGTTTTATAATGGTTATTTATTTTCTTTGTCTTTGTTTTTGTTTTTATCTTTTTTGTCTTCGTCTTCTTTGTCTTCGTCTTCTTTGTCTTTGTCTTCTTTGTCTTCTTTGTCTTCTTTGTCTTCTTTGTCTTTCTCTTATTTGTCTTCTTTGTTTTTATATATATTTTTTTTTGTGAATACTTCATTTAAATATAACTATAAAAATATAAAAACAAATTAAAATTTTCTTTTGGTATATTTCTTCTTCTTGATATTCTTTTTACGACGTGTAGAACCCTTACGTTTTTTATTCGAAATGGTCTTGTATTTTTTTACGATACGTCTTCTTTTTTTTGTCATTTTTCTCTCCTTATTCAAATTGTTACCACCAACGGTATTTTTTTTAAAAAAATTATATAATTTACTCATCGAGTTATCTACTTTTTCGATTACCTTGACAAACATCGTTTTGATTGTAGTTGATACATAAACTGGATCATTATTTTGTTTTTTAGTATCCAATTTATGAATGGTTTGTTGCTCTAATTTTATTTTATCTCTTTCTGCTTTTTCAATCTTTTTATATAATCTATTTATTTTTCTTTCAGTCTCTTTCTTTTTCTTTTCTTCATTTTTCGAAAACAGATTTGTTACTCTATTTAAAAGAAGGATCTTCTTGACACCTTTCTTGAATCTTTTATTTTTATCCTTTCTTTCTTTCTTGATTTCGGCTTTTGTTTTTTTTTGATTCGGTTTTTTCTTTTTAACGGAATCGATCTTGGTTTCAAGTGATTTTGTTAGATCTTTAATTTCCTTTTGTGATTTTTTAATGATTAAATCATACTCTGCAAGTTTATCAAATTTTTTTTCACTGACGTCGCTTAATACATTTATAGGTTTATGAAATATTTCTCGAGCAGATCTTCGAAACTCCGGAGGAGGCTTCATATTCTTCATCGAATACACCATTTTTTCTTTGAATTGAGTTAATAATTCATTGTATTTGTTTTGAGCACTTTCCATACCGTCTATATAACGCTTATTCATATATTTTTCAATGAATGGTTGTAGTAACGTAAAAATACTAGTATGTTGTCCTTCAATATATTGAAATTTTTCGATTGCAGTTTGAATGGCCGTATTTTTTTTGGTTAAATCCCATTCTTTGGTTACAAATTCGATGATGGAAATCGCTTTTGCAAATTCAACCGAATTAAAGGTTTCTATTTTTTGTATTAATAATCCAAAATCAAACAAAGAAAATGGTTCATCATTTCGAATTGTTTCTTCCCCTGTGGTAGAACCTGTATTGGAAGAAACCAACGACCCATCTGTCGAATCCTCCTTCGTGGTTTCTTTTTGTAATTCGGTATCACAGTAACGTATGACGTCGAATACGTTTTTAATAAATTTATTTATTTTTTCCAAGATAAGTAAGATTTTTTTTTCTTTTTCTGTACTTGGTTCAACCATATATGTGATTGTAGTTTCACAATATTTTTCCAACATTGTATTTAAAAAATGATAGCCATTTGTTGATTCAGTAACTTTCTCTTTTTTATCTTTTTTATTATCGACATTAGGATTCTCTTTTTTATCTTTTTCATTATCGACATTAGGATTCTCAAAATACAAAAAAGTACTATCACTATTATTACTATCTACATTTTCATAACTATTATTATCATTATTATCATTTGTACTATTTGTACTCAATATACCACTTTCTAAAATGGTTTCTAAGGAATTCAAGAATAAGATTCTTTTTGAATTCAACAATTTGAGTTGTTCAGAAGGTACTGGAATCAATTCCTTTATACCTAACTCAAATTTTTCACTCCATAAAATAGATTCTTCTTTTTCCTCTTCCTCTTCCTCTTCCTCTTCCTCCTCTTCTTCCTCTTCCTCTTCCTCTTCTTGAGAAGAAGAAGAAGAAGAAGAAAGCAGTGAAATGGCAACAAAATAATTGGTCATTTTGGTATAAGTATCCAAAATCGTATCAATGTATTTTTCTTCGTTGGCTAAAGATAAGTTTGTCGTAATGGTATCGGCACGTTCCGATATGTAATTACTAGTAAAAAACGCGGGATTATTTTGCAAAAAACTGGTGTGAGGACGAATCCCTGTTCCTGCTAACAATATATTCGAATCATATAATAAAGATTCTGCACCTACATTTTTATCTGTACTGCTGATACTAACGGTTACATTTTCTTTATTAAAATATGGAATCATACGTTTTACATAATTGACTTGCAAAGAATCGCCTAATGATTTTAAAATAACAATCAAAACTAGTAAAAGGTTGTTGGGTTTATCACCTGGAATTTCGTTATAATAAAATTTTGCAATTTTAATTAAACGATTCCAACTTAAATTAGTTCCACCTGTATAAGGATATCTTCCAGAAGATAATGCTTCTATCAAATCTTTTACATTTTCAATATTATTATCCCCAACCACAATTTCTAAGAATTCTTGATATTTTTCAAAGGTAATTTTAATACCTACATAATGATATTGTTTAATTTTATCATTTAAGACATCCGGCATTTCGGTTAAATTATTTTCGTTTTCTTCAACAAAATTAGATAAGTCAATCATTAATTGTGTATATTCTTCCGAATCTTTACCTTCTAGTTGATTTATTAATGCTTCCTCTATATTTTGTCCTCCTATCTTACTAACCATAAATTGGACGTCATTAATTTTAAGTTCACTTCCAAAATATTCAAAAAACGATTGTAAACCGCCGATTAATTCCCGTTTGGCGATGTCACCAATCCTTCGACAATTAATATCTTGTTGGATTTGAAATTTTAATAATCGATTCCTATCTAAACTTCCTGGTAATAAATCAATCTTTGAATCGTAATTTATACTCCAAAATTTTCGCATCGGAGTAGACGCCGTGTTTTTTGGGTCACACATTCCCGGACCATAATATAATCGTATGATGGAATTTAAAAAAACTTGGATGGAATCTTGCGATATATTTCTACTATGGACGCCGTTTTCCGTATCCATCACCATAGGCGCCAACATTTTAAAAGGCGCCCCATTATCTTCAAATCCGAGTTGTATATCTTTCAAATCAAACACGATTTCTACGGGTTGATTATCCATCGTCAACATAAAATACTTTTTTATTTCTCCTTCTTTATTTGGAATCGTAATAAAATAACCGTCCTCATTGATTTGTTGTTTTTCTTTTGCATCTCCTTTACACCTTTGCACATTTAAAACGCCCATTATAGATATTTTTTCTTTGGATTTTTGCGGGTTTTATTCTTTGCAATATATTTTTCTTTCCTATTATAAGCACCTTCTAATATGTTCTTATAATATTCTTGCGGTATGATATCTATTGCTTTTACGATATTTTCCTTCAAACTCTCGTATTTCAATCCACTAAACTTTTGTAATTTGGATTTCAGCATACTAAAATAATTCTCTATCGCGTTACTAAAATGTTGGTAAGGAACGCTATAAAGTAATTTATTGTGTTTATTTACTAAATCTCGTATTGTATCGTTTTTATGGGCGGAAGCATTATCCAAAATAATCAATTTATTTTTGTATTTTTCTGTAATAAATTTTTCTAAAAATGCTACTAATCGTTCTGTATTTATTCCTCCTTTTTCATATAATTCCCACCCTTCCACACCATTTACGGAAATCGCAAAGACGCATGTATATTTCTTGAATACTTCTTGGGATTGTGTTTTGATTACACATCTTTTACCTCTTTGACTATAACAATGATTACGTTTTTGTAAAGATTTGATACTTGTTTCGTCTATACAAATCACATCTTCT
>Ga0247832_1000108_pt1 | contig 155530 bp, 156 predicted proteins | sample LaCruzMarch2015__10_FD_192407 | JGI IMG/M metagenome (GOLD analysis project Ga0247832, IMG submission 192407) | Freshwater microbial communities from meromictic Lake La Cruz, Castile-La Mancha, Spain - LaCruzMarch2015_4m | ecosystem: Environmental > Aquatic > Freshwater > Lake | place: Spain... | reverse complement strand
GGTACACGCATGCGCTGACTTGGGAGATTTGGGGCATGGCTGCGGACAAAATTCAAAACGAAATTGGATATCAACGAGAAAATCAAAAAAATAATGGGCGGGCGGGGAATCGGCTCACGGATTCAGGCTATTGCTCGCCCCAATGGTTGGCCTGTTCGCCGCTGGTCATCAATGACGAGTACAAATGGCAGCCGCTTTACAACGATCTTGGCGTCCTCCAGACCTTCATCGCACCTCACTGGGAGCGGGTCAAACCGTTTGCCTTGACTTCTGCGGACCAGTTCGACGATCTGCCAAGCTTAAAAAGCTTGCCTTCTATTCAACGGGATAACCCGACTCGTTTTAAAGCCAATGTGGATCTGGTGCTGAAATACAGCCAGGAATTGACGCCAGAGCGCAAACTCATCGTGGAGTATTGGGCTGATGGGCCGGCGTCAGAGTTTCCACCGGGACATTGGGGTCTGTTTGCGCAATTCGTATCCCAACGCGACAACCACAGCATCGGCAAAGATGCCAAGATGTTCTTTGCCATGCACAACGCGTCATTTGATGCGGGTATTGCCGCGTGGCACCTGAAGCGAAAATTTGAAGGCGTCCGGCCGATCACGGCAGTGCGGTTTTTCAAGCAAGGGCAATCGATCGTGGCATGGGGCGGGCCCGGCCGACCCATAGAGGCCATTCAGGGCGAGAAATGGATAGCCTACAACCCGGGCAGCAACCCAACGCCCGCATTTCCCGGCTACGTGTCTGGGCACTCCACGTTTTCGTCGGCATCCGCCACCGTGCTGCAGTTGATGACGGGCAGTGACAGATTCGACTATCAAGTAACCATTCCCGCAAATTTTGGACGTGTGGAGCCGGGTGTGCCTGCGGTGCCCACCATCATCTCTTACAAGAAATTCAGCGACGCTGTCTATGACGCCGGCATGTCGCGTTTGTATGGTGGTATCCACTTCAAGGACGACAACACGGCAGGGCAGTTGGTTGGCACCGCCGTGGGGCAATGGGTCTACGCAAAAGCCAAGGCACTTTTCAACAACAGTACCGACGATTGAGTGAGCACCCTGGCGTGACGACCGTACCAGTCTGTTGTTCTGATTCAGTCCCAAAAGGGTGCCAAAATCCAGCGGGTCTTTCTCAGCACCATGCCACTCACATCCAACGCCATTCAGACCGGCAGCGCCACTGCGGCGCCACGCCGACGTGTATTCGTGCTCGGCGCCACAGGCACCATCGGCCAGGCCACCGTACGTTCGCTGCTTCAGCGCGGCAATGAGGTGGTTTGCTTGGTGCGGCCACGGGCGGGCGTTGGTGGTGCCTTGGGGGAAGCGGACAGCCTGCAACTGCTGTCCGGCGCCACGGTGCGCTTTGGCACTGTCACAGACCCCGCTTCCCTGGCGCGCGATGGCTTCAAGGGTGAACAGTTTGATGCCCTCGTGTCGTGCCTGGCGTCGCGCACCGGTGCGCCCAAGGATGCCTGGGCCGTTGACCATCAGGCCCATGTGCACGCACTTGAAGCAGCCCGGGCAGCGGGTGTGACGCAGGTGGTGTTGCTCTCTGCCATCTGCGTGCAAAAACCGCTGCTGGCCTTTCAGCAGGCCAAACTGGCGTTTGAGAAGGTTCTGATTGAATCCGGCCTGACCTACTCGATCGTGCGGGCTACCGCTTTTTTCAAATCGCTGTCGGGGCAGATTCAGCGGGTCCGGCGCGGCAAACCCTTTTTGCTGTTCGGTGATGGGCGTCTGACGGCCTGCAAACCCATCAGCGACCGAGACCTGGGCGACTACCTGGCCGATTGCCTGGATCAGCCCGACCGGCATAACCGCATCTTGCCAATTGGTGGCCCGGGCCCGGCCATCACATCACGCGATCAGGGCGACAAGTTGTTCGCATTGCTGGGTTGCCCGCCAAAGTTCAGCCACGTGCCTGTGGCCCTGCTGGACGTGATCATCGCGGTGCTGGGCACCTTGGGTCGCCTGATTCCCAAGTTGGCCGACAAGGCCGAGTTGGCCCGTATTGGCCGCTATTACGCCACCGAGTCCATGCTGGTACTCAACCCCCAGACTGGTCAGTATGACGCGGATGCCACCCCCTCTACCGGTACTGAGACCCTGTTTGACTTTTATGCCGATCTGGCCAGTGGCAAAGTGGCGGCTGAGCGCGGGGACCACGCGGTGTTCTAAGAGCGTGCGTCGAACTGGCTAGAGGCTATCACCGCCACTGCAGGCTGATACCTTGGCAGACATCGAATAAAGCCTGTCAAAATCAGAGTCCGTTAGAGCCACTGTCTGCTGCCATGTATCTGCCACCCCAGTTCAACTCCGAGCAACCGCAGCACGCGGCTGATCTGATTCGTGCATACCCGTTGGCCAGCCTGATCAGCATGGACGACGACGGTTTTCCGTTTGTCAGCCATCTGCCTTTGAATTTGCAGGATCAGGATCAGCCCTGGCGGCTGCTCGGGCATGTGGCGCGCGGCAACCCCCACTGGCGTTACCTGCAAGCCCGGCCCAAAGCTCTGGTCACATTTTTTGGTCCCCACGCCTACTTGACGCCAAAAATCTACCCGGACCTGACCCGGGTGCCGAGTTGGAATTACCTGGCGGCGCACTGTCAGGTGGAGACCACATTGATTGACCTGTCAGCGGACAAGGATGTGTTGCTCAAACACCTGATCGCAGATCACGAGCCTGGCTATGCCGCCCAGTGGCGGGGACTGGACGAGGGCTATACCCAAAAAATGTTGAGCGGCATCGTGGCGTTTGAAATGCAAGTCACCAAACTGGAGTGCAAGCTCAAGCTCAACCAGCATCGACCCGAGTCACATGCAAAACTGCATGCCCTGTACGCCAGTGGTAACGACCATGAGCGGGCCCTGGCCACTTGGATGTCGCGGCTGGGTATGGTCGAGCCGGCACCAGATCAGAATGACTGACGAGGACGCCATGGGTCTTGCGCTAGCGCAAGCCCGGCTGGCGGGTGCGGCCGGCGAAGTGCCGGTGGGCGCAGTGGTGGTGCACCAGGGTCGGGTGGTCGGGCAGGGCGGTAACGCGCCGATTGGCAGCCACGACCCGAGCGCGCACGCCGAAATGGTGGCCTTGCGCGCCGCAGCCCAGGCGCTGGGCAATTACCGGCTCGACGACTGCGTGCTGTATGTGACGCTGGAGCCCTGCGCCATGTGCGTCGGTGCCATGCTGCACGGCCGGATCAAACGCGTGGTTTTCGGTGCGGCCGACCCAAAAACCGGCGCGGCCGGCTCGGTCATCAATTTGTTTGCCGAGCGGCAGCTCAACCACCAGACCGAGGTGCAGGGCGGCGTTTTGGCCGAGCCCTGTGCGGCGCTGCTGCAAGAGTTTTTTAAAAACCGCCGTCTGGGGGCGCGAATGAACCACCACCCCCTGCGCGACGACGCCTTGCGCACACCGTCTGAGGCCTTCGAGCACCTGCCCGATTACCCCTGGCTTCCGCATTACCTGAGCGACTTGCCGACCTTGGACGGTCTGAGACTTCACTACCTGGACGAGGGGCCGCGCGATGCGCCTGTGACCTACCTGTGCCTGCACGGCAACCCGGCCTGGAGCTACCTGTACCGCAAGATGGTTCCAGTATTTTTGCAGGCCGGCGCGCGGGTAGTGGCGCCTGACATGGTTGGTTTTGGCAAGAGCGACAAACCCAAAAAGTACAGTGCGCACAGCTTTACCTGGCACCGTCAGGTGTTGTTGGAATTGGTCGAGCGGCTCGACCTGCAGCGGGTGGTTCTGGTGGTGCAGGATTGGGGCGGAATTTTGGGCCTAACCCTGCCGATGGCGCAGCCGACGCGCTACCAGGGCTTGCTGGTGATGAACACCCTGTTGGCCACGGGTGACGCCCCGCTGTCAAGTGGTTTCCTGGCTTGGCGCGACATGTGCGCCAACAACCCGGAATTCAATGTCGGTCGCTTGTTGGGGCGTGGCAATCCACATCTCAGCGTCGCCGAATGCGGGGCCTACAACGCACCTTTTCCTGACCGTGGCTACCGCGCAGCACTCCGCACATTTCCGGCGCTGGTGCCCGAGTTGGCGGATTCTGACGGCGCCGCACTGTCGCGGCAGGCCCGGGATTTCTGGCGCAACGACTGGGCCGGCCAGACCATGATGGCGGTCGGCACACAAGACCCGGTGCTGGGGTTGCCAGTGATGACCGCCCTGCGGGGTGACATCCGCGACTGCCCGTCGCCCATGCTGTTGGCCGAGGCTGGCCATTTTGTGCAGGAGCATGGCCAAGCGATTGCACAGGCGGCGGTGGCGTGCTTTGGGCCCGACAAGATGGCAGTGTCAACGGACCAGATAATCAAGGCTGATTAATTGGAATCTGACCCCTATTTATGAGCAAGCACATTTACGTCTATTCACCTTCTGGCGCCGTGCACGACAAGGCGGCCTTCCGGCGAGGTGTCAAGCGGCTGACTGAAATGGGACACCAGGTCGAGGTGGACGAGGCGGCGTTGGCCAGCCATTTGCGCTTTGCCGGTGACGACGCCACCCGGCTGGCCGCGATTCACCGGGCGGCTGCCAGCGGCGCGGATGTGGCGCTGATCTCTCGCGGTGGCTATGGTTTGACACGCATTCTGGGCGGTATTCAGTACAAGCAGGTGGCCCGCGCTATCGACAAAGGTATGTTGTTCGTCGGTATCAGCGATTTCACCGCCTTCCAGAGCGCCGTGCTGTCCCGTACCGGTGGCGTGACCTGGGCAGGCCCGTCCTTAGGCGAAGCTTTTGGCATGGCAGCACCCGCGCAGCCCGACGAGATCATGGCGGCCTGTTTTGACGATTTGCTGAGCGGGCAGGGGGAGGGCGCTGGCTGGCGCCAGCCTGCCGAGGGCAGGGCAGCCGCAGCAGCTACTACTAAAATAATAGCTAACAAGTCAATGAATACGGGGCCTGGAGGCACTTTCAGCATCAAAAAATCCACGCTGTGGGGTGGCAACCTAACGGTCCTCACTTCGCTGCTGGGCAGCCCGTACTTTCCGCAGGTCAAGCACGGGCTGCTGTTTCTGGAAGACGTGGCGGAGCACCCCTACCGCATCGAACGCATGCTGACCCAGTTGCTGCATGCCGGTGTGCTGGGGCAACAACGGGCCATTATTCTGGGTCAGTTCACCGACTACAAGCTTGTGCCGCATGACCGTGGTTACAAACTTCAAAGCGTGGTGGACTGGCTTCGCACCCAAGTCAAGATCCCTGTCTTGACCAACCTGCCATTTGGGCATGTTGCCACTAAGGTGCTTCTGCCCGTGGGTGCGCCAGCACAACTGCTGGTCGAAGGGCGCGACGCCATGCTGTACTGGGGCTAAGCTGCGGTAATTCGACATGCAGGCAACCCTTGTTTTTGCTGACCTGATCGGCAGTACCGGCGCCTTTGAGTCGCAGGGCAATGCGCTGGCGACTCTGATGGTGACTCAGGTCACCACCGCCTTGGCGGAGCAGGTGCGCCAGCATGATGGGCGTGTCGTCAAAATTCTTGGTGATGGGGTGCTGGCCATGTTTATGGACTGTCCCTCGGCCATTCGGGCCGTTGTGGCTATGCAGCGCAAGCACCAGGCCCTCATGTCAGACATTCATTCGGCCTTGCGTCTGCCGATTCGCATCGGCGTCGCTCAGGGCGCGGTCGAGATGGTGGGTGGTGACTGTTATGGCGATGCGGTCAACGTGGCATCTCGCCTGAGCGACCTGTGTGGACCTGACCAGATTTGGGCCACGCTCGCTGCCTTGGAAGGCACCGAAGAGTTGTCCGACCTGCATTTCAAGCGGCTTGGATTGGTGAACATCCGGGGTAGGTCCGAGCCCTGCGAGGTCTGCCAGATCGACTGGGGTGAAGATTTGGCCACGTCGCCCATGACCCAGCAGGCAAACCTGCCGACGGACCGCTATGCTTATCGCGGGACGGCCCAACATCAGCAGATTGAATTGAGTTGGCGCGGTGATGTTCAGGTTTTCAGCACGGATGAATTTCCGATCGATATTGGCCGGACTCAGCAGGCCGACTTTGTCGTCAAGCAACCCGGTGTGTCGCGTGCGCATGCCCGGCTAGCGTGGCACAACGGCAGCATCATCTACACCGACCTCAGCTCGTTCGGCTCATGGATACGTTTTGTGGGAGGTAGCGCGGATGTCCTGTTGCGGCGAGAAGCCTGTGTGTTGCACGGCAGCGGTCAGATTGCATTGGGCAGCCCCTTTGCCGACCCTACAGCAGCGGTGATTACGTTCAGGGTGGCTTCGGCTTGATAGGGCAGCGTGCCTGACACGTACAGACAAGCCTGTATTGGCACAGTACCTAGCGGCCCAGATTGTCTGCGGTGTGGCCGCGTTGGCTGCTATCGCCGGCCGGAAGCTGTCGCCGCATCTAAAACTCATGACCGCATTGACCAGTTGCAAGAGCGCAAGCCTTTACCCCGGCAAAGACATAACATGTTAATAGGAGCGCCAACCATGCCTGACACATTCCAACTCAATCAGCTGGACACCGAGTCCATTCAATTGCCGCAAGCGGTAGCGGACAAGCTGCGGGCAGAAGCCAAAAAATCGCGCCTGTCGGTAGCTGAATTCTTGATGCAATGGCTTGAAACCCAGCAAGACATCCGCGACTCGAAAAAAGTGTTGGTCGATATTCAATCTGGCAAAACCAAAGCAATTCCCTGGGCAACGGCACGTAAAGAGCTGCTCGACGCCCCATGACGGCCTGCAGGTTCATTATTGACTCCAAGGCACTCGCCCAACTGAAAAAGATCGACAAACCGGTACGAATACGTATCGTAAAACTTATAGATTCTCTGGTAACCGATCCCCGCGCCAAGGGCAAAGGCCTCACCGCTGACAAAGTCGGCACCTGGAGTTACCGCGCCGGAGACTATCGTATCCTGGCTGAGATTGTGGACAAGACTGTGACCGTTACAGTCACCAAATTAGGCCACCGCTCCAAGGTGTAAGACTGACGACGGGCTCATTTCCTGTTCTAGTGTCTATTTGATGCCCGCCATGCGCTACAGCTAACGCGCGTCGCTCATCAGTCAAGAACATCGGCCGTAATCATTAGAACTGTTGGCAAAAAAATGGGCAGGCTTGGCGCTAAGGCTTGTTGCTCGTGGCGCGGTTTATGCACAAGAGGATCAACTATTTATTAACATAATATACATCGTATCAATCAATTAACCGACCCAGTCAGTGCCTTACCAAACCCCTTTAGGCTGACGACCCCGAATAAAAGCGCTGATCAGCGCCGCAGACTCCAGTCGCTTGGCGCTCTGGGCGAAATCAAAGGCACTTAAACCCAAATCATTCTTGAGCGTAGGATCGGCGTCGCCTTCAAGCAGCAGTTTGACCGCCGAAGCCGTGCCGTAATGAGCCGCCATCATCAGCGGCGTGGTGCCGTTGGGCGATGCCGCGTCAATATAGGCATGCTCTTCCAACAGCAAACTCATGACCGCCAGATGACCTTTGGTGGCGGCGTAGTGCAAAGGCGCCCAACCGGGCTTATTGACATCAGCGCCCAACTTGATCAAGGTTTGGCATTCGGCCAGCAAGCCATGCAAAGCCGCCAGCATCAGCGGGCTTTCATCCTGCGCTGATCGCGACTCAGCCGTGACCTTTGGCCAAGCCATTAAGGCGTGTGCCACTTTGAGATGGGGCTCCCGAAACGCCAGCAAAAGCCCATGCTCGCCCGCCGGGTTGACGGCATTAACGTCAAAACCACGCTGCAGCAACTCGGTCACTGCTGCACCATTGTTCTCCTTGATAGCCTTGAAGAAGTCATCGTAAGAACCAGCCTGAACAGATGAAAAACCAATAAAAACAATAAGATAAAGAATCTTCCTCATGCAATTTATGAGATGTAAAAATTCACGAATGATCACGCCATCACCCCTTTGAACAGAGTCTCAAAATTACGACTGGTGTGCTCCGCAATCAGCGCCACCGGGCATTGCCGCACGTTGGCAATTTGCGCCGCCACAAAAGGCACATAAGACGGGTTATTGGTCTTCCCGCGGTAAGGCACCGGCGCCAGGTAGGGGCTGTCTGTCTCAATCAGCATGCGGTCCAGCGGCACAAAAGCGGCAACATCACGCAAGTCTTGCGCATTTTTGAAGGTCAAGATGCCTGAGAACGAAATGTAAAAGCCCAGGTCTAGTGCAGCACGGGCGACCTCTGCCGTCTCGGTGAAGCAGTGAAACACGCCGCCGGCACTGCCCGCCGACCCGTCCTCGCCGGCTGCCCGCAGCAGCGCCAAGGTGTCAAGGGATGCACTGCGGGTGTGGATCACCAAGGGCTTGGCCAATTGCCGGGCGGCGGCGATGTGCACGTCAAATCGATCTCGCTGCCAGGCCATGTCGGCCACATTGCGTCCATTGAGTCGGTAGTAATCAAGCCCGGTTTCCCCAATGGCCACAACACGGGGCAAGGCCCCGAGCCTCAACAAATCTGCCAAGGTGGGTTCTGCCACACCTTCGTTATCTGGGTGCACGCCTGCTGTTGCCCAAAAGTTATCAAAGCCAAGCGCCAGGGCGTGCACCTCGGCAAACTCCTCCAGGGTGGTGCAAATGCACAAGGCGCGGTCCACCTGGGCCTCGGCCATCGCCAAGCGGATGGCCGGCAGTTGCGCCTGCAGCTGGGGGAAACTCAAATGACAGTGGGAATCGGTGAACATGGGCAGGGTCGAATTAGGCGCGGGTAGTTAGCGCAATGCGGGCCTGGCTCACCAGGGCCTCAAGCATCAGGCCCGCGTTGTAGGGATGCTCCACAGTGCGGCTGGTGGCGGTCAACGCGCGGCTCCAGTCGCTCAAGGACTGCAGGGACCCGGCTTTGGGCAAATGCGCCGGCTCAAAGAAGCGCGGGCTGGCACCGGTGAGCACGGCCAGCTTGTCGTGGCACAGCTTGTGCAAGGCATCGACCACCTGCGCTGGCGACCAGTCCTTGAAAACTGCCAGCTCACCCCGCGCCACGGCCGCAGGCAGGGCCTGCCAGACCGCCGCATCACGACCCGACTGAAAAAACTCCAAGGCGTCCTGAGGCCGCCCGCCAGCGGCGCGCAACAAAATACTGGCCTGAGCCGCTGGCACGCTCTGCCCTTGCAGCCAGGCCAGCGCCTGTTCGGCCAATGGCCAAGCCATCGCGTGCCACAGGCACCGGCTGCGCACAGTGGGCAGCAACTGGTGCGCCGCCTCACTGGCCAGCACAAATTTCAGGTCACCAGATGGCTCCTCTAGAGTTTTGAGAAGTCCGTTGGCTGTGACATGGTTCATGCGCTCAGCCGGGTAGACCAGCACCACCTTGCCACGTCCGCGCGCACTGGTGCGTTGACTGAACTCAATGGCGTCGCGCATGGCCTCAGCCTTGATCTCCTTGCTGGGCTTGCGCTTGGCGCTATCGAGTTCAGCCTGGACCTTTTCGCCCAGCGGCCAGCCCAGTGTCAGCATCAGGGTCTCGGGCATCAGGACGCAAAGGTCAGCGTGTGTACGTACCGCCACAGCATGGCAACTGCCACACTCACCACAAGCGCCCTCCCCGCTGGGCCGCTCACACAGCCAGGCGCTGGCCAGGGCCAGTGCCAGGTCATATTGACCCAAGCCCGACGGCCCCGCCAGCAGCCAGGCGTGCCCACGCTGGGTGAGCAGCTGTCCGGTCTGCGCGGCAATCCAGGGTGGCACCGCGCTCATGGCAACCAGCCTCGTGCTTGCACCGCCTGCTGTACTGCCAGCCAAACCGACTCTCGGGGCTGATTCGCGTCGATACGGGCAAATCGCTCCGGATCGGCCTGTTGACGTTGGCCATAGCCGGCGGCAACCCTTCGAAAAAACTCAAGCGGTTGGGCCTCAAAACGGTCTGGCAGACGCGCATCTGCCAGCCGAACCGCCGCCACTTCAGGGGCCAGGTCAAACCACACTGTCAGGTCAGGTTGGCGAATCAAATTGGCCTGTAGCCCTTGTCGCGCCTGCACTTGTTGCTCTAAATATGAGAGCATCTCGAGATCAAAGCCGCGCCCGCCACCTTGGTAAGCAAAGGTCGCGTCGGTGAAACGGTCGCACAGCACCACATCGCCGCGCGCCAGTGCCGGCTCAATACAAGTTTGCAGGTGGTCGCGTCGGGCCGCAAAAACCAGCAGCGCCTCGGTCATGGCGTCCATCGGGTCGTGCAAGAGCAGCAGGCGCAGTTTCTCTGCCAGTGGCGTGCCGCCGGGTTCGCGGGTGAGTGTGAGTGTGCGGCCCTGGGCCCGCAGGGCCAGCGCCAAGGCCTCGATGTGGGTCGATTTGCCGGCCCCATCAATCCCCTCAAAACTGATCAAGATACCTGTCATGCCTGTCGTCGCTGTAGCCATCCGGTCACTGTCCCCGCTGGTATTTGTTCACGGCCCGATTGTGCTCTTCCAGGCTGGTGCTGAAGGCGCTGGTGCCGTCACCACGCGCAACAAAATACAAGGCCTGCGTACTGGCCGGCTGCACTGCCGCCTGCAAGGAGCCCCAGCCAGGCATGGCGATCGGGGTCGGCGGCAGTCCGCGGCGGGTGTAGGTGTTCCAGGGGGTGTCGGTCTGCAGGTCGCGACGGCGCAAATTCCCGTCAAAGGCCGCACCCAGGCCGTAAATCACGGTCGGGTCGGTTTGCAGCGGCATACCAATGCGCAGCCGATTGACGAAGACGCCGCTGATCATCGGTCGGTCGCTGGGGCGGCCGGTTTCTTTTTCAATGATGCTGGCCAGCACCAGCAACTCCTGCGGCGTACGCAGCGGCGAGTTAGCTTGGCGGAGCTGCCAGGCGGCTTCCAGCTTGCGGTCCATGGCGTGCAGGGCGCGCTTGAGCAGCGCTAAATCGCTGCTGCCGCGGCCGAAGCTGTAGGTGTCTGGGTAAAAACGACCCTCGGCAGGCACCCCAGCCAAGCCTAAGGCTTCCATGATCTTTTCGGGCGCTAGCCCTTGTGTGTCGGGCCTGAGTAGCTCTTCTTTTTGTAGCGCCGCTCTCACCTGGCGGAAGGTCCAACCCTCCACCAAGGTCACGGTGCGCAGAGACTCCTCACCACGCACCAGTTTGCGCAACAGGCTACGCGGCGTGCTGCCGGGCTCGATCTCGTAATTGCCGGCGCGAATCTGGCGCGACTGCCCTGACAAGCGGAACCAACCGTACAGCAACAGCGGGTTGACTTTGCTGCCTGCGTCCCGCACGGCCTGTGCCACGCCACGCGGTGGGGTGCCGGGGTCGACCGCCAGCTCCAGCGCCTGCGCGCCGGGTTGCAGGTTGTGGTTCAGCCACCACAGCGCCGAGCCACCTAGCAAGGCGGCCAGCAAGCCCAGTACGCCCAGCACAGTTAAATATCGACGCACAGCCCTACAGCCCCAGGATTCATCAGGCCAGCATGATAATTCAGCCCATGAACATCCCTACCCTGCATGGCGTCGCCCCCCTGCCCCAGCTTGGCGTGATCCGGGCCGAGGGTCTGGACGCTGCCAGCTTTCTGCATGGCCAATTGACGCAAGATACGGCGCTGCTTGGTCAAACCGAGGCGCGGTTGGCCGCATTTTGCTCAGCCAAGGGCCGGATGCAAGCCAGCTTTGTGGTCTTCAAGCGCAACCCGACCGAGGTGCTGCTGGTCTGCCCCCAGGACATTCTGGCGCCCACGCTCAAGCGCTTGTCGATGTTTGTCATGCGTGCCAAGGCCAAACTGAGCGATGCTAGCGCTGATTTTTCGGTCATCGGTCTGGCTGGAATCGCTATGGATTTAGTAGCAGAGAAGGGCCATCCCGTATGGGCTAAGCTCGATTTAGACGCTGCGAATCTGGTGGTGCTGTACCCGGCTGATGGCGTAAGGCGTGGCCTTTGGGTGGCACCGGTGGGCACGCCGGCACCCGCGGGACCGGCATTGGATACGGCAGTCTGGGCCTGGGGCGAGGTGCGCAGCGGCATCGCCACGGTCAGCACGCCGGTGGTAGACGCCTTTGTGCCGCAAATGCTGAATTACGAATCGGTCGGTGGCGTCAACTTCAAAAAAGGCTGTTACCCCGGCCAAGAGGTGGTGGCCCGCAGCCAGTTTCGCGGCACGCTCAAACGCCGTGCCTTTTTGGCCCATGCTGATGTTGAGCTCAAGGCCGGAGACGAGATTTTCCAGGCCAGCGAGCCCGATCAGCCCTGCGGCACGGTGGCGCAGGGTGCGGCCGTGCCAGAGGGTGTGGGAAGCGGTTGGGACGCGATTGTGTCGCTGCAACTCAGCGCCGTAGAGGCTGGCGGCCTCCACTTGGGCAACGCGACCGGCCCCGCACTCGCCCTAAGCCCGGCACCCTACCCGCTATTGGCAGACATTTAGGCGCAAGGCGATAGATCCCCGCCGCTGCCTGCCCTGGTCCTGATTAGGGGCCGGTACGACGCAGAGCACCGTCATGCCCGACGTGATCGGGCATCCATGGATCCCCGCGTGCGCGAGGATGACGGCGGGGGCGCGAGGATGACGGCGGAGACGCAATGCTGTCATGCCCGACCCGATCGGGCATCCATGGATCCCCGCGTGCGCGAGGATGACGGCGGAGGCACGGGGGTGACGGCGGAGGCACGTGGGTGACGGCGGAGGCGCGAGGGTGATTCGATGACGGTTAGAGCTTGTGGTGCAGCCTGGTGTAGACCACGCCGTCCATATCGAACGGCTCGCCCATCACCTCAAAGCCATAGCGCTCAAAAAAACCTCGGCTACCGCGCGTAGCGTGCACCTGCAGCGTGTGATCGCCCCGGTCTTCGGCTGCCTTCAGCAGCGCCATCAGAACCGCGCGGCCATAGTTTGAGCCGCGCAACACGCGGCGCACACCCAGCCGGTCAATGGTGGCAACCCCCGCCACCGCCGGCAACAGCCGGCCGCAGGCCACCGGCAGGCCAAGCCGGTTGCGCAGCAGCACGTGCAGTGCCGTTGCGTCGTCCGGGTCTTCAGACGCGGCCAAACCCGCCTCCTGCCGCAGTGGCAGCACCTCGGCCGCCAGCGCCGACCAGGCGCCCATCTCGGTGCGGGTCATCGGTTCGCAGGCCTCGTAGCCGAGCATGATCTCGCGCAAGCGCAGCGGTACTGGCACCGACACCTGGGCGTGCGGATCAGCAAACACATAGACCAACTCACTGCTGATCAGCAACTGCTCATCCCGAAAAATACCGCCGACAAAGCCCATGGACGAGGTGCCGATGCGCGCGCATTTGAGGCCCACCTCCAGCTGGTCGTCCAGCCGGGCCGAGGCGTGAAACTCCACCGTGGCCTTGCGGACAAAGGGCTCACCCCCCAGGCCAGGCATGCTGGCCTCGTAGGGAATGGCCATAGCGCGCCAGTAATCGGTGATCGCGATGTCAAAGTAGGTGAGGTAGTGGGCGTTGAACACCACTTTTTGCTGGTCTACTTCAGACCAGCGCACCCGCAGCGGGTTGATAAAACGAAAGTCTTCGCGGCGCGGTGTCGTCATGGCTGGGTAGTGCTTAGGCCACACAGGCCGGGTGCATGTTGTTACAGTTCAGTTTTCAGATCGTACACCCCAACACCATGGCCTTCATCAACTACATCACCCAGATCCAGTTCGACTTTGGCGCGATCTCGCTGCTTAAGCAGGAGTGCGAACGCGTCGGCATCAGCCGCCCCTTGGTCGTCACCGACGCCGGCGTCAAGGCCGCCGGCCTGCTGCAGCGCGCGCTCGATGTGCTGCCGGGCTGGCCGGTGGCGGTGTTTGACCAGACCCCGTCCAACCCGACCGAGGCCGCTGTGCGCGCTGCCGCTGCGGTGTACCGTGCACAGGGTTGTGACGGCCTGATCGCGCTCGGTGGCGGCAGCGCCATCGATTGTGCCAAGGGCGTGGCCATCGCCGCCACGCACGAGGGGCCGCTCACGCATTACGCCACCATCGAGGGCGGCTCAGCCCGCATCAGCGAGCGGGTGGCGCCCATCATTGCCGTGCCCACCACCAGCGGTACTGGCAGCGAGGTGGCGCGCGGCGCCATTTTGATCGTGGACGACGGCCGCAAGCTGGGCTTCCACTCCTGGCACCTGGTGCCCAAAGCCGCCATTTGCGACCCTGACCTCACACTGGGCCTGCCGCCGCAGCTGACCGCTGCCACCGGCATGGACGCCATCGCCCACTGCATGGAGACCTTCATGGCGCCGGCCTTCAACCCACCAGCCGACGGCATCGCGCTGGACGGCCTGGCGCGCGGTTGGGCCCACATCGAGCGCGCCACTCGTGATGGCAGCGACCGCGAGGCCCGCCTGAACATGATGAGCGCCTCAATGCAGGGCGCCATGGCTTTCCAAAAAGGCCTGGGCTGCGTGCACAGCCTGAGCCACAGCCTGGGTGGGGTCGATCCGCGCCTGCACCACGGTACCCTCAACGCCATGTTTTTGCCGGCGGTGGTCACGTTCAACGCCAGTTCGCCGTCCATCCTAAAAGAGCACCGCCTGCAGCGCATGGCGCAGGCCATGGGGCTGGCTGCGGCCACAGACATCCCGCAGGCCATCCACGACATGAACGCCCGCCTGCGCCTGCCCACCGGCCTGGCCGCCATGGGCGTGCAGGCCGACAGTTTTGCCCGCGTCATCACCGGTGCGCTCGCCGACCATTGCCACAAGACCAACCCGCGCCTGGCCAGCGCCGACGATTACCAGGCCATGTTGGCCGATTCGATGTAAGCTGAGCCGGGGTGCCCACTGGCACCAAGATTGCTTTGACTGCTTAACGGCAGGGGCATGCCCTGCCCTCACCGAGATCACCGAGACCCCCGATGTCCATCCACGCTGCGCTGACCCACACCACCCATTACCGCTACGACAAGTCCATCAATTTGGGGCCGCAGGTGATCCGGCTACGCCCGGCGCCGCATTGCCGCAGCAAAATCATCTCGTATTCGCTCAAGGTCGAGCCGGCCGGGCACTTCGTCAACTGGCAGCAAGACCCCTTTGCCAACTACCAGGCGCGGCTGGTGTTCCCCAAACCCGCCACCGAGTTCAAAGTGACGGTGGACCTGGTGGTGGAGATGGCGGTCTACAACCCGTTTGACTTCTTTCTGGAGCCCAGCGCCGACCACTACCCGTTTGAGTACGAGGCCCTGCTGGCGCAGGAGCTGGCCCCCTACCTGGTGGCCGAACCGGCGGGCGATCTGTTCAAGGCCTGCCTGGCACGCATCGACCTGAGTGAGCGCCGCAGCATTGACTTTTTGGTGGCGGTGAACCAGATGGTGCACCAGGACATCAGCTACCTGATCCGCATGGAGCCCGGTGTGCAAACGCCCGAAGAGACGCTGGCTCTGGGCTCAGGCTCCTGCCGCGACTCGGCGTGGCTGATGGTGCAGCTGCTGCGCCACTGCGGTCTGGCGGCGCGCTTTGTCTCAGGCTACCTGATCCAGCTCACGCCTGATGTCAAGTCGCTGGACGGCCCCAGCGGCACCGAAGTCGACTTTACCGACCTGCACGCCTGGTGTGAGGTCTACCTGCCAGGCGCCGGCTGGGTCGGGCTGGACGCCACCTCGGGCCTGTTGGCCGGTGAGGGCCACATTCCCCTGGCCTGCACCCCCCAGCCCTCAGGGGCCGCGCCGATCGAGGGCGGCATTGACGAGTGCGAGGTTGAGTTTAGCCACCACATGGCGGTGACGCGCTTGCTGGAAACCCCGCGCGTGACCAAGCCCTACACCGACGACCAATGGCAGGCAGTGATGGCTCTGGGCCAGCAGGTGGACCAGGCGCTGAATGCCGGCGACGTGCGCCTGACCATGGGCGGGGAGCCCACCTTTGTGGCGGTGGACAACCGCGATGCACCAGAGTGGAACATTGACGCCATGGGCCCGACCAAGCGCGGTCTGGCCACCGAACTGGTGCACAAGCTGCGCGACCACTACGGCCAGGGCGGCTTTTTGCATTTCGGCCAGGGCAAGTGGCACCCGGGAGAACAGTTGCCGCGCTGGGCGCTCAACATTTACTGGCGCGCCGACGGCCAGCCGGTGTGGAGCAACCCGGCCCTGTTTGCCGACGAACGCGTGCCCACCCACTACACCAGCGCCGACGCCCAGCGCTTCACCCGGGCGCTGGCCGCGCAATTGGGCCTGAGCGATGCCTACATGCTCAGCGCCTATGAAGACGTCTGGTACTACCTGTGGCGCGAACGCCGCCTGCCGGTCAATGTGGACCCGTTTGATTCCAAGCTTGGCGACGAGATGGAACGCATGCGCCTGCGCCGCGTGTTCGAGCAAAAGCTCGACAGCGAAATTGGCTACGTGCTGCCCATCAAAGCCATTGAGGGCACGGACAAGGCCGGCCCGCACTGGCGCACCGGCCCTTGGTTTGTGCGCGACGAGCGCCTGTACCTGATGCCCGGCGACTCACCCATGGGCCTGCGGCTGCCGCTGGATTCGCTTCCCTGGGTCAGTGAGGCCGATTTCCCCTACCTGAACGAGGCCGACCCCTCGGTGTCCAAAGCCGCCCTGCCCGCCCGCGATGCGCTGGCTACCGCACCGGCGCCGGCAGGCACCGCGCCGGTCACCCGGCAAAGCCCAACGGACGCCACCACCGCCACAGCCACCGCTGCCGCCACCGCCACCGCTATCGCTATCGCCACTGGCCATGGCGCTGTCTCCGACACCAGCCACCGCGCCCCGGCCGCCAAGGAATCTGCCCACTGGCTGGCCCGCACCGCGCTGTGCGTCGAGGTGCGTGACCCGCGCCGCGCCAGCGGCCCCAAGGCCGAGGCGGTCGGCGTCAAATCGGGCGTGCTGTATGTCTTTATGCCGCCGCTGGAGCAGCTGGAAGACTACCTGCGCCTGCTCACCGCCGTGGAGGCCACCGCCGAGCAACTGGGCATGCAGATCGTGCTGGAGGGCTACCCGCCGCCACGCGACCCGCGCCTTAAGCTGCTGCAGGTCACGCCTGACCCCGGCGTGATCGAGGTCAACATTCACCCGGTGACGCACTGGGACGAGCTGGTGCACAACACCGAATTTTTGTACCAGGCCGCCTTTGAGTCACGCCTGAGCGCCGAAAAGTTCATGACCGACGGCCGCCATACCGGCACCGGCGGCGGCAACCACTTTGTGATGGGCGGCGCCACACCCGCCGACAGCCCGTTTTTGCGCCGGCCCACCCTGCTGGCCAGCCTGCTGCTGTACTGGCACAACCACCCCTCGCTGAGCTACCTGTTCAGCGGCATGTTCATCGGCCCCACCAGCCAGGCGCCGCGGGTGGACGAGGCGCGCAACGACCAGCTGTTCGAGCTGGAAATTGCGCTGGGCGAAATCCACAAGGCGAGCAAAGACCAAGGCGCAAACGTGAAAGCTGGCGGCTACATGCCGCCCTGGCTGCTGGACCGCACGTTGCGCAATATCTTGGTAGACGTGACCGGCAACACCCACCGCAGCGAGTTTTCCATCGACAAGATGTTCTCGCCCGACTCGGCCACCGGCCGCCTGGGCCTGCTGGAGCTGCGCGCCTTCGAGATGCCGCCGCACCCGCGCATGAGCATCGTGCAGCAGCTTCTGTTGCGCGCCCTGGTCGCGCGCTTCTGGCACACGCCCTACCAGGCGCCAGTGACGCGCTGGGGCACCGAGCTGCATGACCGCTTCATGCTGCCCACCTTCATTGCCGCCGACTTTGCCGACGTGCTGACTGAGATGCGCCAGGCCGGCTTTGCCTTTGACGACAGCTGGTTTGCGCCCCACCAGGAGTTCCGCTTCCCGCTGATCGGCAGTGTGAACAGCACTGGCATGACGCTGAGCCTGCGCAGCGCGCTGGAGCCCTGGCATGTGATGGGCGAAGAAGGCAGCGCCGGCGGCACCGCGCGTTACGTAGACTCGTCGCTGGAGCGCATCGAGGTGCGCGTCAGCGGCCTCAACCCCAGCCGCTACACCGTCAGCTGCAACGGCCACGCCCTGCCGCTGCAACCCACCGGCACCACGGGTGAATTTGTAGCCGGCGTGCGCTACAAAGCCTGGAACCCGCCGTCCAGCCTGCACCCCAGCATCGGCATCCATACGCCGCTCACTTTTGACATCGTCGACACCTGGATGAAACGCTCGGTCGGCGGCTGCCGCTACCACGTCACCCACCCGGGCGGCCTGAGCTACGACACACTACCGGTCAACGCCTTCGAGGCCGAAAGCCGCCGCCTGTCCCGCTTCGCCGCCATGGGCCACACCCCCGGCAACATCGCCGCCATGGCACCTACGGTGCATGTGGCGGGCAGCCGGGAGTTTCCGTTTACCTTGGATTTGCGGCGGGTCTAGGCGCTGGCTTAGCGGGTGGGAAAGGCTTCAATCCAAACCGCATTGACATGCAAGTCAGTTTTATCGACTTGGCGCTGGCCGCTTTGTTCGTCTACGCCGCCGTAGCCTTATTTTTGTGGGTCGCGCAGGGGCGCATCATATTTGGTAAGCCGACGCGATTACGCCCGTTGTTGCCTGGTCCGATTGACAGCCAGCATGCCGTGCAACCCCTACGACTGGCGGTGACCGGCATGGTGCAGCTAGAGGGCTGGGCGAGCAGGCCGCTGGAAGCACAGCAGCGCAAGGTGCTGATTTACTTTGGCGGGCGCAACGAGCATGTCGGCTGGGCCTGTGGCATGCCCACTTATCTGGGGCCGTGGACCATTTATGCGTTCAATTACCGGGGCTTTGGCCAATCTGGCGGGCGCTCGTCTGAGGCCACCGCCAAAGCTGATGCCTTAAAAATCTTTGATGAAGTCTGTCGGCTGGAGGGCGACCAATGCGACGAGATGGTGTTAGTCGGGCGCAGCTTGGGAACAGCCATAGCTCTGGCGGTGGCTGCCCGCCGTAAAGTGAGCTGCTTGGTGCTGCTGTCGCCTTTTGAAAGCATGGCACAGCTGGTGCGTAAGCGATATTTTCTCTATGCCATGCGTTGGGCCTTGCACCAGAAGTTTGACTGCCGCGGTGACGCAGCCCAGATTCAGACAAGAACCGCCCTTTTACTTGCCGCAAGCGACACCCGCATTTCACACCAGAATAGCCTGGCCCTGGCTGCCCGCTTGCACGGGCTGGGCCCGGTGATGGTGGTGCCAGGCACCAACCACAGGACGCTGCTGAGGAGCCCCTCAACCCAGACCGCCTTGGCGGCCTTTTTGAATGTCCCTTGATAGCAGCCAGTGGACACGGAGCGTCAAGGGGCTCAGATGCAGACCGTTTACAGATCGGCGCCTTCTTCTTCATCCGAGCCTTCTGATGAGTCGGCTTTGTCTCCGCTTTCCATCGCCGCAATTTCAGCACACTGAACGCCGTTGAGTTGGTCACGGTAGGCTTTGAAGGCATTCAGTTCCATAGCAGTTTCATCGCCTTCGTCATCTGCGGCGGCAGCAGCAAGGTGATGCTTGGCAGCCTGCGAAAAGTAGTGCGCGGCCTTGCGGTGGTAGTCGCCTATGGTTTCAAATTCATCCTCGAACGCTTCCGGCGAAAGGCTTTCGGCGACGTCAATTTCGATTTCATGCTTTGGATCAGTGGACATGGTGGACCTCGGGAAGATGGTAAACGGCACAGCGCCGCCTCAACATGATCTGCCCTTGGCGTGTAAATCTGGTGACAACATTGGCGCAGCTACCACCACTTGGTAAATCACCCGCCCAACCCGGTCAATATGGGCGGCACCCACGGAGCATGTGGCGGGTAGCCGGGAGTTTCCGTTTACGTTGGATTTGCGGCGGGTTTAGCTGCCCGGTGCGGTTTGTGCGTGAAGCTGGATTCCCAGTGCTGCAGTGACCTTGAGGATGGTCGAAAAACTGGGGTTACCTTCGCCAGACAAGGCTTTGTAGAGGCTTTCCCGTCCCAAACCGGTATCGCGCGCGAGCTGGGACATGCCTTTGGCGCGGGCTATGTTGCCCAGTGCCTTGGCGATAAAGGCGGCATCATCACCCGCTTCCTGCAGACAGGCTTCTAAGTACTGCGCCATGTCCTCCTCGGTTTTGAGATGTTCCGCGCTGTCCCATTTGCGAAGATTGAGGGTGTTCATCTTTCACTCCTGAAGTTGCTTGGCCAGACAGGTTTGCAATCGCCAAAATTACCCTCTTCGATTCGATCGATGCGGGCCTGAATGCGCCGCGCTGCTTGTTTATCACGCAAGGCTCCAAACCACCTGTCAAACAGGTCTGTGGTGTAGATTGATTTCACCGTTGGACTGTATACATTGGGATACGAACTGTCAAGACTTTTCTGATCGACCTGCGGCAGACAAGCCTAAGTGTTTCACAGTCTCTGGTAAATCACCCGCCCAACCCAGTCAATATGGGCCACCAGGTCGGCATGACCAAGTTGGTCATAGATCGACAGGTCTATTTCATAGGGCAGCAGCAGGTCATCCAGCGCCATGTAGATGTCGCCAAGCAATGACAGCGTCAGGCCCTCTCCGCGCAGGGTCAAGTCAATATCCGAGCCGGGTTTGAAGTTACCCTTGGCCCGCGAACCGTACAGTACGCCCTTTTCGACCTGGGGAAATTGCGCCAGCGTGGCGCAAATGGCTTCCAGCGTGGTGTCACTTAAGCCCATGTTGGCAGCGGCTGGCGCGACCATACTCATGGCGCAGGCCCAGTTTGGGTCAGTGGCGCCAGGCGTTGCTGCAGAGCAGCAAAGGCCGGATAAAACCGCATCAAAATATCTCGCGTCACCCTGTCGGCCACCTCAGGGTTGTAGGTGTGCGATGTCAGGTTGCGGGCCTTGATCATGTCCATCCAGGCCTCGCCATCGGTGATCAAACCATTTTGAAATGCCGAGCGACTGGCATCGCGCGAACCGATCAGACCAAAGATGCCCTGCTGCTCCAGATAGTCCTTCAACACATTCCAGGCCAGCTCATGGGTGAACTCAAAGGCATGGATCAGGCCTAGCTGCTCCAGCTTGGACAGCGGGCGTTCACCAGCCAGCGCCACCGCGTCAGACAGGCTCTGCAACGCCTTGGTGTAATTGGCGAACCGTTGCAACAAGCGAATATCGTCAGCCATGTCAATTCCAGTCGGGGGAGAACATGACAGTACTGAAGTTCGGCGGATATGTCTTAAGCGCCGTAAACCCCAAACTGCGTCAAATTCAACCCACTCGCCGCGGCCAGACTGGTGACCAGCTTGGGCGCTACGGGGGGTGTGGTGTCCATGATTCAGGGGGCGAATCGCTAGCAAGTTGTAGGCGCCGGACAACGCGTCCAGACCCGGAATTGGCGATTAGACCACCCCAAAGCGGGCGGCGCCATTACCCCAACGCGTCATTCACCTGGTCATGAAACTGGGCCAGGCTGACGGCCAGGTCCAGCTCGCGCGGCAGGGCGTCGCGCACTGAGAACACACCCAATATTTTGCCGCCGGAGGTCACCACCGGCAGATGCCGAAAGCCGCGCTCGATCATGATCAGCACCGCGTCTGACACCTTCAGCTCCGGCGGCACGCAGTGGGGTTGGTGTGTCATGACCTTGGCCACTGGGGTGGCTTTGGCGTCCAGCGCTTTGGCCAGCACCCGAGTCATGAGGTCGCGCTCTGTCAATATGCCCAGCATGGCGCCGGTCTGGTCAATGATCAGCACGCTGCCGCAATTGGCTTTGGTCATGGTGCACGCCGCCTCCCACACATTGGCGTTGGGCGGCAGGCTGACCAGTTGGCGCTGCGACATGCATTGGGAAACGGTGCGGTCTGACATGGTGCACTCCTCAGGTGGTGTGTCTCGCTCTTTAGCGCAATGACGCGTTGAGCTTGTCCAACGCCTTGGCGCCCGGGCAAAGCTGTTTCACGCCCAGGGCGTTGAGCGGCGTGTCTGTGGTGTGCAGCGCGCTGTGTAGGTCGGTGGCCAGCGGGTCCAGGTACAGCAGGCCGGTGACCACCTCACCACGGGCTTGGTGGTCGTTCATGTAGCTCAGGGCAGCATAACGATCGGTCGGGTCATAGTCTTGGCGTAACTTACGCAGGCGCAGGTGGCGGCCGTCGTGCTGCTCCACCTCTACCACCTCGCCAGCGGGATAGTCGGCGGTGATCTCGTCGCGGGTGGTGATGAAGTCGATGCGGCTCACCGCCTCGTTGTGCTGGCGCACATAGTCGTAGCTCTTGGTGCTGCCGCCATGGTTGTTAAAGGCCACGCAGGGGCTGATGACGTCAATAAAAGCCGCGCCACCGTGGCCCAGGGCACCCTTGATCAAAGGGACGAGTTGCGCCTTGTCCCCTGAGAAGCCGCGCGCCACATAGGTGGCACCAAGCTGCAGCGCCAGGCCCACCAGGTCGATGGGGCTGTCGCTGTTCACCACGCCTTTTTTGCTCTTGGAGCCTCGGTCTGCCGTGGCTGAAAACTGGCCCTTGGTGAGGCCATACACGCCGTTGTTCTCCACAATGTAGGCCATGCGCACGCCGCGGCGCATGGCATTGGCAAACTGGCCCAGCCCGATGGAGGCCGAGTCGCCGTCGCCCGACACGCCCAGGTACAGCAGGTCGCGGTTGGCCAGGTTGGCACCGGTCAGCACCGAGGGCATGCGGCCGTGCACGGTGTTGAAGCCGTGGGCTGCGCCTAAAAAATAATCCGGGGTTTTGGAGCTGCAGCCAATGCCTGAAAGCTTGGCCACCCGGTGCGGCTCAATGTCAAGCTCCCAGCAGGCCTGCACAATGGCCGCCGAGATGGAGTCATGGCCACAACCGGCGCACAGGGTCGAGATGCGGCCCTCGTAGTCGCGGCGGGTGTAGCCCACACGGTTGTGGGTCAGCGTGGGGTGGTGCAGAGCCGGTTTGGCCAGGTAGGTCATGCGGCCTCCTTCAGGTTTGGGTTGCCCTGCGCCAGCGCGCGCGGTTGCAGCACTTTGCGGATGTAGCCGGCAATAAAGCGGGCCGTGATGGGCGTGCCGTCATAGTGCAACACTTTGACGAGTTGGGCCGGGTTAACCGAGAGTTCATTCACCAGCAGCGAATGCATCTGGGCGTCGCGGTTTTGCTCCACCACAAACACGGTGCTGTGCTCGTCCAAAAAGGCTTTGACCGAGGCCGGGAACGGGAACGCCCTCAGCCGCATGGCGTTAATGGCAATACCCTCAGCCGCCAGTTGGTCCAGTGCCTCTTGCATGGCCGGGCTGGTTGAGCCAAAGTAAAGCACGCCGATCAGGGTGGGCAGTGCCGCTGGTCGAAGCACGGGCTGTGGCACCAGGTCTGCGGCCGTGGCAAATTTGCGCAGCAGCCGCTCCATGTTGTAGATGTAGTCTGGCCCGCGCTCACTGTAGCGGGCATAGGGGTCGCGCGTGGTGCCCCGTGTGAAGTAGCTGCCCTTGCTGGGGTGGGTGCCTGGCAGCGTGCGCCAGGGAATGCCGTCGCCATCGACGTCTTTGTAACGGCCAAAGTCTTTACCGGCCTCCAGCTCTTCAGCGGTCATGACCTTGCCACGGTCGTAGTCTCGCTGGTCGTCCCACACAAAGGGCTGGCACAGGCGCTGGTTCATGCCAATGTCGAGGTCGGTCATGAAGAAGATGGGGGTTTGCAGCCGGTCGGCCAGGTCCAGCGCGGCAGCGGCAAACTCAAAGCACTCATGCGGGTCTTCGGGCAGCAGCATCACATGCTTGGTGTCGCCGTGCGAGGCATAGGCACACGACAGCAAATCAGACTGCTGGGTGCGGGTGGGCATGCCGGTGGACGGGCCACCACGCTGCACATTGATGATGGTGACCGGGATCTCGGCAAAGTAGGCCAGGCCGATGAACTCGGTCATCAGCGACACGCCGGGGCCCGATGTAGCGGTAAAGGCGCGGGCGCCGTTCCAGCCAGCGCCAACCACCATGCCAATAGAGGCCAGCTCGTCCTCGGCCTGAACGATGGCAAACCGGTTCTGGCCGGTGGCAGCGTCCACCCGAAACTTGTCGCAGTACTTTTGAAAAGCCTCTGGCACCGAGGACGACGGCGTGATGGGGTACCAGGCGGCCACCGTAGCGCCTCCGTAAACGCAGCCCAGGGCGGCGGCGCTGTTGCCGTCGGTAAAAATCTGGTCGCCCACCCGGTCAGCGCGCCGCACCCGTATGCCCAGCGGCGCCTGCAGGTGCTGTGTGACGTAGTCCCGGCCCAGGTGCAGAGCGCGCACATTCGAATCAAGCAGCAGCTCTTTGCCCCGGTACTGTTCGGCAAACAGTTTCTCAAACACCGCCGCTTCTACGTCCAGCAGCACAGACAGCGCGCCCACATAGATGATGTTTTTGAACAGCTGCCGCTGGCGCGGGTCGGTGTAGGCGGCGTTGCTGATGTCGGTCAGCGGCACGCCGATCACCTGCACGTCTGCCCGGAAGCGGCTGGCCGGAATCGGGCGGGTGCTGTCGTAAAACAGGTAGCCGCCGGGCTCGATCTCCGCCACGTCGGCGTCCCAGGTTTGGGGGTTCATGGCCACCATCATGTCGACCCCGCCGCGCCGGCCCTGGTAGCCCTGCTCGCAAACCCGGGCCTCGTACCAGGTGGGCAGGCCCTGGATGTTGCTGGGGAAAATGTTGCGCGGGCTGACCGGCACGCCCATGCGCAGAATGGCCTTGGCAAAGAGTTCATTGGCCGACGCTGAGCCTGAACCGTTGACGTTGGCAAACTTGATGACGAAGTTGTTGATGGCTTCAATGGGTTTCATGCAAGCTCCTTTTGGCCAATGGCGGGTTGACCCACGGCTGGTCCTGCCTGCGCCGTGTTGAGCAAAAATTTCTGCATGTCCCAGGCGCCCGTGGGGCAGCGTTCGGCACACAGGCCGCAGTGCAGGCACATGTCTTCGTCTTTCACCATCACATGGCCGGTCTTGAGCGCACTTGACACGTACAGAGCCTGGGTCAAATCAGACGCGGGTGCTTTCAGGCGCTGGCGCAGGTCGGCTTCTTCGCCGTTGTTGGTGAAGGTGATGCAGTCCATGGGGCAAATGTCAACGCAGGCGTCACATTCAATGCAGGTCTCGCGGGTAAAGACCGTCTGGATGTCGCAGTTCAGGCAGCGGCTGGCCTCCTTGAACGCGGTGGCAGCGTCAAAACCCAGCTCCACCTCAACCCGGATGTTGGCCAGCGCGATTTCAGCCTTGGCCCATGGCACCTTGAAACGGTTGTCGTTGGACACATCGTTGTCGTAGCTCCACTCGTGAATGCCCATTTTTTGCGACATCAGGTTGGTGGTGGGTGGCGGCCGGCGCCGCGTATCTTGGCCATTTAGAAACAGGTCAATCGAGATGGCCGCCTCATGGCCATGCGCCACGGCGGTAATGATGTTTTTGGGGCCAAACGCGGCATCACCGCCAAAAAACACCTTGGGCAGGGTCGACTGGAAGCTGCTCTTGTCGAGCAGCGGCAGGCCGTAGCTGTCAAACCGCACACCGCTGTCGGCCTCAATCCACGGAAAAGCATTCTCCTGCCCAACCGCCAGCAGCACGGTGTCGCAGGCAAAGTACACCGGCGCATCGCCGGTCGGCACCAGGCTGCGCTGGCCCTGCGCGTCATAAATTGCTTTGACCACGTCAAAAAACATGCCGGTGAGCCGCCCGTCCTGGTGCTCAAAGCTGCGCGGCACATGAAAATTAACAATCGGGATGCCCTCGTGCACGGCGTCTTCTTTCTCCCAGGGCGATGCCTTCATCTCGTCATAGCCGCTGCGCACCACCACCTTGACGTCGGTGCCACCTAGCCGGCGGGCCGAACGGCAGCAGTCCATGGCGGTGTTGCCCCCACCCAGCACAATCACCCGGCTGCCCACACTGGTGACATGCCCGAACGACACCGACGCCAGCCAGTCAATGCCGATGTGAATGTTGGCTGCAGCCTCCTGGCGGCCCGGTATGTCCAGGTTACGCCCGCGCGGCGCGCCGCAGCCCACATAGACCGCGTCGTAACCCTGGGCCAGCAGGCCAGTCAAAGACTCAATCCGCTCGCCACCACGAAAGTTGACACCCAGATCCAGGATGTAGCCGGTCTCTTCATCAATCACCGACTCGGGCAACCGAAAGCGCGGAATTTGGGAGCGGATGAAGCCGCCCGCTTGCCGGTCGCCGTCGAACACCGTGACCTCATAACCCAGCGGCGCCAGGTCTCGCGCCACCGTCAGGGCCGAGGGCCCTGCCCCCACGCAGGCAATGCGCCGTCCATTAGGCGGGGCCAGGGCTGGCATGCGACCCTTGACGTCATCTTTCATATCCGCAGCCACCCGCTTGAGCCGGCAGATGGCCACCGGCTCGGGTTTGGTCACCGGGCCGCCTATGGGGTCGTTGTTTTCTTCCACCCGACCGCGCCGGCAGGCGGGCTCGCAGGGCCGGTCGCAGGTGCGACCCAGCACACCTGGAAACACGTTGGAGGCCCAATTGATCATGTAGGCGTCGCTGTAGCGGCCCTGCCCGATCAGGCGGATGTACTCTGGCACGGGGGTGTGGGCGGGGCAAGCCCACTGGCAATCCACGACTTTATGAAAATAGGCCGGGTCGCTGAGATCAGTAGGCTGCAATTGCGTCTCCTGGTGACCCCAAAACCCTAAATGAGCTGGGGTTTTTGGCAGTCTACGCCTGATGGACAGATAAGTCACCGGGTAAACCCTGGTTTGACCCGCCTGGGATGGATTAAGCGCAAGATTGCGCTGATTTAGCGCTGGCATACTCTGTCTGTGACTGCCCGAACTGACCAACCCCCACCGCCTTTGGCTAACTCCGCACAGGATGTTGCCGCCCACGCAGCGGCCTGCACAGCCAGCCCAGGCCACCTGGACGAGTTGCGCGGAACGATTGCTATCAATAAAGAAGCTATAACACCAGCAACGACGGGGGCTTGGGGCCTATTTCTATCTCATACCGAGGCCAAAACCGCCGCTGATCTGGACCAGCGCTACGCCAGCCTTCAGCGCCAGATTCGCGACAACGGGGTCACTTACAACGTCTATGCCGACGAGAACGGGCCGCAGCGCCCCTGGTCGCTGGACCTGTTCCCGCTGCTGATCGAGCCCGAGCAGTGGCAACGCATTGAGGCCGGTGTGCTGCAGCGCATGCAGCTGCTGGAGCACTTGTTGGCCGACGTCTACGGGCCACAGCGGCTGCTGGCGCGCGGCATGCTGCCGCCGGCACTGGTGCAGGGCCACCCGGGCTACCTGCGCGCCATGCACGGCGTGGAACCGGTGGGTGGCGTGCGGCTGCACATTGCCGCCTTTGACCTGGCACATGGCCCCGACGGCAACTGGTGGCTGGTAGGCCAACGCTGCCAAGCGCCGTCCGGCTTGGGTTACCTGCTTGAAAACCGCTTGGCGATCGCGGGCCAGTTTCCGCAGGCGTTTCAGGCCCTGCGGGTGCAACGCCTGGCCAGCACCTATCGCGCGCTGATGGACAGCCTGAAAAGCCGCAGCCCGGCAGGAGAGGACGCGCACCTGGCGCTGCTGACGCCCGGCCCCTACAACGAGACTTATTTTGAGCACGCTTACCTGGCGCGCTACCTGGGGCTGAGCCTTGTGGAGGGCAGCGACCTGATCGTGCGCGACCAGGCGCTTTTCCTCAAAACCCTGAAGGGCCTGGTGCCGGTGCACGGTCTGCTCAAGCGGGTTGATGACCAGTACCTGGACCCACTGGAATTACGCCCCGATTCCACCCTGGGTGTGCCGGGTTTGCTGCAGGCGATCCGGGCTGGCAAGGTGCTGGTGGCCAATGCACCGGGCACGGCTTTTCTGGAGTCGCCCGCCTTGATGGGTTTTTTGCCTGCGCTGGCGCAAGAGGTGCTAGGCCAGGACTTGAGCCTGCCGGCACTGCCCACCTGGTGGTGCGGAGAGCGCTCGGCCATGGAAGAGGTCCTGCCGCGGCTGGGTCAATGCGTCATCAAGCCGACCTATCCTGGCTCGGCGCTGCACCCCGGGTTTGACACTGTGCTGGGGCGCTCGCTGTCGCCGCGCGAGCGGGACGAGTGGGCTGGCCGCATCATGCGCCAGAGCGAAGAGCACACAGTGCAAGCCTATCTGCCCCTGTCGCAAATGCCCACCTGGCAGCCTGGCACACCCGGCGTCGGCGCTTCGTCCAACGGGCGCATGCTGCCACGCTCGGCCATGCTGCGGGTGTTTGCGGTGTCTGATCCCGTGCGTGGCTGGCGCGTTTTGCCGGGGGGCCTGGCGCGGGTGGCGGCAGTAGAGGCCGATATTGCCTCGATGCAACAGGGAGGCAGCAGCGCCGACGTCTGGGCCCTCACACGGGGCGCGGTCGACAGCACCACGCTGCTGCAGCCGGCGATCACACCCGCAACGCTGGCCCAGCGCAAGCGCCTGGTCACCAGCCGCGCGGCAGAAAACCTGTATTGGCTGGGCCGTTACACCGAGCGCGCCGAAAACGCGATCCGGCTGGCGCGCCTGACTTTAGAGTGCCTTAACGGCGAAGAGCAGTCCTCGCCACCGCTGCTGGCCTGGCTGGGCCGCATGGCCGTGGCCAACACGCTGGTGCTGCCAGGTGTGCCGTCGCCAACGCAGGCGCGCCGGGTGTTTGAACGTTCGCTGATTGCCAGCCTGGGTAGCACCGAGGGCGCCACCAGCGTGGGCTTCAGCCTGCGCGCCCTCAAAATCGCCGGATCTGCGGTGCGCGAGCGCCTGTCGCAAGAGCATTGGCGGGTGATGGTTCGGGCAGAAGAAGAGCTCGCCAGCAGCTGTGCCGCGCAGGCGCGCAACGGTGACTACACGGTGCAGACGGCGCTGCGCATGCTGAAAAACTGTGGCGATCATATGGCCGCCATCACCGGTGCGCAGACTGACCGCATGACACGTGACGATGGCTGGCGCCTGCTGAGCATTGGGCGCCACATTGAGCGGCTGGCTTTTTTGTCGTCTTCCCTGAGTTGTGCACTCGACACCGGCTCGCTACGCACCGATGGCGGCTTTGAAGCCCTGATTTCGCTGTTTGACAGCACCATCACCTTCCATGCCCAATACCAGCAGAGTCGGGACCTGGCTGCGCTGGTGGACCTGCTGGTGCTCGATGGTGACAACCCGCGCTCTCTGGCCTGGGTAGCCCACACCCTGCGCGGCAGGTTGGCCAAGCTGGCCGGCAGCGCCCCCGACGTGTTAAGCCCGCTGGCCCAGCAGGTGCCCGATCCCAGCGCCTGGAGCTTGGCGCAGCTGTGTGAACAACCCGCGGCGCTGCAGGATATGCTGCAGCAGATTCTTGGCGCCACACTCAAGGTGTCAGAGGAGGTCAGTGCCACCTACTTCACCCACGCCAACGACAGCAAGCACAGCGTAGGCACGCCATGAAGCTGCTGCTGACCCACCACACGCGCTACGACTATCTGCCTGCGGTAGAGACGGCCCAGCACATGGCCTACCTGCAGCCGCTGCAGACGGCGCAACAACAAGTTCTTAGCCACCAGCTTGACATCAGCCCCACCCCGGCCAGCTTGTCACGCACCACCGACGTCTATGGCAACAGCCGCTGTTTTTTTTCTCTGCAAACGCCGCACCGGGTGCTGGACGTGGTGGCACGCAGCGTTGTCTCTACCCAGGCCAGCACCATGCCCCGCAGCAGCGTGAGTTGGGAGGCTGCGCGCGAGCTGTTTCGCTACCGATCCGATGGCCAGTTTGATGCGGCCAGTGATTTTGTGTTTGCCTCTGCCTTTGCGCCACGCGACGCCGAGTTCGCGGCCTACGCCCGGCCTAGCTTTACGGCAAGCCGCGGTTTGTTGGCTGCGGCCACTGACCTGATGCACCGTATGCATGCTGACTTCATTTACGAGAGCCAAAGCACGCAGGTCAACACCCCGGCCCTGCAAGCCTTAGCCCAGCGCAAGGGGGTATGCCAGGATTTTGCGCATATCCTGATCGCCTGTCTGCGCAGCCTGGGCCTGCCTGCGCGATACGTCAGCGGCTATTTGCTCACCCAGCCGGCGCCAGGGGTGGCCCGATTGCGCGGCAGTGATGCCTCTCACGCCTGGGCGGCTATTTACGTGCCAGACTTGCCGGAGGGCCAGCGATGGTGTGAGTTGGATCCGACCAATGACCGCATCGGCTGGCACTCACCCGGCGAAGACTATGTGGCCCTGGCCACCGGCCGCGATTTTGGGGATGTCTCGCCCATGCGCGGCGTGATCCACGGCGGCGCCAGCCACACCCTCACCGTGGGCGTGACGGTTGAGCCAGTGACCGGAGACCGGGCCTATGGCGAGCGCCTGCAACCAGGCCAGACGCAAACCCAAACCCAAACCCAAACCCAAAGCCAAAGCGAAACACAGAGCCAGTCTCAGTCTCAGTCTCAGTCCCAGAGCTTGGACGCTACACTTAATATAGCTAACTAACCAGTCTGGATAAGGCCTAGAAGGCTATTTGACCTAATTTTTTATGGAGAAAACATCTTGACCATTTACGACAAACTGGCTGAACTCAACATCACCCTGCCTCCGGTGGCCGCGCCAGCTGCCGCCTATGTGCCCTTTGTGCAAACCGGCAACCTGGTGTTCTTGAGCGGCCACATCGCCAAGAAAGACGGCAAGGTCTGGGTCGGCCAGTTCGGCAAAACCATGAGCACCGCCGAAGGCCAGGCCGCAGCCCGCGCCGTCGCCATCGACCTGCTGGGCACGCTGCACGCCGCCGTGGGCGACCTCAACCGCGTCACCCGCATCGTCAAGCTGATGTCGCTGGTCAACTCCACCGCTGACTTTACCGAGCAGCACCTGGTGACCAACGGCGCTAGCGAGCTGATCGGCCAACTGTTCGGCAGCAACGGCGCCCATGCCCGCAGCGCTTTTGGCGTGGCGCAGATCCCGATGGGGGCCTGTGTCGAAATCGAGATGATTGCCGAAATTGGCTGAGCTTTTAGGGTAATGAACCTCGGTTTAACCCCAGTGCGATTCAAAATCAAATGAGACTTGGCGGTGGTGCTTAATGGACAGAAGGTAAATAGAGCCTTCAATTGGTGCGTACAGCACCAGGTAATGGTCCATGACGTATTCACGCAAGGCATTTGAGTCAGCGACCAGTGTTTGCAATTTGGCTTGCAGTGCGGTCAGCGCGTTGGTGGCTTCCACTGACCCGACGGCCCTGTTCAGAAACGGCCGCCCCATGCCGGGAAACCGTTCGAGATTGGGAATGACGGTCTCTAGTAGTTCATCCAGCAAGCTGTCGAAGGCTTGCGGCGCTTCAGCCTCTGTCAAAAATTGCTCAATGTCGGCAAGATTTCTCTCAAAATTAGCCGTTAACTTGACGATAGGCGTCCTAACCACGGTCAAAGCGCCTGTGCTGGTCAGGCATTGCGTCGGCGTTTGAGAGACCCTATAGCGCTAATGGCATCCTGCACTCGCCCGGCAGCCACGTCGTCAAGCCCATTGGCGGCCTCGTTAATCAGGAGCAAATGGATGCGTTCACGTTCGAGCCGGTGGTAATAGTCCAGCCGGTCGGAACCGATCAGCGCAATAAAGCTCTCGCCGTTTTTCGTCACAATCTTCTCCGCACCCGCCTTAACTTCATCCGCCAACTCGGAAAAATTAGCTCTGGCATATGACAGCGGGATCACGTCGCTTGCTGAAATTCCCATGACTTTTTCCTCAGCGGCACAGTGTGTGCGTTAATTTGTACAGTATAAGCACCTATCCCGGCCATGAAGGAGATCGTTGCCTCACACCCCAGATGGTTGCCGAGGCTAGCTGAACGTTTAGGCTAAACGCCTGGCCCGCTGTCTCGCCGGATCGAATATCGTGGCAACCCCAGACTGACCAGGGTGCTCAGCGCGGCCACGCCGGCGCAGAGCCAAAACGCCGCCTGCGTACCCTGAGCCAGGCCTTGTCGGGCGGCCTCCATAAGGGTGAGCGGGTCCAGGCTCAGGGTTTGGGCCAAGGCCCGCATCTCCAGCTCGTCCTGCTGCCGGATCAGCAATTGCGGGGTGGCCAGCAGTTCCAGCAGCCGGGGGTGGCCGATGTGCGCGGCGGCCGCCGCAGCAGCAATGCGCCCCTGGTACACCGAGTTAACCACCGCACTGGCCAGACCAATGCCCACCATGCTGCCTACGGTGCGGGTGAACTGAGACAGCCCGCCGGCCACGCCAAAGTGCTTGCGGCCTACGGCCTCCATCATCTGCAGCGTCAAATTGGGCAGCTGAAAGCCCAGGCTGATGCCGCACAGCGCAAAAACCAGCATCATCCAGACTAGGGGCGTGTGCACGCTCAACTGGGTCAGTAGCACACAGCCCAACGCCATACCAGCCAGGCCCACGGTGATCAGGCGCTCGGCGCGGCGCAGCCGGGGCACGATGCGCGAATTGGCAATGCTGCCCACGGTGATAAAGACCAGCAGCGGCGTCATCACATAGCCGGCTTCTTTGGGCGACAAATGAAAACTGCCCTGCAGCAACAGCGGCGTGTAAAACACCAGCAAAAACATGGTCATGCCCGAGCCTGCGCTGAGCAGCATCAGGCGCCGGGCGATGGCGTTGTCCATCACATCGGGCGGAATCACCGGCGCCGTGGTGCGGTACTGGTGCCGCAAAAATGCCCAGGTCAGCAACACCGTAGCTGCCCACAACACGGCCGACAGCGCATTGAGCAGGCCATGGGCCTGGCTCTGCTCGGCACTGAACAGCAGGCTACACACCGCAGCCGTTAGCAAAGCGGCACCCCAGGCGTCCAGGCCGCCGTCGCCGTCACCCTGGCGCACATGCGGCAGGTAGGCCCAGACCATCGCAAAGGCCGCCAGCGCAATCGGCAGGTTAGCGTGGAACACGTAGCGCCAGCTGGCGTGCTCGGACACCCAGCCGCCAAACGACGGCCCAACCGCCATAGCCAGCCCGTAGGCAGCCGACATGTAGACCTGCCAGCGCAGCCGCTCGGCGCTTTCGGGAAACAGGTCGGCCACGCTCGCTGAGGCCACGCCCAGAAAAATGCCGCCGGCCAGGCCCTGCACGCCACGCGCCAGGATGAGCTGGACCATGCTTTGCGACAGACCGCAGGCCAGTGAGGCCAACGCAAACAGGGCAACGGCTACCAGCAAAAAGGGTTTGCGGCCGTACAGGTCGCCCAGGTGGCCGGCCAGCGGAATCATCACCGTGTTACCCACCAAGTACGACGACGCTGCCCAGGGGTACAGGTCGTAGCCCTGCAGGTCAGCCACGATGCGCGGCATGGCGATGCCGACCACCGAGGTGTTGAGCGCGGTCAGCATGAAAGCCAGGCAAATGCCCATCATGGCCGCCACATTGACCGCGAAACTTCGTTGGGCTTGAGACTGGGGCGACACAGTGTTCAAAGACGTTGGCAAGCCTGCCCAGCCACCGCCAGCAGCTGCGCCGCGGGCACCAGACCGGGGGCGATTTCGGCCAAAGGCATCAGCACAAAAGCCCGCTCCATCATGCGGGGATGGGGGATCGTTAGCGTGGGGCTGTGGATTTTGGCGCTCCCAAACAGCAGGATGTCCAGGTCAAGCGTGCGCGGCGCGTTGCGGTAGGGTCGCACGCGCCCGGCCTGCTGCTCCAGCCCATGCAACTGCGCCAGCAAGTCCGGAGCGCAGTGCGTGGTACTGACCTCCACCACGGCGTTGATGTAGTCTGGCCCCGAAGAATCGACTGGCGCCGTGCGGTACAGCGAAGAACAGGCCCCCAGCGCGCAGCCTGGCAAGGCCGCGATGGCAGCCATGGCCCACCGGACCGTGGCCTGGGCCTCACCCAGGTTGGCACCCAGCGCCAGATAGGCGGTGATGGCCGCGCGAGCCACAGGGTCAGTCGCCAGCCGGGCCCTGACCGCCCTCAGCTCCGCCTGCGTCACCGCCCTCGCGGCGTGTGCTGGAGCGACGTCGACGGCGGCGCTTGGGTGCGGCTGCCCCGCCATCAGACTGAGAATCATCAGAGCCACCCTCGGTTGGGCCAAAGTTTTCAGGTGAAACGGCATCTGCTGCTCCGGCCGCCGACCGACTGTCTGGCGCGGCAGCCCGGGGCACTTTGTGGACCTTGGGCGCACGGGGCCGCTGCAACTGCTCCTCGCGGACCTGGTCAACCATGTCCTGGCGCAGGGTGTCGTCAGCCATGCTGAACTCTTGCCACCAGTCAGCCAGCAACTCGTCAATCTCGCCCACGTCGGCGCGCAGGCGCATGAAGTCAAAAGCAGCCCGAAAACGAGGCTGCTCAACCAGGCCAAAGGCGGCGCTGCCAACGCGCTTGTCAAAACGCGGTTGCATCATCCAGATTTCGCGCATGTCGGCGGCCAGCTTGCCGCGGCCCGACACGTCGCCGATGCGAGCATTGAAAGCGTCGTCAATCGCGTCCTGCAGCGCCGGGTGCGCATGCTGGCGCTGCTGGATGCGCTGGGCCCAGCCGTCACGCACGTCGGCCCAGAGCACGCAGGCCAGCAAAAAGCTGGGCGCGACCGGCTTGCCCTCGCCCACCCGGCGGTCGGTGTCTTTGAGCGCGGCACTCACAAAGGGTTGCCCCACCCGCTCCACCACCACGTCCAGCAGCGGGTAGATGCCGCGCGCCAGGCCCAGCAGCTTGAGCTGCTCGATCGAGGCCAGCGCGTGGCCGGTTTGCAGCAGCTTGAGCATCTCGTCAAACAAGCGGCTTTGCGGCACGTCAGCCAGCAGTTCCTGGCTTTTCACCAGGGGCGCCGCAGTCTTGGCTTCAAGCTTGAAACCCAGGCCGCTGAGCTTGGCGGCAAAGCGCACCGCCCGGATGATGCGCACCGGGTCTTCGCGGTAGCGCGTGGCTGGGTCGCCGATCATGCGAATGACGCGTTTTTTGGCGTCTTCGATGCCGTGGTGGTAGTCGACCACGATCTGCGTCTGTGGGTCGTAGTACATGGCGTTGATGGTGAAATCGCGTCGCACCGCGTCTTCTTCTTGCGGGCCCCAGACGTTGTCGCGAAGCACCCGGCCCGACGCGTCGACTGCATGCTTCATACCCGCAAGCTCGTTTTTGCTGGTGCGCTCATTGCCAGCCACAGCCTCGGCGGCGGCGTTGTCCATGTAAGCCCGGAAGGTGGAGACCTCGATCACCTCATGCTCGCGGCCCCGGCCGTACACCACGTGCACGATGCGAAAACGCCGCCCGATGATGAAGGCACGGCGGAACAGGCCCTTGACCTGCTCGGGCGTGGCGTTGGTGGCCACGTCAAAGTCTTTGGGCGCCAGGCCCACCATCAGGTCGCGCACCGCGCCGCCCACGATGTAGGCCTCAAAGCCCGCGCCCTGCAGGGTGCTGACCACGTTGCGCGCCCGCTCGTCCACCAGCGTGGGGTCGATGCCGTGGCGGTCTACGGTCACCTCCTCACGTATGCCAAAGGGCAGTTTTTTGGCTTTAGGGGCGCCGGAGACTTTGCCCAGCAGTTTGTCGATGAATTTTTTGATCATTGAAGTTGGAGTGCTGTGTCATTCCCGCGAAAGCGGGGATCCAGGGGCCAATGGATTCCCGCCTGCGCGGGAATGACAGGGTCATTGCATGTGCGTTGGCGGTTCACAGGCCTTGAAACAGATTGAGTATGCGCCATCCGCGTGTCTCGGCAATGGCGCGCAGCCGCGCGTCCGGGTTGGTGGCCACGGGGTGGGTCACGGTCTCCATCAGGCTCAGGTCATTGATCGAATCGGTGTAAAAAGTGGTTTCCACATCGGCCCAGCCCAGTGCGCGGTTTTGCAGCCACTGGCTCACGCGGGTCACCTTCCCCTCACGCGCCGACGGAACACCAGCAATCTCTCCGGTGATCCAGCCGCTGCCGCCGGCTGCCGTATCACGCCCATCACGTGCCAGTTCCACCGCAATCAGCTCGGCCACGCCAAAGGCCAGGGCTATAGGACGGGTCACAAACTCGTTGGTGGCGGTGACGATCAGCACCGTGTCGCCAGCCTGCTGATGCAAGCGCACCAGGGCCAGCGCCTCGGGCCGGATGGCCGGCTCGATCACACTGCGCATGAACTCGGCATGGGCAGCCTGGGCCTTGATCGCGCCCTGCCGGCGCACGGCCTCAGTGGCAAAACGCACGTAGTCGTGGATGTCAAGCATGCCGGCCTTGTAATGGGCGTAAAACTCGTCATTACGCCGGTTGAAATCGACCGGATCAGTCCAGCCGATGGTCGTGGTGAACACGCCCCAGGCGTAATCCGAGTCGATGGGCAGCAGGGTGTAGTCCAGGTCAAACAGGGTCAGCTTCACGGTGTCAGGCCTCGTCCATCATGGCTTTGATCAGCGGTATGGTGATCGCCCGCTTGGTCTGCAAGGCGTAGCCGTCCATCAGGTCCAGCAGTTCCATCAGGCTGCCCAGGTCACGGGAAAAGCGCGTCAACATGAAATCCATCACCTCGTCACTCAGAAACACCCCGCGCTCATCGGCCGCCTGGCGCAATACAGCACGCCGGTCGGGCTCGCTCAGGACCTGCAGGCAAAACAAGTGCCCCCAGCCCAGCCGGGTGCGCAGGTCTTCGCGCAAGCGCAGTTCGCCCGGCGCCATCTCGCCGGTGGCCAGCACCCAGTGCTGGTGCGTCTGAGCGTTGACAAACCAGTTGAATGCCGCCTGTTGCTGCGCGGCGGTGTACAGGTGCACGTCGTCCATCAGCACGGCGCCCCACTGCTCGCTGAATGGCGGCGGCGTGTGGAGGCTGGCATCGAGCCAGCCCACCGCGGCACCCTGTTCGTTCAGCGTCCGCCGCACCGCCTGGAGTAAATGGCTCTTGCCGCTGCCGCTGGCACCCCACAGGTAGGTTGGGACTGGCGAGCGAGTGGCCGGGCTGGTGCGCTCGCCGATCCAGAGCTGCAAGTGCCTGAGAACGGCCTCGTTGGGACCTGGGAAAAAATTGGCCAGGGTCGGGCCGCTGGCCAGACCCATATCGAGCGCGATTTGCCGCATCCCGCCGTCAGGCCTGGTAAAGCCGGCTTGCCAGGTAAGCGGCGCGAGCCCGGCGCATGGCCACCAGCAGCACCGCACTCGCAGGCAATGCCACCAGCACGCCCACAAAGCCGAACAATTGGCCAAAGGCCAGCAGCGCAAAGATCACCGCCAAAGGGTGCAGGCCAATGCGTTCCCCCACCAGCCGGGGGGTGAGGAACAGGCTCTCGATCATCTGGCCCAGGCCGTAAACCACAGCCACCATCAGCAGAGCGTGCGACGGCCCGGCAGTGCTGGCAAACTCAAGTAAACCCGCCAGCGTGGCCAGTACCAGGCCCAGGCCGAAGCCGAGGTAGGGCACAAAAATGGCCAGACCGGTGAATACCCCGATAGGCAAGGCCAAGTCAAGCCCGAAAAGCGCCAGGCCAGCGCTGTAAAACACCGCCAGCAGCACCATCACCAGCAGTTGGCCACGCAGGTACTGGCCCAGCACCTCGTCGGCCTCTCTGGTGAAGCCGTCGACACCGCCACGCAGGCGCGGCGGCACAAACTCAAGCGCATGCGCCACAAAATTGTGCCAGTCCATCAGCAGGTAAAACAGGGCCACTGGCACCAGCACCGCATTGCCAATCAGGGCAAACGCCAGGCTGCCGCCCAGTTTGACAGAGGCCATCACCGAGCGCAGCGCGTCCTCGTAGTTGCCGCTGAGGTACTCCAGCAGGTAGGCCTTGATGCTGGCCACATCCATAGAAAAATTAATACCAACCTGCGCCAGCGCCGGCTTAAGTGAGTTGTTCAGACGCTCCAGCAGCACTGGCACCTGTTCGCGCAGCAGCGGTAGTTCCTTGGCCACAATCGGCACGATCAGCAGCACCATGCCCAGCAGCGCCACAATGAACAGCAACTCCACCAGCACCACCGCCACAATGCGCGGCAACCGCCCACGGCCCAGGTCGTCAAGCCAATCCACCAGCGGAGTGAGCGCATAGGCTATCACAGCGGCCACCACAAAGGGCGTCAGCACCGGCGCCAACAGCCACAGCGGCAAGACCAGCGCCAGCGCAATGCCTGCCCAGGCGGCGACTCTTTTTTGGGTGGGGGTGAAGATCATGGTGGTGGGCAGCGGGGGCAAACCCGTAAAATCTCCCTCAATTCTATCGGGCTGTGCCTTCGGATCAGCCCCGCCACTGACATGACGACTCCCCACACCCCCTCCCCCCTGTCCTATAAAGACGCCGGCGTTGACATTGACGCGGGCGACGCACTGGTTGAACGCATCAAACCCTTGGCCCGAAAGACCATGCGCGAAGGCGTATTGGCCGGCATTGGCGGCTTTGGCGCCCTGTTTGAAGTGCCCAAGCGCTACCGTGAGCCCGTGCTGGTGAGCGGCACCGACGGTGTGGGCACCAAGCTCAAGCTCGCCTTTGAATGGGCCATGCATGACACCGTCGGGATCGACCTGGTAGCCATGAGCGTGAACGATGTGCTGGTGCAGGGGGCGGAGCCCCTGTTTTTTCTGGATTATTTCGCCTGCGGCAAGCTCAATGTCGACACCGCCGCCGCCGTAGTGGGAGGCATTGCGCGCGGCTGCGAGCTGTCTGGCTGCGCGCTGATCGGGGGTGAGACCGCTGAAATGCCGGGCATGTACCCGGCAGGCGAGTACGACCTGGCAGGCTTTGCCGTGGGCGTGGTCGAAAAATCGAAGATTCTGACCGGGCAGGACGTCAAGCCCGGCGACGTGGTGTTGGGCCTCGGGTCCAGCGGTGTGCACTCCAACGGCTTCAGCCTGGTGCGCAAATGTATTGAGCGGGCTGGCGAGGCGCTACCCGCCACGCTGGACGGGCAGCCGTTTCGGCAAGCGGTGATGGCGCCAACCCGGCTGTACGTCAAGAGCGTGCTGGCGGCGCTGGCGGCCCACCCCATCAAGGCACTGGCCCACATCACCGGTGGCGGCCTGCTGGAAAACATACCGCGTGTATTGCCCGAGGGCCTAGCGGCCCATCTGGTCAAGGGCAGCTGGCCGCAAAGTGTGCTGTTTGCCTGGCTGCAACGCACCGCTGCCATTGATGATCTTGAGATGAACCGAACCTTCAACAACGGCATCGGGATGGTGGTTGTGATCAGCGCCGACCAGGCCCAAGCCTGCGCCGACCATCTGCGGGCCGCCGGGGAACAGGTGCATGTAATCGGTGTTATCGCCGCCCGGGGCGAGCAATCGGCCGCCGTGGTCGTCCGCTAACTGCGGCGCCCTCCCTGCTGTTACCAACCCCTAGTTGAGTTCACGGCGCAGCGCAAGCGCGCGTTCGGCAACGGCGTCAATGTCCAGGCCATCTTCGGCGTGTGACAAATACACGTCCAGATCGGCCAGTGCCAGGGCAGGCTGGCCCTGCTCGACCCACGCCAAACCGCGGTCGCGGTACTCGCCCCAGGCCTGCGGCAGCAGGGTAATCAGCCGGTCCAGCACGGGGATCAGCCGGCCCCAGTCTTCTTGCGTGCGGTGAATCTCCTTCAGATTGCGCAACATGCGGGCAATGATGTCACGCGCCGGCGCTGGCTGCAGGTACAGCCCAATCGGCGCGTCAAAATCGTCTGCTTGGTTGGCATGACGGCGAAAGGGCTCCAACCGTTCACTGAGGTCTTCACGGCTGAGTGACTGGCCGGTGAAAGGGTCTATCACGACCTGCCCTTTGGGCAGGCTCACCTTGAGCATGAAATGCCCAGGAAAGGCCACACCATTGGCGTTCAAGCCCAACCCAAGGGCCAACTCCAGCCACAGTACCGCCAGCGAGATCGGAATGCCGCGCCGGCTGCGCAGCACAACGCTGACGTAACTGTTTTCTGGGTCGTAATAATCGTTGAGGTTGCCGCCAAAGCCCAGGTCGCGGTAAAACAGCTGGTTGAGCGTACGCAGGCGTTGCAGGGCGGGCGCATCGCTCGGCACCCGGCGCTTGACGCGTTCAAGCAACTGATCCACCTCGCTCAGCACCTGCTGGATATCAAGCTCGGGGTACTCGTCTTGGGCCAGACAGACAGCGGCCTCCAGCAGCGGGAAATCAACGTCACTATGGACAAGGGTGGCAAAGTAAGCCAGCGGTGTTGGAACGTCAAATCGAATGGACATGAGACTTTGTAACGGCGCGCGGCGGCGGCGTCAACTATTTTTATTACGCTTTATCTCGGCGATGGGTTTAGCGTTTTCTTAACGCTGCAACAGCTGACGCAGGTTCAGGCCCAACAGCCGGAGTGCTATGAAATAAAGAGCTGAAGAACCAAGCAGCACAAGGGCCATCAGTCCAATTCGTTGCAAACTATGGGCGCGCATGGCAATCCAGTCAAAGGCGCTGGCCGCCATCAGCAAACAGGCCGCTAGCAGCGCCGACGCCAATACCACCCGCAGCAAAAACAAGCCCCAGCCTGGCGACGGCCTGTAACTGCCGCGGCGCATCAAGCCGAGTAACAGCCACAGGGCATTGATGAGGGCGCCAAGCCCGATGGCCAGCGCAAGCCCGGCATGCTGCAGCAGCGGCACCAGCGCCAAATTAAGCACTTGCGTGATCATCAGCACCGCTATGGCAATCTTGACCGGGGTGCGAATGTCCTGGCTGGCATAAAAGCCAGGCGCGAGCACCTTGATCGCCACCAGCCCGAGCAGGCCGACGCCATAGCCCATAAGTGCCGTCGTGGTCTGAGCCACATCTCGGTCGGTAAAGGCACCGTAGTGGTAGAGCACTGCCACAAGCGGTTTGGAGAAGGTCAGCAAGGCCACGGCACTGGGCAGGCCAAGCAGCAGCACCAGGCGCAAGCCCCAGTCCAGCATGGCCGAGTAACGGCCTGTATCCTGCGCGGCCCGGGCCGCAGCGAGTTGTGGCGTCAGCACCACACCCAGGGCCACGCCCAGCAAAGCGGTGGGAAACTCCATCAGCCGATCGGCGTAGCTGAGCCAACTCACACTGCCGGGGGTGAGGTGCGAGGCAATCTGGGTGTTGATCAGCAGCGAAATCTGCGCCACGCTCACCCCCAACAACGCCGGCGCCATCAGGCTAGCGATGCGCCGGGTACCTGGGTCCGCCCAGGCCAGTCGCAGGGCTGACCAATTCATGCCAATGTGAGGCAGCATGCCCAGACGCCGAAGGCCCCAAACTTGCGCACTAAGCTGCAGCATGCCGCCCAGCATCACGCCAGCGGTCAGGGCATAAATCGGCTCAAGCCCGTGGCGGGCTAACCAGGGCGAGCCCCAGACCATGGCCCCAATCATGGACAGGTTCAACAGGACCGGTGTGGCCGCCGGCAAGGCAAAGCGCTTCCATGTATTCAGCACCCCGGCCGCCAGCGCCACCAGCGACATGAAGGCAATATAGGGGAACATCCAGCGGGTCATGAACACCGCCGCCTCAAAGCCGCGCGGCGACTGCTGCAGGCCGCTGGCCATGCTCCAAACCAAAATGGGGGCCCCCGCGACGCCCAGCACACAGGTGAAAAGTAAGGCCCAGACCAGCACGGTGGCCACCCGGTCCACCAGCAGGCGGGTGGCGGCGTCACCATGCTGCTGCTTGCTAGCCGCCAGCACCGGCACGAAAGCCTGGCTGAAAGCGCCCTCGGCAAACAGGCGCCGAAACAGGTTGGGGATGCGGAAAGCGACGTTGAAGGCGTCGGTCATGGCACTCGCACCGAACATCGACGCCATGAGCAGCTCACGCCCCAAGCCGGTGATGCGGGAGGCCAGAGTCAGCAGAGAAACGGTTGACGCAGATTTGAAAAGACTCACCCGCTCAGTGTAGCCCCTGCTAGAATCGCGGGCTTTGCTGGCATCATCCTCAGACACAAGGAACTATTTATATGGCATCTGGAAAACCCAAGAAAAAGAACCCGCGCCTGGCGTCGGGCCGCAAACGCGTCCGTCAGGACATCAAAATCAACGCCGCTAACACGTCGTTGCGCTCACAGTACCGCACAGCGGTGAAGAATGTCGAGAAAGCCGTGCTGGCGGGCGACAAAACTAAGGCTACCGAAGCCTTTGGCAAGATGCAAGCCGTGGTGGACACCGTGGCTGACAAAGGCATCTTCCATAAAAACAAGGCAGCTCGCGACAAGAGCCGCCTGTCGTCCAAGGTGAAAGCCTTGGCCACCAAAGCCGCCTGAACCCAGGCGCTTCGCACGAATCCCCCTGACCGGGGCTTCGCCGTTTGAACGGGGTGCGCTGTCAGCAAAAGCAAAAAAGCCGTCGTCAAGACGGCTTTTTTGTTTGTGTTTCTTATCATCAAGGCCATTGAGCTGCCCTGGCAGCCAGCCCTCAACCCTCATTCTGCCGACACACCATGAACATCGGACTTGCAGTCACCCGAATCACCCAACGCGCGCCGCACAGTCTGGCCCTGTTCGATGGCGAGCGCACCATGGACTACGCCACCCTAGACCAGCGCAGCAACCGCCTGGCCCATGCGCTGCGCACGGGCCATGCGTTGGCAAAGGGTGAGCGCGTTGCGCTGCTGGTGCACAACTGCATGGAAGTGGTCGAGGTGCTGGTGGGGGTCAGCAAGGCAGCCATGGTCTATGTGGGTCTGAACTTTCGCATGACTGAGTCCGAGTTGGTGTCGGTGCTGGCGAACGCCGAGCCGCGCATGATCATCACCGAGCCGGAGTTCGAGGCCATGGCGCTGCGACTGGCCGCCCTCCGTAACATCCCAGTGCTTGTGCTGGCACCGGGCGGCAGCTACGAAGCCGCGCTGGCAGCAGCCAGTGCCGCCTTTGCCCCATGGGCCTACACCGCCTTCCCGCAAGACCACTTTGCCATCGTCTACACCAGCGGCACCACCGGCCTGCCCAAGGGGATTTTGTTCGATCACGCTGCAGCGATGCAGCATGGCACAGTGGCCTGCCTGGAGTACGAGATCACCGAAGCGACGCGTTACCTGATCCAGATTCCGCACAATTCCTGCGTCAACATCACCATCGTGCCGACCCTGCTCGCCGGTGCCGCAGTGGGTTTTGCCGAAAGCCGTGGCTTCAGCGGCCCCAAGCTGTGCGAGACAGTGGAACGCCACCAGGTGACGCACACCTTCCTGGTGCCGACCATGCTGGCCACGCTGCTGGAGCAGGACCCGGGCGACTTTCCGCGCCGCCTGGCCTCGATCACCACCCTGGGCTACGGCTCCTCGCCGATTCCGGCCGAACGGCTGCGGACCCTGATCGCGAAGTACGGCCCCATCTTCATCCAGCTCTATGGCATGGCCGAGATCGCATCGATCGGTACTCTGCTGCGCAAGCAGGACCATGTGCATGCCCTCGCCGACAAGCCGCAGTTGCTGGCCTCATGTGGGAGGCCATCCTTTGCAACGACGGTGCGGCTGGTCGATCCAGACGGTGCAGACGTACCGGCAGGCGAAGCCGGTGAGATTGTTTTTGGCGGGCCGCACACCATGCAGGGCTACTACCGCGAGCCTGAGCGAACGGGCAAGGCGTTGATCGGTGGCTGGCTGCATTCGGGCGACGTGGGCCGCATTGATGACGAGGGCTACTGCTACATCGTCGACCGCATCAAGGACCTGATCATCCGCGGCGGCTACAACCTGGCGCCGAGCGAGGTCGAGAAAGTGCTCTACACCCATCCCGCAGTGCTGGACGCGGCGGTGGTGGGCATCCCCGACGACAAGTGGGGCGAGGCGGTGCTGGCGGTTGTGGCGTTCAAGCCCGGGCAGTCGGCGACCGCCGATGAGTTATTGCAACTCTGCCGGGCATCAACGCTGTCGTCCATAAAGCAGCCGGAGCGGGTGGACTTCATCGACGAGATGCCCCGCAACACGATTGGCAAGATCGATAAAAAGGCCGTGCGTGAGCCCTACTGGGAAGGGCGGCGCAAAATCTGATCCACTACTCGCAAGGCTGATTCGAACGACAACCAGCATGATTCACCACACCCAGCCAGCCAAGCCCAAGCACCACCGCGAAGGCGGCTTTTCCAACAGCGATCCAGCGGTCGTCATTGGCAACTTTCCTTGGTACGACATGGTCTGGCGCACTCTGCGCGGAGACTTCAAACCACTTGCGCCGCCTGAGAACGGTTACGCCGCATTCGCCAAAGCCTGGACCGTGCCGGTGGACCAGGCGCGGATTGCGCAACGCAAGCACGAACCCACCGTGACTTGGCTCGGCCATGTGTCGGTGCTGCTGCAGGTGGGTGGGCTCAATATTCTGCTGGACCCCACGCTGGCCGACTTTGCCGGTCCCTACGGCCGCTTTGGCGCACCACGCATGGTGCCCGCGCCGCTGCGCGGCGACCATCTGCCGCCGATCGACGTGCTGCTGATTTCGCACAACCACTACGACCACCTGTGCGATGCCACAGTGGCGGCGATGATGGCGTCTGGCCAACGGCCGAGCATCTTTGTGCCCTTGGGCCTGAAGCCCTGGTTTGAGGCGCGCGGCATTCCCAACGTCACAGAAATGGATTGGTGGGACCACGCCGATGTGACCCGCGACAAAGACGGCAACAAACTGGCGCACCCCATTCGCATTCACTTCACCCCTGCTCAGCATTGGAGCCGCCGCACGCCGTTCGACACCAACGCATCCCTCTGGGGTGGCTATATGGTGGAGCGTCAGCCCAACGCATGGGAGGCCTGGCGCTTTATGTTTCCTGGTGACACCGGCTACAGCGCCGACTTCAAGGCCATTCGTGAACGCCTGGGGCCGGTGGACTTATTGGCTCTGCCGATCGGCGCCTACCTGCCTCGCGACTTCATGAAGAAGATGCATGTGAACCCGGCCGACGCGGTGCAGCTGATGCTGGACTTGGATGCGAAGCAGGCGTTTGGGGTGCATTGGGGCACATTCAAACTCACCCAGGAGGCCTTTGATCACCCGCCGCGCGATCTGGCGGAGGCCCTGCAGGCACGTGGCCTTTCAAGCGACAGGGTCTGGCTAATGCGCCACGGCGAAACGCGGGCGATTGCGACATGAATCGTGAACCCATGGACCTATCGCTTTTGCCAAAAACATTGACCGGACCCGCAGCCTGGCTCGGCATCGATATGGCTAGAAATGAGGATCGCTGGCTGTACCGGTTGTCTGGAGCGGACATTGCTGAGCTGGAGCAGGCCGCGCGGCATTACCTTTCGCTGGGCCGCGACGTGGGCGAGATTAGTGCGGCTGATTTCCCTCTAAGCTCGTTCGCCGGCCACCTGCAAACACTGCAGACCAAATTACTGCAAGGCAACGGCATTGAAGTGCTGCGGGGCTTACCCCTGGCGGGCTACAGCCAGCAATTTGCCGCCACGGTGTTCTGCGGCATCGGCGCGCATCTGGGCAGCGCGCGCTCGCAAAACGCGGCTGGCCACATCCTCGGCCATGTGCGTGACCTCGGCGCCTCATCCAAAGACCCCAACACCCGCGTTTACCAGACGGCCGAGCGGCAGACCTTTCACACCGACAGCGCGGACGTGGTCGGCCTGTTGTGCCTTCGCGAGGCAAAGTCCGGCGGCCGGTCCCTGCTGGTCAGCGCTGAAACCATTTACAACCGCATGCGGGAACTGCGCCCCGACTTGTTGACCCTGCTGTTCGACCCTATCGCCACCGACCGTCGCGGCGAAGTGCCCGATGGCGCCCTGCCCTGGCTGACGATACCGCCACTGTCCTGGCACGAGGGCCGCCTGACGGTGTTTTACCAGCGTCAGTACATCGACAGCGCGCAAAGGTTCGAAGGTGCCATGCGCCTGACACCCGCGCATATCGAGGCGCTGGATATGTTCGATGCCCTAGCCAACGACCCCGAGCTGCATTTTGGGATGCAACTGCAGCCCGGCGACATTCAGTTCGTCTACAACCATGCGCAGTTGCATGACCGCACCGCCTTTGTCGACTGGCCTGAGCCGGATAAGAAGCGCCATCTGCTGCGGCTGTGGTTATCAGTGCCGGGCGACCGGCCCTTGCCTGACTGTTTCAAACAGCGCTACGGCTCGATCGAGATTGGCCGGCGGGGCGGGATTGTGACGCGTGCGACGCGGTTGCACGCGCCTCTGGACTCGTTTGCTGAAAAGCAGGTCAGGCCCCTAGTTCGAGCCACTCCGCACGTGGCAAATCGGGATCAGTACTGATTTGACAGGTGGTGTTATTAATGGCACCATCACAATCAAATGACGGCTGTGGACAAACTGTTGGAGCAGATGGGTCGCGAACCGGCAAATGTGCGCTTTAATGATTTGAAAAAAGTGTGTAAGGCCTACTTTGGAGAGCCTAGACAAGACGGTAGCAGTCACGCCATTTTCAAGACACCGTGGCCGGGTGACCCCCGTGTCAATATCCAGAACGCCAAAGGCAAGGCAAAGCCCTATCAAGTCAGGCAAGTCCTCGCGGCCATTGAACAATTGAAGAACCGATCATGAACATTCAGCATTACACCTACCGAGTCACTTGGTCCCCGGAGGATGGCGAGCACCTGGGGCTATGCACAGAGTTCCCCTCGCTGAGCTGGTTGGCGAAGACGCCAGCGGCGGCACTCAAGGGTATCCAGAAAGTGGTAACCGATGTGGTAGCCGACATGAACACGCGTGGCGAGCCTGTGCCAGTGGCTCTGGCAGAAAAAACCTACAGCGGCGAATTCCGAGTGCGGATTCCACCCTCTATCCATCGCAATCTGGCACTGATGGCTGCCGAGCAAGGTGTCAGCTTGAATCGACTGGCGAGCGCGAAATTGGCGGCTTGAGCGTTGACCAATGCAGTTTCGCCGTCTCAGCCTTTGAGCATGGAAACTGGTGCTACCCCAATCAAAAATGAATCGACACCGCGTCCACCACCCGGTAATCGTCATCCACCACTGGCATCCAGCGCCATTTGTCAAAGGTGGTGCAGGGGTGTGAAATGCCACTGCCCACCAGTTGCCCCACATGCGGGTGTTGAGCTGGCGGGCTGCTCGGGTCGTATTTCAGGTAGGCGTGCTGGTCGTTCAGGGCGGTAATGGTCCAGTGGCCGGGCACCGCGTCCACCCTGCCCTGCCTGCCGTGCTCATCGAGCCCACCTTCAACCCGCCACACCGGCACCGGCAGTTCCAGGTCGTAAGAGATGTCGCGCTTGCCCATGCTCAGCAACGCCAGGCCGGGCTCGGGGCAGGACTGCACCACGCTCCACACCTCCAGCGCGGGCCGCAGGGTTTCGGTCAGTCGCAGCCGCTCGCCGACGCACTGCATATGGCGCCGGTACTGCAGGTGATCGTGTGTGAGGTAGCAGCCCGAGCGCAGCACACCGCGCGCCGGGCGCTTAAGGTGCGGCTGCAAATGCTCGGCCACCAGGTCAAAAATAGCCGAGCCGCCAGCGGTCAGCAGCACCTCGTCGCACTCAAACAGGTCTTCACGCTCGCAGTCAGCGGCGGTTTCCTGCAACCGGGCCATCACAGCAGCCACGCCAGCGCGGTCTTCCTCGTGCCGGCAGCTGGCCAGCGAGCCTTCATAGCACTCGATGCCGGCCAGCCGCAGCGCGGGGCTGGCCTTGACCCGGCGGGCCAGGGCCAGAGCCTGTTCCCGGGTGCGACAGCCGGTGCGCTTGCCCGCAAGCCCATGCTCCAACAAGACGTCAAAAACCACGCCTTGGCCATGTTGCCGCTGCCAGGCCTCAATGGCGTCGACCTGCGCCAGCGAATCCACCAAAAAGTAGGTCTGCAAGCCGGGATAGGTGTGCAACAGGCTGGCCAGGCCCTGCAAATCGGCCGCCTGCAGCACCTGGTTGACGATGATGAGGCGGGGCACGCCATGCCGCGCTCCCACTGCGGCCTGGTACACCGTGGCAAAGCTGATGCCCCAGGCGCCAGCCGCGATCTGGCGCGCGTACAACTCGGGCGACATGGTGGTCTTGCCGTGGGGTGCGATATCCAAACCACGTTGGGCGCAAAAGTTGCGCATCCAGCTCAGGTTGTGTTCCAGTGCCGACTGCTTGAGCACTGCCAGCGGCAGGGGCAGGTCGCCGTGCAGCACACGCCAGCCCTGGGCCGCAACGTCCTTAAGGGCTAAAGGGGTGTGGCCTGTGGGAAAGCCCTTGAATTCGTGGTTAAGTTCCATGCCCTCTAGTTTAGGGCGCTAGGCGTTTAGCCTTCAGAATCTGGCTTGCCTTCGGTGAGTTGCAATTCGTTGTCCCGGGCGAAGTTCATGCAGAAATCCCAGGCCATGACATCATGGTCCTGCAAGTCACGGTGCACCACCACACAGCGCACTCCGTTCACGCTGGTCGGGACGCACCATGGTGAGTAACCCAGATGGCTGCCCGGACGCGGCCCACCGGGCCTAAACGAACTCATCACACCGGCGAGGCGTTCCGCCCAGTCACTTGGCCGGAAAGGCTTGCCCTGACTGGTCACACCGTGAATCACGACTTGTTTAGCGGGTGATGAAACCATCAGGACGGATTGTGGCGTTGGTAAAGTCGGTTTGCTGCGGTGCACAAGAATTCTACTTGCTGTTGCAGCAAAGACTGGCGCGCAGTGCCTCGGCCTAGGGTGCCAATGGCCCTAGAATCGCGCTTCAACGGCCCATCCCACGTTGGGCCGCTTTCATTTGTCGTGACCTATTTGGAGCCCGAGCCCATGAATGCCGCTGTCCCCCACCAAGAGGTCTCCTCGCCCCACGTGATGAACACCTACGGCCGCCTGCCGATCGCGCTGTCGCACGGTCAGGGCTGCCGCGTTTGGGACATCAATGGCAAGTGCTACCTGGATGCGCTGGGCGGCATTGCGGTCAACACCCTGGGTCACAACCATGCCAAGCTGGTGCCAGCCCTTCAGGACCAACTCACCAAGCTGATCCATACCTCCAATTACTACCACGTACCTCATCAGGAGACGCTGGCTGCGAAACTGGTTGAGTTGTCGGGCATGACCAACGTGTTCTTTTGCTCTACCGGGCTGGAGGCGAATGAGGCCGCGCTGAAGCTTGCGCGCAAATTCGGCCACGACAAGGGCATAGAGCGCCCCGAGATTGTGGTGTACGAGAAGGCCTTCCACGGACGCTCCATCGCCACGCTCAGCGCTACCGGCAACCCCAAAGTGCAGGCCGGCTTTGGGCCGCTGGTACAGGGTTTCATCCGGGTGCCGCTCAATGACCTGGCCAGTCTGGAAGCAGCCACCGCCGGCAACCCCAACGTGGTGGCGGTGTTTTTAGAGGCTATCCAGGGGGAAGGCGGCGTCAACCCAGCGCACATGGACTACCTGCGCCAATTGCGCACCCTGTGCGACCAGCGCGACTGGCTGCTGATGGTTGACGAGGTGCAGTGCGGAATGGGCCGTACCGGTAAGTGGTTCGCGCACCAGTGGGCCGGCATCCTGCCCGATGTGATGCCGCTGGCCAAGGGCCTGGGTTCAGGCGTGCCCATTGGTGCCGTGGTGGCCGGGCCAAAGGCCGCCAACATTTTCCAGCCGGGCAACCACGGTACCACCTTCGGCGGTAACCCGCTGGCCATGCGCGCCGGCGTGGAGACTATCCGCATCATGCAAGAAGATGGCCTGCTGGACAACGCGGCCCGCGTTGGTGCCCATTTGGCTGCCGCGCTAAACCATGCGCTGGCGGCAGAGTTGGCCAATGGGTCAGTGCGTGAGATTCGTGGCCTGGGCCTGATGCTGGGTGTTGAGTTGGCCAAGCCCTGCGGCGCGCTGGTGCAACAGTGTGTTGACCAGGGGCTTTTGATCAGCGTGACAGCCGACAACGTGATCCGTCTGGTGCCCCCGCTGATCATGACTGTGGCCGAAGCCGACGAGTTGGTAACCATACTGTGCCCGCTGGTAAAAAAGCTGCTGGCACCAACTTGAAGCAGCATGGATTCCCGCTTGCGCGGGAATGACGGGCTAGCCCATCTTCCGGATAAATCGATGAAACACTACTTGCAATTCAGCGACCTCAGCGCCGAGGACTACGCCTACCTGTTTGAGCGGGCGGCGCTGATCAAGAAGAAGTTCAAGGCCTATGAGCGGCATCAGCCGCTGGCCGACCGCACGCTGGCCATGATCTTCGAAAAGGCGTCTACCCGAACTCGCGTCAGCTTTGAGGCTGGCATGTACCAGCTGGGCGGAAGCGTGGTGCACTTGACCACCAGCGACAGCCAGTTGGGCCGGGCCGAGCCGATTGAAGACAGCGCCCGCGTGATCAGCCGCATGGTTGACCTGGTGATGATCCGCACCTACGAGCACACCAAGATCGAACGCTTTGCCAGCCACTCGCGGGTGCCGGTAATCAACGGCCTGACCAACGAGTTTCATCCCTGCCAGATCCTCGCCGACATCTTCACCTTCATCGAACACCGGGGCTCTATCCAAGGCAAGACGGTGGCCTGGGTGGGAGACGGCAACAACATGGCCAACACCTGGCTGCAGGCCAGCGAGGTTCTGGGCTTCAAGGTGCACGTCAGCACGCCAGGCGGCTACGAGGTAGACCAGTCGGTGGCTGGGCTGCGCTCGGCTGAGAGCTACACGGTCTTCAGCGACCCGCTACAGGCCTGCGCTGGCGCCGACCTGGTCACCACCGATGTGTGGACCAGCATGGGTTACGAGGCCGAGAACGAGGCTCGCAAGCTGGCCTTTGCTCAATGGTGCGTGGACGACGAGATGATGCGTGCCGCCCGGTCCGAGGCCCTGTTCATGCACTGCCTGCCTGCGCATCGCGGCGAGGAGGTTCAAGCCGAGGTGATCGACGGGCCGCAGAGCGTGGTCTGGGACGAGGCCGAAAACCGACTGCATGTGCAAAAGGCCCTGATGGAGTTTTTGCTTTTGGGCCGCTTGTAGTATTTTCCACAACCGTTGGAAATTACCGACACCATGACGGGTCGCTGAGGTACAGAATCCGGCGAATCATGCCCCGTATCTACGACATTTCGCCGCCAGTGGGCCCGACCAGCCCGGTGTTTCCGGGCGACACGGCCTACCAGCAACACTGGACCGCTACGCTGGGGCCCAGCTGCCCGGTGAATGTCAGCGCCCTGACACTGTCACCCCACATCGGCGCCCATGCCGACGCGCCACTGCACTACGACCCCAGCGGTGCGGCCGTTGGCGCGCTCGACCTGCTGCCTTACCTCGGGCGCTGCCGGGTGATCCACGCCATAGCACCCAGCCCGCTGATCGAGTGGCGGCATCTGGCCCACGCGCTGACCGATCTGCCGCCCCGCCTGCTGGTGCGCACCTACCAGCGCATGCCGGTCGACCAGTGGGACCCGAATTTGAGCGCTTTTGCCCCCGAGACCCTGGAGCGCTTGGCCGATCTGGGTGTGCTGCTGGTGGGTATTGACACCGCCAGCATCGACCCGGCTGACAGCAAAACCCTGCCCAGCCACCAGGTGATCCGCCAACGCGGCCTGCGTGTGCTGGAGAACCTGGTGCTTGATGACATCCCCGAGGGCGATTACGAGCTGATCGCCCTCCCCCTCAAACTCATGCTCGCCGACGCGTCGCCGGTGCGGGCCATTCTGCGAGACCTCCCATGACCACCCTTGAACACTGTCAACAGCTCGACCAACAGGACCCTCTGCGCAGCCTGCGCGAGCAGTTTGAGCTACCCCCCGGCCTGATCTACCTGGACGGCAACTCGCTCGGCGTGCTGCCGCGCGCTACCCCGGCGCGGGTGGCGCAGGTGGTCAGCGAGGAATGGGGCCAGGGCCTGATCCGCTCCTGGAACACCGCCGGCTGGTTCGACATGCCGCAGCGCCTGGGCGACCGCATCGCCGGCCTGATTGGCGCAGGCCCGGCCGAGGTGGTGGCCACCGACAGCACCTCGATCAACCTGTACAAAGTGCTGAGCGCTGCACTTTTGATAGCTAGAAACGACCACCCGACAAGGCTTAGAGTCATATCTGAGCGAAATAATTTCCCAACCGACCTGTACATCGCCGAAGGCCTGTGCAAAGAACATGGCGGCACGCTCACCCTGCTGGAGGCTGACGAACTGCAGGCCGCGTTGGTGCCCGAGTCAGCACATGACGTGGCGGTATTGCTGCTGACCCATGTCAACTACCGCACCGGCGCCATGCACAACATGGCCGGTCTCACGGCTGCGGCGCACCGGGCCGGCGTGCTCACCGTCTGGGACTTGGCGCACAGCGCAGGTGCCCTGCCGGTGGACCTGAAAGCGGCTGGAGCAGACTTTGCAGTGGGCTGCGGCTACAAGTACCTCAACGGCGGGCCTGGCGCTCCGGCTTTTGTCTGGGTGCACCCGCAGCACGCCGAGCGCTTTTGGCAACCCCTGGCCGGCTGGTGGGGCCACGCGGCGCCTTTTGCCTTCACGCCCGACTACAAGCCCGCCCCTGGCATCGGCCGCTACCTGTGCGGCACCCAGCCGATCCTGAGCCTGGCGGCACTGGCCTGCGGCCTGGACACCTTCAGTGCTGCCGAGCCCTTGGGTGGCATGGCGGCGCTGCGAAAGAAATCACTGGCCTTGTCAGACCTATTCATTGAACTGGTAGCGCAGCGCTGTGCCGGGCAGGGTTTGACGCTGGTAACGCCGCTTGAGCACGCGCAACGCGGCTCACAGGTCTGCCTGGCCCGGGCTGACGGCGCCTTTGCCATCATGCAGGCGCTGATCGCGCGCGGCGTGATTGGCGACTTCCGGGCAGGAGACGGCGGCCGCCACCCAGACATCCTGCGCTTTGGCCTGACGCCGCTCTACACCAGTTTTGCCGACGTCTGGCAGGCGGTGGAGCACCTGCGACTGGTGCTGGCCAGTGGCGAGTGGCAGCGGCCTGAATTCAACCGGCAACAGTCAGTGACCTGACATGAGCACAGCAACGGGTACGCCGATGGACACAGCGCCCAGCACGCCCGAGCAGATCGTGGCGGCGGAGAAGGCTCAGCTCGACTTCAGCCGCGCCATGAGCTACGGCGACTACCTGCACCTGGACCAGATTCTGGGCGCCCAGCATCCCCGGTCGCCCGACCACAACGAGATGCTGTTCATCATCCAGCACCAGACCAGCGAGCTGTGGATGAAGCTGATGCTGCATGAGTTGCAGGGCGCGATGGCCTGTGTGGCCGCCGACGATTTGGGCAGCGCTTTCAAGATGCTGGCCCGCGTCAGCAAGATCATGGAGCAGCTGGTGCACGCCTGGGACGTGCTGGCCACCATGACGCCGCCCGAGTACAGCGCGATCCGGCCCTACCTGGCCAGCTCCAGCGGCTTTCAAAGCGCGCAGTACCGCTGCATCGAGTTTGCGCTGGGCAACAAAAACGCGGCGATGCTCAAGCCGCACGCACACCGGGCTGATTTGCTGGCCCAGGTGCAGGCCGCCTACGAGGCACCTTCGCTGTACGACCAGGCGCTGCGGCTGCTGGCACGGCGCGGCCTGACCCTGCCCGCCAGCCATACCGAGCGCGACTGGACCCAGCCCTACGCCGCCAGCTTGGAGGTAGAAGCCGCCTGGCTGGTGGTCTACCGCAGCCCGCGCGACCACTGGGACCTTTACCAGCTGGGTGAGGAACTGACAGACCTTGAAGACGCCTTCCGCCTCTGGCGCTTTCGCCACGTCACCACCGTGGAGCGGGTGATCGGCTTCAAGCGCGGCACCGGCGGCACCGGGGGTGTCAGCTACCTGCGCAAAATGCTCGACGTGGTGCTGTTCCCAGAAATCTGGACATTGCGCACCAGTCTGTAAACCCCATGTGCCACTCGCCCTGTCGTCCTCGCGAAGGCGGGGACCCATGTGCCCCGTCGTCCTCGCGAAGGCGGGGACCCATGTTTTGTGCCGTCATCCTCGCGCAGGCGGGGACCCATGACTTCCCATAACCGCTACAGCTCAGCACTTCGTTGGATCAGGCCGGCGCGGCATTCGGCTCCGCGGCTGTCCCCCGCCCGCTGGGCTCCTCCTTGATGCCGCTGCGCCGAACGCCCCACCGACCTGATCTTGTAAGGTGCATGTTTAGACGTGCTCTGGTTCCCAGGTGTAATGGTGCTCCAACCACCTTCGCGGCTGCAGGGGCCGATTGGGTGTCGCAGCGAGGTCAAGGAAGGAGCCCGAAGGGCGGGGGGACACGAGCGGCGGCACCCAGTCGGCCCCTGCAGATTGCCAAACACGGTGCAAACATCCTGGATCCCCGATCGTGGTCGAGGATGACAAGTATCGTCACGTCAACCGACGTCAGGGCCCACCATAAAGCCACGGCAGATCGAGCAGGCGCTCACCCAGTAGCCGCATGGCCAGGTCTCGGCCCCAGCGCACTGGGCCAGTGGCGTGAAAAATCGAGGCGTTGCGCAGGGCACGGTCCTGCACCCGGGCATTGCGCTGACACCGGGCCTGGGCATAGCGCGCCAGCGCCGCGGGCGTCGCACCACCTTCCCCAAGCGCCAGACCCAGCGACTGTGCGTCCTCAATGGCCATGCCGGCGCCTTGCGCCAGGTAGGGCAACATCGGGTGGGCCGCATCGCCCAACAGCGCCACCCGGCCCTGCGCCATCTGTGACGCGCTGCTGATCGGCGGGCGGATTTGCAAATGCCACAAACGCCAGCCCTCTATAGCCTGAACCAGCGCCCGTAGTTCGGCTGTAGCGCTGCTCAGGGCTAGCTGCAGGTCGGCGCCAAGCGCCGCATGGTCCCACCCCGACCGGTCGCCAGGGTGCGCACCGTGCAGTCGATCCTCAACCAGCGCCACCACATTAAGCCAGTCGCCCCCGCGCACCGGGTACTGCACCACGTGCAAGCCAGCGCCCAACCAGACCACCACGTTTTGGCAACGCAGGGCCGCCGGCAGGGTCGCCTGGGGCACCATGGCCCGGTAAGCCAGGTGACCAGTTGGGCGCGGTGCGCCGTCACCCAGCAGTTGCTGGCGCACCCGGCTCCACAAACCGTCGGCACCGACCAGCAAGGCACCCGGGGTCTGGCGGCCGTCCGCGTGATGCAGACTCACCCCCCTCCCGTCCTGCTCAAAACCGGTGATGGGCTGGTCCAGGTGCAAGGCCGCATCCGTCGTGTTCTGTACCTGTTGCAACAATAGGCCATGCAGGTCAGCCCGGTGCACCGTGGCATAGGGCGCGCCGTAACGGGCCTTGGCCCGGTCGCCGAGCCGCAGCTGCCCCAGCACGGTCCCGGCCTCAGTACTGCGAATGACCAATTGTTCGGGGTAAGCCGCCACCGCTTCCAAGTCCTGCTGCAGGCCCCAGCCCTGCAGCACGCGCGTGACATTGGGGCCGAGCTGAATGCCCGCGCCCACCTCGGCAAAGGCCGGGCTGCGCTCAAACAGTTGCACCGTCACGCCAGCGCGGGCACAGGCCAACGCCGCCGACAAACCTCCAATGCCCCCGCCGACCACCAACAGGGGCGAGACCCCGGCTTGGTTCACCGCAAACGCGCCGTGATGGCAATCGGCAGCACCATGAGCAGGCGTGCGACCAGCGCCCAAGGCCATGCCGGCACAGTCGCGGTCTGCACCCGGCGCTCAATCAGGTCCACCAACAAACGCCCCCCTTTTTCCACCGGAATGACAAAGGGCCGGCTTTTGGCCCCCCGGTTTAGCGGAGTGTCAATGAAGCCCGGCGACAAGGTGGTGACCAGGATGCCGCTGCCCCGGGTCTCGGCACGCAAGGCTTCCAGGTAGTTGGTGACTGCGGCCTTGCTGGCACCGTAAGCACCACCGCCGGGCAAGCCCCGAAACGCGGCCACGGAGCTGATGCCCACTAATTGACCACGACCCTGCGCCCGGAAGTGCTTCATGGCCGCGTCCACGGTGCTCATGAAACCGAGCACATTGGTGGCCATGGTGGCGTGGGCCAGGTGCAGGGGCAGTTGCCCGATACGCCCATGGTTGCCTATGCCGGCATTGGCCACCACGATGTCGAGCCGGCCTAGAGCGGTACAGGCCTGGCCAAAGACCTGTGCCACCGCCGCCGCGTCGGTCACATCCAGCGCTGCTACAAACACCGTGGGCGCACCTGCCTGCAGCAGCTCAGTTTGCAAAGCCTGCAGCACGTCGAGTCGCCGCGCGGTCAGCGCCAGCCGGTAGCCGCGACGCGCAAATTCAATCGCCATCTGTTGCCCCAAGCCTGAGGACGCGCCAGTAATGAAGACGCTGGGGGCGGTGTCGTTGGTGTGATCCATGGCGTTGGGTGCCGTCTGTCGGCGTTCAGAAATTCTCAAGGAAGTGATTGTGCCTGCACGGGTCAGCCAGATCGCCTACCATCGGCGCATGACCAAATTTTCAGTGCTAGACCTCTCACCCATCGTTCAGGGCGGCGACGCTGGCCAATCGTTTCGCAACAGCCTATCACTGGCGCGCCACGCCGAGCGGCTCGGCTTCAACCGTTATTGGCTGGCCGAACACCACGGCATGCCGGGCATTGCCAGCGCAGCCACCGCCGTGGTGATGGCCCATGTGGCCGCCGGTACGCAGCGCATCCGTGTGGGGGCTGGCGGCATCATGCTGCCGAACCACTCGCCATTGGTGATTGCCGAACAGTTTGGCACGCTGGAGTCGCTTTACCCGGGGCGTATCGACCTGGGCTTGGGCCGCGCGCCTGGCTCAGACCAGACCACGGCGCGTGCCCTGCGCCGTAACCTGGCTTCTGACTCTGACGAGTTCCCGCAGGATGTGTTGGAGCTGATGGACTATTTTGCGGCCGAGCCCAAGGGCCCGGTGCGCGCCGTGCCCGGCCAGGGGCTGAACATTCCCATCTGGATTCTGGGCTCCAGCCTGTACGGCGCGCAGCTGGCCGCAGCACTCGGTCTGCCCTACGCCTTTGCCTCGCATTTTGCGCCGCAGGCCATGATGCAGGCGATCGAGGTGTACCGCAGCTATTTCAAGCCTTCAGCACGGCTGGCCAAGCCCTATGTGATGTTGGGATTCAACGTCTTTGCGGCCGATACCGATGCGCAAGCCGAGTTGCTGGCGACCTCCATGCAGCAGGCTTTTGTCAACATGCGCACTGGCCGCCCAGGCCGGTTACCGCCGCCCCAACCTGGCTACAGAGAGCGCTTGGACGGTCCGCTATGCGCGATGCTGGAATCTGTGCTGTCGTGTGCCGCCGTTGGTGGGCCGGCCACCGTGCGCCAGCAGTTGGATGCTTTCATTGAGCGCACCGGTGCCGACGAGTTGATGATCACCTGCCAGATGTTTGACCACGAAGCCCGGCTACGGTCTTATGAAATTGCAGCCGATGCCCGCCACGGCGCGGTTACCCCACCGCTGCGGGAGCTGATGGCAGGCTGAGTTCGGGCTCAGGGGCGCTCAACCGCCATCAGTTCCCGCCCGCGCAGGCGCTCTCGCCCGGGTACACCCAGTTCGGGGTGTACCCGGCCCGCTACCAGCCAGGCCGCCAACATGGCCAAGCCACCAGCGGCAAAGATGCCGGCCACCGGGCTGAATTGCAGCACCAGCCAGGCCAAGCCAGGCGACAAAATACCCGACACATCCCGAAAGCTGGAGTACACGGCCGACATCTCGGTCCGCTGCGACGGCTTGACCGACATCAAAAACGGCAGGCCGCCGCAGATGTCGAGCAGCACCAGAAAATACGCGCCCAGCATCAGCAGCGCCACCGTGGCCCAAGGCAGTGGGGAGAACATGGTGGCCAGGATGAAGCAAACGCCGCAGTACAGAAAACCCGTGCGCACCGCCTCTCGGACCGATCGGCGCTGCATCCATCGCAGCATCAGCGGCGCCAAGAACAGACCTGCATTGGCCAACGATGTGGCAATCCCGCCCACCTGGTCACTTAAGCCCTGCTGCACCGCAAAGATGCCGGTGTACACGATGTAGATCCACCAGCCGCAAGAGCGCACCACCGCAAAAAACCAACCCGCCACCAGCCGTGGCTGTGCAAAAAAGCGTTGCAAGTAGGCGAGCGGCGCCGCAGAACGGCGGCGTGACGGCACGATCACCCGGCCGTTGCCCAGGCGCAGCAGCCAAAACGTGGTCAGCATGGCCAGCGCCGCAGTGCCCACAATCACAAACGGGGCGCCATGCCAGTAGGGCAGCAGCCAGACGCCCAGTACCGGGCCAATCGTCCAGCCCAGCCCGCCATAAAACAGGCGCAGAGATTCGAGCTTGCTGAAGTCAGCCTTGGCCACGTTGTCCAGCACATAAGCGTTGAAGCAGACAAAGGCGGTGGCAGCTGCCATGGCATTGCACAACAACGCTGCCGTGGTCGCCTTGCCGCCCACCATCCCCAGAACAGCCGACAGCACGTAGAGCAGCACGCCGATGGTGTAGACCCAACGGCGCGGAACAAAGCGGGTCAGCGTGGGCACGATCAGCACCGTCAGCAGCGACAGCAACCCGACCAGAAAGTAAATCTTGGACACCGTGACCGCATCACCCCAGGCCCGGTACATCACCAAGGGGTAGACCGACAGGCTGGTGCCACGCACCACTGCCTCAATGCCACCAATCAGCGCAAAAGGCTGCACGCCACGGGCCGTGTGGCGGCCCTTGGCATTGCCAAGGCGTTCCGTCATGCCAACAGAGCCTGCCCCAGGCGCGCCACGCCTTCCACAATCTTGGCCTCACCCACCGTGGCAAAGCTCAGACGCAGGCTGGCGGTGTCGGGGTCATGGGCAAAGAAGGGGTTGCCCGGCACAAAGGCCACCAAACGTTCGATCGCCTGCTGGGCAAACGCTGCGGCATCTGCATTGCGGCCGCCAGCCCCGGTCAGCCGGGCCCAAAAGAACAGGCCGCCCTGCGGCTGGTTGAACTCGATGGCGTCGCCCATCTCGCGCCGCAGAGAATCGGCCATCACCCGGGCGCGAGCCGCGTACACAGGGCGTACGGCATCCAGCGTGGCATCGAGCCGGTTCAGCGTGAGGTAGTGGGCGCAAATGGCCTGCGACAGATTGCTGGTGTGGGCGTCGCTGAACTGCTTGCACATGGTGGCGCGCGCCAGCAGCTCGGGCGGCGCAATCAGCCAACCCACCCGCAGGCCTGGCGACAAAATCTTGCTGAAGCTGCCGCAGTGCGCCAGCCAGTCACGGCTACCCGGCACCTGGGACGACAGTGCCAGCAGGCTCTGCGGCGGCGGCTGGTCAAAGTACAGCTCGCCATAGGGGTCGTCCTCCACCACCACGGTGCCGGTGCGTGCGGCAATCTGCAAAATACGCAAGCGGCGCTCTAGGCTCAAGGTGGCGCCGCTCGGGTTACCAAAGGTCGGAATCAGGTACACCAACTTCGGCTTGTGCTGCTCTATCAATTGCTCGAGCCGGTCCACATCAACACCGTCAGCGTCAATCGGCGCCCCGATGATGTGTGCGCCATACAGGCGGAAGCACTGAATGGTGGCCAAAAAGGTAGGGGCTTCCACAATCACCACGTCGCCGGGTGAGATCAGGGTCTTGCCAATCAGGTCAAGCGCCTGCTGGCTGCCGGTGGTCACGATCAGGCCTTCAGGCGCCACTTGGGCGTTGGCGGCACTCCCCACGCCACCCTTGGCCGCCATGAAGGCGCTGATGCCCGCGCGGAGTGGGCCATACCCCTCGGTCGCGCCGTATTGCAGCACCGGCCCGGGCGAGTTGGCCAGCACCGCCTGGCTGGCCTCACGAATGCCGTCTACATCAAACAAGGCCGGGTCCGGGAAGCCACCGGCAAAGCTGATGATGCCGGGCTTGCCCAGCAGTTTGAACAGTTCACGGATGGCGGAGGTTTCTATGGCGTCCAGGCGCTGGGCAAATTGCATGGCGGTGTCAACTATGAGTTGGTGTGTGTTGGGTTGAGGTGATGTGACGTAAAGCGGCGCACCAAAAGCGCGCACATGACCGGATTATGATTCACCGCCCTCCCCCTCCTACCTCAAGCACCCCACTGTATGAACCCTGCCGCCATTGAACGTTTTTTTGCCACGCTCAAGGCCGCCAACCCGCTGCCGGTGACCGAGCTGGAATACACCTCTGTGTTCGAATTGCTGGCGGCCGTGCTGCTCTCGGCCCAGGCCACTGATGTGGGCGTGAACAAGGCCACGCGGCGGCTGTTCGCGGTCGCGCACACGCCGCAACAGCTGTTGGCGCTGGGCCAGGACGGGCTGGAGGCACACATCAAGACCATTGGCTTGTTTCGCAGCAAGGCGCGCCACTTGCTGCAAACCTGCCAGATTCTGGTGGACCAATATGGCGGCGAGGTACCGCGCACCCGCGAGGCGCTGGAAGCCCTGCCCGGCGTGGGCCGCAAGACCGCCAATGTGGTGCTGAACGTGGCGTTTGGCGAGCCCACCATGGCGGTGGACACGCATCTGTTTCGCCTGGGGAACCGTACTGGCCTGGCGCCGGGCAAAACACCACTGGCGGTGGAGCTCAAATTGCTCAAGCGCGTGCCAAAGCCCTACCTGGTGGATGCCCACCACTGGCTGATTTTGCACGGGCGCTATGTTTGCCAAGCCCGCACGCCGCAGTGCTGGCAGTGCGGCGTGAGTGATTGTTGCGACTTCAAAACCAAAACACCGGCGCCGCATTAAGCGGAGCCGGCCCGAGCCCACCACCGACACCGTCGGATCAGCCCAGCAGCAGGTAAAGGGTCGAGGGCCAACTCGTACTAGAGATAAAGTCTTAGCGCTGATCTAACGCCTCCGCTTCTATGCGAGCCAGACGGTTCACATCCAAAATACAGGACCGGGAACGGGGCAACTTCTTGCGCTCCGCGTCACTGGGATGTTGCACGTCCACAATGCTGGCGATGAGAGTGTCTAAGACCAAAATCCTACCGGGCGCCACGTCATCGATCAACACAATGAACCTTGCCTAAGCACCACATAAGCAGCCCAATTAAGGTATAGTTTCTATACCATGCATGTCTTTGAATTCGACTGGAATAAAAGTGAGTCCAATCAAGCCAAGCATGGCATCGATTTTGTGGCAGCTCAGAGCTTATGGAATGATCCGATGTTGCTAGAGATCCCGGCCAAGACTGATGATGAACCGCGCTTTCTCCTCATCGGCCTGATTGATGGCAAACATTGGTCGGCGGTGACGACCTACCGGGGAGCGCACATCCGATTAATCTCAGTTCGTCGTGCACGTTCAGAAGAGGTGGCAATGTATGAAAGCTAAAGCCTTTGAGCAACAATTTGACGATGGCCTCGACGTCACGCCTGCTTTGGATCTGTCTGGGGCCAAACGTGTGCAGCAGGAACAAAAACGGGTGAATGTTGATTTCCCGACGTGGATGATCGACTCCCTAGACCGGGAAGCCAGCAAACTCGGTGTCACCAGGCAGTCTGTCATCAAAATCTGGCTGGCTGAGCGGCTGGATGCAGCGCGACCCGTGGTGCCACTCCCTCGCAAACGGGCCAGCCCGGCCCAGCGCTGACATCACAAGCCGAACATCACAACCCTAGCGTCAACCACTCCCCAAACTCAGGCCCCTCCTTGGGCCACTGGTCGGCCCGCTGCACCTGCCGCAGCCCCTGGTGCAACAGGCTGGCAGCGCGGATCACCCCAGCGTGGGTGATCCAGACCGCGTCCTGGCCCGCCTGCAGGGTGGCATCCCAGGCCAGCGCCACGCGCTGCATCACCTCGGCCACACTCTCGCCCCCGCCAAAGCGGTGCTGGGCAAAGTCGGCCACCCAGGCGTCCAGGGCATGTTGCGGAATGCTGCTCCAGGCTTGCCCTTCCCAGCGGCCAAAGTCCATCTCGGCCAAGCTGGGCTCGGTTGTTTTATAAGCCAAATCGGGCCGCAGCCCTTGCAGCGCTTGGGCCAGCTGCTCACATCTTTGTAGCGGCGACACCCACAGCGGCAAACCCTGCGGCAGCTCAGCGGCCAGTGCTTGTGCGGTGCTCAGGGTGGCGGCAGCATCGGCAGCCACGTCGGTAGCGCCATAACAGATGCCCGGTGGCAGCAGCACCTGGGCATGGCGCACCAACCAGAGTTTCATGCGCCTACAGGGCCAAGGCCAGGCCGAGGTAGAAAGCGATCTCGCACACCTGCTGGGTGGTGCCCAGGCAGTCACCGGTAAAGCCTTGCAGGCGGCGCCAAAACCAGCGCCCCAGCACGGCAAAGGCCAGCCCAGAGGCCAGCAGTGCCCCGGCCAGCGGCACGGCCAAACCTTGCGCCGCGTCGATCAACACTACAAATTCCATAGCATCCGACCCATACAGGACAAGGGCTAGAGCACCAAAACACCATATAAATGCCGTCAGCAAGCCGGCACCACTGATCTGGTCGGCCAACGGTTTTGACTTGGAGCCGGCCGCATCGCCGACATGGGGCATTAGCCGAATCAGCAACAGCGGCCAGCTGCGCGACACGACATGGCCCAGGAACAGCGCGATACACATCAGCTCGGCGCTCAGGCTGCCGAGCAGCGCCAGAAGGGTCACCTTCACCAGCAAGGCCAGGCCCACGGCAATGGCGCCAAAAGCGCCCACGCGCGAGTCTTTCATGATGATCAGCGCGCGCTCCCGGTCCAGGCTGCCGCCCAAACCATCGGCCACGTCGGCCAGACCGTCCTCATGGAATGCACCGGTCAGCAGCACGCCAGCCGCCGTGCCCAGCGCGGCGACCACCAGCGGCGTCATCACCGTGTCTGGCAAATACACCAGCAGCAGCCAGCTCAAGCCCGCCAGCAGCCCACCCACCAGCCAGCCCACGCCGGGAAAATGCCCGGCACTGTCGCGCAGCATGGCCGGGCTGAAGCCCACCCAGTCGGCCAGCCGGCCGGTGACCGGGATGCGCGTGAAAAACTGCAGCGACAACAAGTAGTGCCGGACAAAGCGGCTGAGGATCGTCATGGTGTAGCGTTCACTACAACAGCGGCTTGGGCGTCGACTTCAGCATCAGCAGCGGATTTTTCCGAGACGCCGGCCGACTCAAAACTGGCCATTTCTCGCAGGATGGCGCAGGCCGAGGCCAGCAGCGGCCAGGCCAAGGCCGCGCCCGAGCCCTCGCCCAGGCGCAGTCCCAGGTCCAGCAGGGCCTGCACGCCCAGGTGCTGCAGCATGAACTCATGACCGCGCTCGCCCGAGCGGTGGGCAAACACGCAGCGTTGCAGCACCAGCGGCTGCAAGGCATGGGCCACCAGTACCGCGGCACTTGCGATGAAACCATCCACCAGCACCACCCGCCGCTCTTGCGCTGCCTGCAGCACCGCGCCGACCATGGTGGCAATCTCGAAGCCGCCCAGCGCGGCAAGCGCCTGCAACGGCGCTTGGGCATCGGCATGGCGGGCGAGCACCTCACGCAGTACCGCGGTCTTGCGCTGCACGGCGGCCGCGTCCAGCCCAGTGCCTGCGCCGGTGCATTGGGCAATGTCCAGGCCGGCCAGCCGCGCCAGCAGCAGCGAAGCGGCCGAGGTGTTGCCAATGCCCATCTCACCCAAAAGCAGCACATTGCCCGGCAGACCCTGCACCAGCGCCACGCCATGCGCCAACGCCTGCGCGCACTGGGCCTCGGTCATGGCTGGCTGTTGCGACGAATCGGCCGTACCCTGCTCTGCCCCGTTGGCTTTGCGCACCTGCAGTCCCGGCCTTTGGGTGCCAGCCGGTAGCCCGGCCAGAAAGTCGTGCTTCACGCCGCAGTCCACCACCGTCAGCGCAATCCCGTGCTGGCGCGCCAGCACGCTCACCGCTGCGCCACCGGCCAGAAAGTTCTCTACCATCTGCCAGCTCACGTCGCTCGGAAAGGCCGAGATGCCGCGGGCGGTGAGGCCGTGGTCGCCGGCGAACACCACCATCTGCGGCGCCAGCAGCTCGGGCGACGACGTCCCGAGAATCTGGCCCAACTGCAGCGCCAAGCCCTCCAGCCGGCCGAGCGAGCCCAGCGGTTTGGTCTTCTGGTCCAGCTTGTGCTGCAGGGCCTGGGTGAGCGCGGGGTTGGCGATGTCGGCCAGGGTGGGAAGGAAGTGGGTCATGGTCAGGGTGCTTTCGATACGGTCCGGGTCAAGGGTCAACGTGGGACGAGCAGCTGCGCCAGCACGCCCGGCTCAAAATGCTGCTCAATATAGTCCGCCAAGCCCTCAAACACCGCGTCCAGCGTGGGCACGGGGCGTTCGCCGTCAGGGTCAAACAGGGCCTGCAGCGCGGCCGGGTCTTCAAACAGGCCGTGCAGGTACAAGCCCAGCACGTTACCAGCCGGGCTTTGCCAGGCCAGCCCGCCGGGCATGGCCGGCTGGGCCACCGCACCCGCCTGGGCCAGGCCGGCGTGTTGCTGGGTTTGGCCGTGGTGAATTTCATAACCGCGCACGCTCACACCACTCAAACCGGCCCAGGGGCCCTGAACCGGCCCAAACTTGGCCTGGGTGTGGCGCACCGTTTTGTCCACCTCAAACACCGTCACCAGCGGCAACAGCCCCAGCCCCGGCGCATTGCCGTCAATGCCGTGGGGGTCAATCAGCGCTTCGCCCAGCATTTGCAGGCCGCCGCAAATGCCCAAAACCGCCCCGCCCTGCCCGGCAAACGCCGCGACCGCCGCGTCCAGCCCCTGTACCCGCAGCCAGGCCAGGTCACCGCTGGTGTGTTTGGAGCCGGGCAGCACAATCCAGTCGCGCCCCGGCACCAGACCCGCCAACTCAACCGGGCTGCGCACCCACTGCAGGCGCACCCCAGGCACGTTCTTGAGCGGCTGGAATTCATCCAAATTGCTGATGCGTGGGTAGGCGATCACCGCAATGGTCTGAAAAAGCGGACGCGCAGCGACAAACGTGGGGCCGACGGCCACGACCGGCGCAGGGCCGCCCCAAGCCGGTCGAGCCCCCTCGGGGGGCAGCGCAGTACGCGCAGCGACAAGCGTGGGGGTCTCATCAAAAACACCGTCTTCTTCGGGCAGGCCGTGCTGCCACCACATGGGCAGCGTGGCCGAGGTGGGGATGCCGGTCAGGTCCTGCAACATCTGCGGCGCAGGCGCCAGCAGAGCGGCGTCGCCACGGAACTTGTTGAGCACAAAGCCGCGGATGAGGGCGCGATCAGCCTGCGGCAACAGCGCCCAGGTACCGTACAGGTGAGCAAAGGCGCCGCCCCGGTCGATGTCGGTCACCAGCAGGCAAGCCGCGCCGGCGTGCTGCGCCACCCGCATGTTGACGATGTCGCTGGCCGAGAGGTTGATTTCGGCCGGAGAGCCGGCGCCTTCGATCACCACCACGTCGTTGTCGGCCATCAGCGCATCGAGGGCATCCGTGATGTGGGGCCAGACCCTGTTGCTGCGCTCGCGCCAGGGCATGGCCGTCAGCGCCGCATCCACCCGGCCCAGCAGCACCACCTGGCTGTGGGTGTCGCGCTCGGGCTTGAGCAACAAAGGGTTCATTCGCACATCGGGCACCGCGCGCGCGGCCAGCGCCTGAAAGTACTGCGCACTGCCAATCTCGCCACTCGCCACCACACGGGCGTTGTTGCTCATGTTCTGCGCCTTGAACGGCGCCACCTTGAGGCCCTGGCGAGCGTAATGCCGGCACAGCGCTGTGGTGAGCCAACTCTTGCCGGCGCCGCTGGTGGTGCCCAGCACCATGACGCAGCGGGCGGTCACGGCAAACGCCTTGCCGCTACATAAATAATAGCTGTAACCGCTACAGCCATAAGGGCTAGCAGGGTTTTTTCTGCATAATCCACGGCGTGCCCCGTGTCCGCTGCCTGCGCCTCACGCCCGTCTGGGTTGAGCCCATAGACCAGCGGTTTGCGCAGGGTCACGCCCAGCACCAGCGCCATCGCCGCCATCGGCCAGCCACTGTTGGGCGAGGGCGTTTTGCCGGCTTCCTTGCTCAGGGCGCCCGCCAACCGCAGGCCGCGCCAGCCAGCCACCAGCAACAGCAGACCCGCCGTCAGGCGCGCCGGCAGCCAGCTCAGGACGTCGTCCACGCGCGCAGCCCACTTGCCTGCCCACTCCCAGCGCTGGCCCCGGTAGACGCCGCGGTAGCCCCACATCGCATCGGCGGTGTTGGCAAAGCGGTACAGCGCCGCCCCCGGCACGCCCAGCAGCGCAAACCAGAACAAGGGCGCCACCACCGAGTCGTTCAGGTTCTCAGCCAGCGATTCAATGGCGCTCTCACGCACGCCGGCCTCGCTCAAGGCACTGACATCCCGGCTGACCAGCCAGCTCAGGCGCTCGCGGCCCGCCGGCAGCGACTGTTGCAGGGCCTGCTCCACCGCCTGCACCTCGGTGCGCAACATGCGCCAAGCCAGCAGGGGCTTCAGGGCCAGGCCCAGCAGCAAAACGGCCAGCACCAAAGGCATCGTCATGGCCAGTTGCTCAATCGCCAGCGCTGCTGCAATAACCATAGCAGCACCACCAAGCCAGGCAAGGGCTCCAAGCCAAAATGACCGGTAATCCGCGCCGTCCGGCCGCGCTTGACGCTGCAGCTGCCGACCGGCCCAGCCCAGGTAATGACCCATCCACACCACCGGGTGCCAGCGCACCGGCGGCTCGCCTAGCCAGCGGTCGACCAGCAGGGCCAGCAACAGCGCAGACGGGCTCAGCATCAGCACATCAGTCCTCAATGCCGCGCTGCGCCGGCACGCCGGCTTCGAAGGCGTGCTTGATCTTGGTCATCTCGGTCACGGTATCGGCCAGCGCCATGATTTCGGGCGGGCAACGGCGGCCGGTCAGCACCACATGCACATGGGCCGGCCGCTGGCGCAGCGTTTGCAGCACATCGTCGAGCGGCATCCAGCCGTAAATCAGCGGGTAGGTGATCTCATCCAGCACCACCAGAAAATGCTCGCCGCTCAAAATGGCCGCGCTGGCTTTTTGCCAGCCCTCGCGCGCCAGTTGGGCCGACTGTTCCAGGTCCTGGCTCTTCCAGCTGAAGCCGTCGCCCAAGCCTTCAATCGGGATGCCCAGCTGCTCAAACATGCGGTGCTCTCCAAAACGGGCCGTTGGGACTTTCATGAACTGAAAGATTTTGACCGCCTTGCCACGCCCATGCGCCCGCAAGGCCAGACCAAAGGCCGCCGTGCTCTTGCCCTTGCCGTCGCCGGTGTTGACAATCACCAGCCCGCGCCGCTCTCCCTCGGATTTGTCATAGGGTTTTTCGGTGGGTGGGGTTTCTAGCTGCATGCGTGGTGCTCCGGTTCAAAGGGTTTGAGGTTCAGGGAATGGCCGGATTCAGCGCGAATTCGCGCCAGCCCCGGTTCAAGCGATGCAGACTGGTAACCCCGGCCATAAGCACCATCAGCAAATGGATGTGCAAGTGTTGGGACAGGATCACTTTGCCAGGGGTAAATTTTACAAATCGAAACTCCGACTTTCGATTTGTAAGACCGCCAGATGTAGACGCCATCACGCCGCCACCGGCAAAGCCACCCACTGCCCCTGCAGGGCGTGAATGGCGATGCGGTCGTCAAACACCTGCTCCAGGGCGCGGTGGCTGGCGGGGTCGACGCATGGGCCGTGATGGACCAAGCGGCCACCGGCCAGCACCAGTAGGTCGTCAGCGTGCAGAGCCATCGAAATTTCATGCAACACGCTAACCACTGTCTGGCCACGCGCGGTGAGCGAGCGCACCAGAGCCAGCCAGTCGGCCTGGTGCGGCGGGTCGAGGTTGGCCAGCGGCTCATCCATCAGCAGCACCGGCGCCTGCACCGCCAAGGCCCGCGCCAGCAGCACGCGCTGGCGCTCGCCGCCCGATAGCTGGCCCAGCGCCCGCTGCCGCCAGTCCCAGGACTGGGTGGCCTGCAGTGCCTGCTGCACTGCGGCGTGATCGGCAGCGCTGGGCGCGCCCAGCCAGGGTTGGTGCGGCAAGCGGCCCAGCATCACCACATCGAGAACAGTGAGGTCATCGCCAGACGATTCGTTTTGCCCCAGCCAGGACAGCTGCACGGCGCGCTGCCGTCCAGTCAGACTGGCCAGCGGCTGGCCCAGCAGATGCACCTCACCGCTGTGGGGCAGCAGCCCGGCCAGCACTTTGAGCAGCGTGGATTTGCCGGCGCCGTTGGGGCCGACCACGCTGGTCCAACGGCCGGCGGGCAGAACTAGGTCAAGGCCATGCAATACCTGGGAGTTTCCGAGGCTAGCCCTTATGCCACGGGCCTCTAACGCTATGTTTTTTACAGCTTTGGCCATGCTCACAGGCTCCCGCCACGGCTGCTGTTGCGGTGCATCAGCCACAGCAGGTAGCCGCCGCCGAGCACGGCGGTGAGCACACCCACCGGCAGTTCCTGCGGGGCGATCAGTCCACGCGCCAGAATGTCAGCCCCCATCAGCAGCGTGCCGCCCATCAGGCTGGCCAGCCACATCAACCAGCCGTGGGTGGACTTGACCACCGAGCGCACCAGGTGGGGCGCCGCCAGCCCAACGAATGCAATCAGCCCGGTCTGCGCCACCGCCGTGCCGGTGGCCAGGGCCAACACCGCCACCAGTGCCAGCCGCAGCGGCGCTACCGGCAAGCCCAGGCTATGCGCCGTGGCCTCGCCCAAACTCAGTCCATCCAGCACCCGGCCCATTAGCCAGGCGGCCAGCACACACAGCCACCACACAAAGACCATGAGCGCCAGGGAGGTCCAACCGACAAAGCTGGTGGAACCCAGCATGAAAGCCTGCATCGCCTGCAGTGAGTCGGGCGACAGCAGCAGCACCAGCTGAGTCAGCGCGCCCAGCACTACCCCCACCACCACGCCAGCCAGCAGCAGGCGCAGCGTGTGCTGCACCCCGCGCGACAGCGCCAGCGTCAGCAGCACCGCCAGCACCGCCCCGGCAAAGGCCGCGCCGGTCAGGCCCAGGCGCACCAGCAGGCTGCCAGAAAAAACGCTCACTGCCGCACCGCCGTTCATCATGCTGGCGCCCAGCATGCCGGCGTTGCCGCCCAGCGCCGCCAGCGCCAGCGCCACACCCAGCGAGGCGCCCGAGGCGCTGCCCAAAAGGTAGGGGTCAGCCAAAGGGTTACGAAACAGACCCTGCGCCACCGCGCCAGCCACGCCTAGCAGGGCTCCGGCCGCCCAGGCGCCCAGGGTGCGCGGCAGCCGGATCTCGCCCACAATCTGCCGGGCCATGGCGGTTTGCTCTGGGTCTTGCATCGAGTGCAACAGGGGACCCAGCAGATTCTCAAAACCAGCGCTGCCCACGCACACGCCCAGGGCAGCCAAAGCCAGGCTGAGCAGCAGCAACAGCCCCGCCAAGGCCGAGGGACGCAGGCTCACGGCCGGGCCCCCGCTGGGATCGCTTGTGGCGACTTGTCCATCAAGCACTGGGCCATCAGCCGCGCCGCTTCGGCCATGCGCGGGCCAGGCCGCACCAGCACCTCGGCCTGATCAGTCGGAAACACGCACATCCGTCGATCGCGCACGGCACGAATGCTGGACCAGCCCGGGCGCTGCGCCATGCCATCGGCGCTGTCCTGGCCGACCATGATCAGGTCTGGATTGGCGCGCACGATGAATTCTGGGTTGAGTTTGGGGAATGGGCCGAGTGTGCCGGGAACAATGTTTTTCACCCCCAGGCGGGTCAGGGTCTCGCCAATGAATGAGGCCTCGCTGGCCGCGTACGGCCCCTGGTTCACCTCAAAATAAACCCGGGTGCCGCGCACCTGCGCTGGCAGCGACTGGGCCGCCGCAGCCACACCGGCATCCATGGCGCGCCAGACCCGCTGGGCGTCGGGCACCGCCAGTAATTGGCCCAGCGTGAGCGTCACGCGCTGCACATCGGCGTAGGTTTTGGGCTCAAGCGCCACCACCTTCAGGCCCAGCGCCTCCAGCCGCTCCTGCGCGCGAGACGACTTGGCCATCAGCACCACATCGGGTTTGAGCGCCACGATGGCCTCGATGTTTGGGTCCAGCCCGCCGCCCACCTGGGGCAATTTTTGCAAGCTGGCAGGGTAATTGGTGTAGCGGTCCACGCCAACCAGCCGGCCACAGTGGCCAAGTTCGCACACTGTTTCGGCCAGCGAGGGCAACAGGCTAACAATGCGTTGCGGGGGTTGGGGAAAATTCAGCGTTATGCCGCGGTCGTCGGTGACCTGAAGCCCCTGCGCCGCCGTGGCGCCGAGCCAAGCCAGCGCCGCCAGGCAATGCCAGAGTTTTGGCACTAGCATCAGTTGGTCGCCTTCAAGGTGAGCGGCAGGCCCGCAGCCATCAGGGTGACACGCGCGCAGGCCTGCGCCACCTGCTGATTGAGCAGGCCCAGTGCATCGACAAAGGCGCGCACCTCGGCGCCCATGGGGATCACCCCCAGCCCGATCTCATTGCCGACCAGCACCAAGGGCCCAGGCGCAGCGGCGATTGCTTCCAAAAGTAGAGCAACATAATCAACGCTGACAAGGGCTAGAGGCTGATTTGGCTCTGAAGATAGCAAGTCCTTGGGATGCATTGGCATGCGCCAGTTGGTAAGCCAGAGCGTCAGGCAATCCACCACCAGCAGGGTGTCTGGGTGGCTGTGGTCTTGGATCGCCTGGGCCAGCGCCAGAGGTTCCTCCACCGTGCGTAGGCCGGACACACGCACCGCCCGGTCGGTCTGGTGGCGGGCGATGCGGGCCTGCATTTCAGCGTCCCAGGGCTGGGCGGTGGCTATCAACACGGCCTGATGCTCACTGCCACTTTCCAGCCAGGAGCGCGCCAACAGCTCGGCTCGGCGCGACTTGCCGCTTTTTTGACCGCCCAGGATCAGCTCGCGGCGGGCCAGGCTCAGCGCTTCAGCCATGTTGCTCGGCCCACTGCATCACGATGCGATGCAGCGCCGCCACCCCGTCGGTGAGCGCCGCCGGGCCGGGTTGCAGAATGTCGGGGGACTTGATCTCAAACAATTGCTTGTTGCGGACCGCAGACACATCGCCCCAGCCCGGCCGAGCGGCCACCTTCTCCGGCCGAAACTTCTTACCGCACCAGGAGCCAATGATGATGTCGGGGTTGCGTCGCACAATCTCGGCACCGTCAGCAATGATGCGGTTCTTGCCCAAAGACTGGCCGGCAAGTTCGGGAAAGCAGTCGTCGCCGCCGGCCACGCCCAGAAGCTCAGACACCCAACGGATGGCGCTGATGTGCGGCTCGTCCCACTCTTCAAAATAGACGCGGGGCCGGCGCGGCAAGCCCGCCGCCGTAGCGCCGATCTGTGCCAGCTGCTGCTGCATCTCCCTAATCAGCGTCATGCCACGCTCGCCCTGCCCCACCATGGCCGCCACCTGGAACATCATGCCAAAGATCTCAGCGATGCTGCGCTGGTTGAAGACCGTGACCTGCACCCCCTGCCGGATCAGAGCTGACGCGATATCGGCCTGCAGGTCAGAGAAACCAAAAACGCAGTCGGGCTGCAAGGCCAGGATCTGGTCGATCTTGGCGGTCAGAAATGCACTGACCCTGGGTTTCTCTTGCCGCGCCCGGCGCGGCCGAACCGTGTAACCCGATATGCCCACAATGCGGTGCGATTGCTCAAGCAGGTACAACCACTCCGTGGTCTCCTCTGTCAGGCAAACAATGCGCTGGGGGCCTAGGTCCGGGATCAACATCAGACGCTCACCGAGCCCACGTTAAGCCCGCGTACAGACTGCGTCCGGCGCTGGCATAGCCTTGGGCCAATTCGTATTTCGCATCGGTTGCATTGTCCAGCCTAACCAGCAAGGTCCAATTCTTGGCAACCTGGCTTTCAGCGCGCAGACCCAGCAGTGCATAGCCAGGCAGTTCCGCGGTGTTGCCCGCGTCGTTGTAACGCAGCCCAGAGGCTTGCAATTCCGCGCCCACGGCCCAGCCCTGAACACGGGTTTCTGCGGCTAATTTGCCATGCTGTTGGGCACGCCGCGCCAGCAACTTGCCGGTGACGCTGTCACGTGGGTCCTGCAGGTCGAGGGAACCGCTCAAGGTCACGTTGCCGATCAAATAGCGCCCGGTCAAAGTCATGCCCTGGTAGCGCGCCTTGGCCGTGTTGGCGTAGCAGCCGCCAAACGGGTCCAGCGGGTCATTGGCGGGGCAAGTGCCCTTGTTGCCTTCATATTGGATCAGGTTGGACACATCGTTTTGATATACAGCTAAGCCGAAGGCTCGTGGGCCTTCAGCATAGTTCAGGCCAAGGTCAAGATTTCGACTGGTCTCAGGCAGCAGATCAGCGGCACCGTAGGGACTGAACCGCTGGTACAGCGTAGGTGCCCGGAACGCCGTCCCCGCCGAAGCCTTGGCTCGCCACTGTGGCGTGAACGTATAGGCGTAGCCAGCGCCACCGGTGGTCTGTGGGCCGAACACACTGTCGACGTCATGGCGCAGGTTCAACTGCACCGAGTGCCGATCGGCTGCCCAGCCGTAGCCCAGCGCCAAAGCGTTCTGGAAATGGCTGGTGTCGCGGGGTGCCGTTTCACTGTTCGTGAGCGCGTCCTCTCGCCGCTCAAAGGCCCAGGTGAACAATTGCCCAAGCTTGCGGTATTCGCTTTGCCACAAGTAACCGCGTGAATTGGTCACCGTCAAATCGGGCGATGGCAGCGTCTCATAACGTTCCTGCGCCGTCGTCAAACTGAGGGTGCTGCTGTAGTCTGCCGACCAATTCGCACGCCAGCTCAGCGCCGAGGTCTGGAGCTTCTTAACAGTGCGGTCATCCACAGTGAGGTCACCCCATTGGTTGTCGTACTGTGCGTTGAGTTGGCTGCTCAGCACCGACAGATCTAACCGGTGCGCCGCGGTGAGCTCAAGCCCGACCCGAGCCGCCAGCGACTCGCTGGTATACCCGTCGTCATCGGGATTGGCGGCCGGCATTGAGTTAAACCCTTTGCTGTCTTGGCGAACCAGGCTTAGCGCGTAGTCCCATTTGCCTTGCGAGCCACTGACACCGGCCTCGGCCTTGGTCGTGCCATAGGTGCCCAGACTCAAACCGATATAGGGCGAAGCCGGGCCTTCGCCTTTGCGTGTGAAGATCTGAATCACACCGCCCATGGCGTCGGAGCCGTAGACGGCACCCGCTGGGCCGCGGAGGACCTCGATGCGGTCGACCTGCGACAGGGGAATCACGTCCCAGCTTGCCCCGCCGGTCCCTTGAGAATCCACACGCACGCCGTCAATGAAAAGCGCTGTAAACCGGGTCTCGGCTCCCCGCACATAGACACTGGTGATGCCCCCTAGGCCACCGTTGCGCGCCATTTCAACCCCCGGCAGGCGGGCCAGCACATCACCTAAGCCGGTCGCGCCACTGCGCTCAATCTGGCTGCGGTCGACGATGGTCACATCGGCCACCAAATCGGTCAAGGGTTGCAAGACCCTGGTGGCAGTTACCACAACCTCGGCCAGTGTGCCCATCGGGGTTGGCGCTGGCGTTTGGGCAGAAGTCGGCAGCACACAGACGAGCGCAGCCACTGGCACGGCCAAGCGTGCAAACAAAAAAGCAAGTTTCATAAATAAATGACATGACAAAAAACCCTCACCGTCTTCCCCGACAGTGCATGGGTAGCACAGTGACACGCAGGCGTGCCACCACTTCATTGGCCGGTATCCGGGCTGGTGGAACAACCTCCATCGCCTTCCCAAGCGCGTGTTCAGAACGCTCAGTGACCATGATGAAAGCGGCGCCTTGCGGCGCGTCCACTTACCGTTGCGGGGGCAGCGCAGGTTAGGTGTGCCGTTACCGGTTTACACCCTCCTGCTTCCCGTTGAACTGCGATGTGTGAACCACACCGCGAGCACCAACGAGAACGATCTTAACCCACGCCAGCAGCAAACCCTACAATGTTGGGGCTATGCTGACCCAGCCCCAATTCGATCAAATCGCCGAGCGCGTTGAGCGCTTGCTGGTTCGGCATGAGGAATTGCGGCGCACCAACGAGTTACTCAGCGCCCAAGTCGATGCGGTGACCCGTGAGCGAGATTCCCTCAAGTCGCGCCTTGGCGCCGCTCGGGCGCGGGTTGACGCGCTGTTGGAACGCCTGCCAGAAGCTAACCCCAGCAAGGGCGAAGCATGAAGCAGCTCGAAGTCCAAATCATGGGCCAGAGCTACCTGCTGGGCTGCCAGGAAGGTGGCGAGGTACGCCTGCTGGAGGTTGCTCAACAGGTGGACCAGGCCATGTGCAAGATCCGCGATGCCGGCAAAGTGCGAGCACGCGACCGCATTGCCGTGCTGGCCGCCTTGAACATGGCCTTTGACCTCGGCGAGGCAGCCGCACCAGCAGCCGCCACCAACGCTATCTCGCCGCAGACCCACTCACTTGCCGCCCAGCCATCAGCGACACCTGAGCCCGCATCGGCGCAGTTGCAGTCACTGCTTGCCCGGCTCGACGCCGCCTTGGGCGACGACGGCCGATTGATCTAGCTGGTTTGGTCTACAACGGCCACCGGCCTACAATGATGCCGTCTGCAGTGCGTGCCGGGCTTTATATTTCCTTGAACCAATGCTCTTAGAGCCCGGGCTTGGAACATCGCCTCACAAGCGTGACTATCTCGCGTCAGATGGACCCAATGTGCAGCTGACCTCGCCCACCTGAACCCCGGTTCAGGATGCCGGTCCGGTGGCACTGCAGACACCTTTGACCGGTTTTGCCCGCGCCAGTTTCTTCAACAGTTCCCTAGTTCGCCCTCTGCGCGCGAAGACTAGGGTAAACACTGGCTTGAGGCACCATGCAAATGATTAAATCAGACAACTTGCCTCAACTTGTTGATTCGAAGGAGTCCCGATGTACAAGCAAATTTTGTTGGCTTACGATGGCTCACAGGCCGGGCAAAAGGCCCTGCTTGACTGCCAGGACATCGTGCAGTGGAGTGGTGCGGCACTCACCTTGGTCGCGGTGATGCCCAGAGAGATTATTTTTGGCGTTGCCGAGGGGGGCTTCTACGACCCCGAGATCCATGCGCGCGAAAAAAGAAGTTACAGAAGTGTGCTGGAACAGGGTCTGCTAACCATGACCAATTCCGGCTTTAAGGTGTCAGGCGAGGTGCTGTTGGGCGATTCGGTGCATGAAATCAGCAGCTATGCCCGGAAAATTTCAGCCGACCTGATTGTGGTTGGCTACAAGCATGAAAAAAATTGGGTGGCACGCTGGTGGGGTGGGTCGGGATCAAGCGCCCTCATAGAGCATGCGCCATGCAGTGTGCTGATGGTCATCACTTAGCAATCGCCTTAGTTGGAATCACGCTGCTATTTGCGCTGATCGTGACCGCCGTCGCTGAATTCACTCAGAACAACCATGGTGGTGGGACTGATCCATTCCTACAAGAACGGGTTCGCGGTGCCATCATCTTGAAACCCAGCGTTGCCTTCTGCCTGCGCCGATTCTGATGCCTTTTTTGATACGTCCTGAGTTGGAGAGAAATGCCATGCCACTCCGCTTGCTGGTCCTTTTCTTGGTTGAAGTTGCGCCGGTAGGGGTTGAGTTCAGGCAGGCGATCGCGTTCTACCCGGGATGCAGGGTGTTCTCTGAACAGAGCTACCGCCCCCGCATCCCGGTGACGATCCTGCACGGGCTTGCCGATGACTGGACCCCGGCGGAGCCGTGCAAATCGCTTTCCGGCGTAACCTTTGTTGGCTACCCGGATGCGTATCATGATTTCGATCATCCGAACCTGGCCGTAAAAACACGCACGGCAGCGTTCTCGGCCAATGGATCGGGGATCGTGACCGTGGGCACAAACCCTGAAGCCCGCGCGCAAGCCATCGCAGAGACGATTAGCCTTTTCAGCAAGATGTAGCGGCTAATCTGCTGCCTCGTGAACTGGCTGCGGCGGTAACCAGCGCAGAATCAGGTTGGGTGCGGGTTTCGCTTTCGGTGGGCTCGATCAGCATCCCGCCGTGCACAACGGGCGGCAAATACATCATCATCGGATGGTGCCCCTTGTCGATCATGGCTTTGCATTAACTTTGGACTGTACAAACAACCAAATCCGAGGCGTCCAACACTGGTCCACCGCTGTAAACCTTGAGGACTATCACCAGGAGAGTCACACCATGAAATCACTTCGCAACCCCAACCGTAAACCAACACATCCCGGCGCTGTACTGCGTGAGGACGTGCTACCTGCCCTGGGCATCACGCAGGCGCGCATGTCTGCGTTGCTGGGTGTGTCAAGGGTGACACTGGCACAACTACTTCATGAACACCGGGCGCTATCAGGCGACTTGGCTTTGCGTTTGGAGAAGCTACTAGGTTCAAGTGCCGAATCCTGGCTGAACATGCAACAGGCAGTTGATCTATGGGAAGCGCGGCAGGACGTTCAGCGCTTTGCCAATGTGGTGCGGTATGCCCACTCGCAGATATCGGTGGCATCTTGAATTGGCATAGGCCAGCTCAGTTTGAACGAATTTGTCGTGGGCTTTATCGCTGAGCTACCGAGCCACGAGAGCATGAACACCTTGTGGCAACGGCATCAGCTTTCATCAGCCAGCAGCTCATCGAGCCCCTCAGCAGTCAGCCCAGCAAGCGCTGCGGCCTGGGCTGAGGCGTCGAGGCGATGTTGCAAACGGTCAGCGTAAAAGGCTCGACTGGCTTCAGAGTCTTGAACGCTGACTATCGTTTCATTGGGCAGCTTAGGAAATCTGCTGAATACCCGACAGCAACCAACCGCTGTTGGCTTGGCGAGACTTGGTCAAATGCCAGACTTCGCTGAACGACTCATCGGCGGAACCACTGTCGTCGCGCAGCACGCCGTCAAAGCGCACGCTGACCATGTAGCGGTCGGCGTCTTCTTCCACATCAATTACCTTGGCCTCAATGCTGACCACATCGGTTTTCTGGGTAGCCGTGCCGCGCTCAGCCAATGCCATTTTCAGTTCAGCAAACATTTCGGGCGTGGTGAACTGCCGGATGTCGTCCACATTGCCAGCGTCGTTGGCCGCCTGCAAGCGTATGAAGTTAACCTTGGCGTTGCGCTCGAAGCCAGCGGCGTCAAAGTCTGCAGGCAATGTACCCGCTGTGGCAGGTGAGCCGCCCAGGGCAGAGCCGATCATGGAGCCACCGGCAGGCATGGCCACCTTGTAGGCTTGGCTAGGTTGGGCGGTCGTGTCGGCTTGCGGGTTAGCACCCGCGTAAGCCAGGCCGTCTTGGTTGGCCGCACCGCCTTGTCGCGCTTGAGCCCGTTTGCGCATGAAGTAGCCGACGGCAGCCATGATGCCAAAGGCCAGCAGCCCGAACATGACCATGGACGCTAACTCGTCACCAAAGCCCAGGTGCGAGGCCAGCGCGGCCAGACCCAGACCTGCGGCCAGGCCGGCAAGCGGGCCCATCCATGAGCGCTTGGACGCAGCAGCGGCAGCAGCAGGAGCCGCCGCAGCGGCAGCAGCAGGAGCCGCTGTGGTGCCAGGCGCCTTGTCTGGACTGGCACTGCGTTGGGTACCCATGGACTTACCACCGCCCATGCGCTTGGCGGCTTCTGCGTCCAGGGCCATAGTAGATATGCCGAGGGTCAACACCACGGCAATGAGCGAGAGGAACTTTTTCATGCGAATCTCCTTAAAAAATTAGTTACGCCAGTGCAGCATAAGCCGATGTAGTCCACTATAAAAGCAGCATTTCGATGAAATACACTTCGTAAAAACCAGATTGACTAAATTAGACCGGGTTTAAAACTCAAGGGTTCTGCAGCGCTGGCTGCAATAGCCGCAGCACCAAGCGGTGCTGCACTTTCTTCTCGGTACCGATCGCAAAAAAGTGTTCCACCACGCCGTCGCAGGGGCCCAGATGCTGCATGCCGGAGTCGGCCAACAGATCATCCTGCACCCATTCGGCAGCCGGAAACACCCCCATGCCCCGGGCGCCAAAGGTTTTGAGCAGGGCACTGTCCTCAAATTCACCCACAACGCGAGGCCGTATGCCGCGTTGCTCAAACCACAAGTCGAGCCGGGCACGCACTGCCGCATGACCGGTTGGCAATAACAATGGCATGGCGGCTAAATAATCCGGAAACTTCAGCTTAGTGCCTTTGAGCAGTGCCGACGCACCGTACCAAGCTACGGGGGAAGACCCAAGCGCGTGGTTGTAAAGCTTGATGTTGGCATTGTTAGGCGCAGGCCGGTCTGACAAAACGACATCAAGTCTGTGAAGTGCCAAGTCGCCCAACAAATCGTCAAACTCGCCCTCATGGCAAACCAAACGCAAGTTGGGCTCGTTCAAAACGGGCTGTAACAGTCGGTGCACCACCAGCTTTGGCAGGCCGTCGGATATGCCTACGGCGAGCCGGACAGAAGGCGTACTGACCGCATCACGCACCCACTCGGGCAGGGCTTCACCCAGTTGAAATATCTGGTCGGCTTGTTGCATGGCGGCCAAGCCGGCGTCGGTCAACTCCAAGCCGCGCCCGGCAGGCTTAAGCAGTGCATAGCCCAGTGCTCGCTCCAGCTCGCGCACCTGGGCACTGACAGTTTGCACTGCCATGCCCAGCTTATCGGCGGCGCGGGTGATACCACCCTCCTTGGCAACCACCCAAAAATAGTACAGGTGCTTGTAATTGAACGCGGTGCTCATGGTCAGTATTTTTCGGACTTGGGTTGGTAAACGCTCTGCTTAAGCGAGTCTATTGGAAACCATCTTCCGCCAGGGCCCGGGGTTCGACGCCCTGCCACTGCTTGCGTTTAGCTTGGGTGCCGCTGCTTCATTGATAAACTGCACGGTTTAGCCCATGGAGCCGTGATGCCTGAGATTCTGCGAGACCTTCTTGCCAATGGCGCCGATGATGCGCCTGCCATCTCTGCGCCGGCCAGGCCAAGCTTGAACTTTGGCGCACTGCGGGCGCTGATCGCCGGCACCATCAGTCAACTGAATGCACTTGGCATCGGCCGCAATGACCGGGTGGCCATTGTGCTAGCCAATGGACCCGAGATGGCCACCTGCTTCATGGCCTGCGCCAGCGGCGTGACCAGCGCACCGCTGAACCCGGCCTACCGCGCCGATGAGTTCGAGTTTTACCTGTCTGACCTGAACGCCCGCGCGCTGATCGTCGAACAGGGCAGCACATCCGCCGCAATAGAGGTAGCAGGCAAACTGGGCGTGCGTTTGCTCGACCTGATCGCCGACCCGCAGGGTCCGGCTGGTAATTTTGTGCTGCGAGAAAGAAACGGCGCACCCGCCACAACGCAGACCACACCGTCCACCCCATCGAGCACAGCGACCGGGGGGTTTGCCCAGCCGGGCGACGTGTCGATGGTGCTGCACACCTCAGGCACCACCTCGCGCCCCAAGATCGTGCCGCTGTCGCAGGCCAACCTGGTTGCCTCTGCCACCAACATCCGCAATTCGCTTCAATTTACCGCCCAGGATTGCGGGCTTAATGTGATGCCGCTGTTTCACATCCATGGCTTGATTGCCGGGGTGCTGGCGCCGCTGGCGGCGGGCTCGCAGGTATTTTGTACGCCGGGCTTCAATGCACTGAAATTTTTCAGTTGGATGGACGAGGCCAAACCCAGTTGGTACACCGCCGTGCCCACCATGCACCAGGCCATCGTCAGCCGGGCCAAAGGCAACGCCGAGATCATTGCCCGCAACCCGCTGCGTTTTTTGCGCTCGTCCTCATCAAGCATGCCGCCGCAGGTCATCAAAGAACTGGAAGACATCTTCCACGCCCCGCTGATCGAAGCCTACGGAATGACCGAGGCCACCCACCAGATGGCCTGCAACCCACTGCCGCCAGCGGTGCGCAAACCGGGCAAGGTAGGCATTGCCGCTGGCCCTGAGGTGGCCATCATGGGTCTGAACGGCGCGCTACTGCCACGAGGTGATACAGGGGAGATCGTGATCCGCGGTGCCAACGTCACGGCCGGCTACGAAGACAACCCCAAGGCCAATGAAGAGGGCTTTTTGAACGGCTGGTTCCGTACCGGCGACCAGGGCGTGATGGACGAAGATGGCTACATCAGCATCACCGGCCGCCTGAAGGAGATCATCAACCGGGGCGGCGAAAAGGTCAGCCCGCGCGAGGTGGATGAGATTCTGATGGACCACCCAGCAGTGGCGCAAGTGGTGTGCTTTGGCATGCCCCACCCCAAGCTGGGCGAAGAGGTGGCGGCCGTGGTGGTGCTGCGTGAGGGGCAAAGCGCCACCGAACGCGAGTTGCAAAGCTATGTCAGCAGCCGGGCAGCCGACTACAAAGTGCCCAAGAAAATTTTGTTCATGGACGAGATCCCCAAAGGCGCCACTGGCAAGCTGCAGCGCATCGGACTGTCCGCCAAGCTTGGCCTGGGCTGAAAGGGTGGCCATGAAAATTGCTGTCGTTGGTGCCGGCGCCATTGGTGGCTACCTGGGCGCCAAGTTGTCGATCGCCGGTGAAGAAGTCACCTTCATCGCCCGCAACCAGAACCTTGCTGCCATCCAGGCCAATGGATTCAAGCTGCTGCTGGAAGACGGCACTGAGCAACACGCCCCATTGGCCCTCGCGGTGCAACACATGGCAGATGCCGGACATCAGGACGTGGTGCTGATCACCGTCAAGGCGCACCAGGTGGCTGATTTGTTACCGGGCCTGAACGAACTGATCGGGCCAGAGACCATGGTGGTGACCATGATCAACGGCATTCCCTGGTGGTATTTTCATCAACTGGCCGGGCCTTATGAGGGGCAGGGCCTGACCAGCGTGGACCCAGGCGGGCGCATCGCCAGTTGCATAGACAGCCGGCATTTGATTGGCAGCGTGGTCTACCCCGCGGCCGAGCTGGTGGCGCCAGGCGTGGTCCGGGTGATTGAAGGCAACCGTTTCACCCTGGGCGAACCCGATGGCAGCCGCTCGGAGCGAATCGAGCGTTTGTCGCAGACCATGATGCGCGCCGGATTCAAGGCCCCGGTATCCAAAGACATCCGCAGCGAGATCTGGCTCAAGCTCTGGGGCAACCTGAGCTTTAACCCGATTTCGGCCCTGACCCACGCCACGCTGGAAGACATCTGCAGCTATGAACCCTCGCGAGCGCTGGCAGCCAACATGATGCGCGAAGCGCAAGCCGTGGCAGAAAAACTCGGCGTGGTGTTCAAAATTTCTCTCGACAAGCGCATCGCCGGCGCCCAGGCGGTGGGCGCCCACAAAACCTCTATGCTGCAAGACGTGGAGCACGGTCGGGCGCTGGAGCTTGATGCATTGGTAGGCTCGGTGGTGGAGCTGGGCCGCCTGACTGGCACCCCCACCCCGACCATCGACGCCATCTATGCCGCCAGCCAATTGTTGGCCCACACGCTGGCCCACACCCTGGTCCGTCAGCACGGCCGCTTGCGGATACAGTGAGCCGCATGCACGCCACCCAATTGATTGTTGAACTCGCCCTGCTTGGCCTGACCACCGGGTTCCTGGCCGGGCTGCTGGGCATTGGTGGCGGCATGATCATGGTGCCATTCATCACCATCATGCTGACCAACCGCGGCGCTGGCGAGAGCTTGGCGGTCAAGATGGCCATTGCCACCTCCATGGCCACTATTATTTTTACCTCGATCTCCAGTGTGCGAGCCCACCACAAGCGGGGCAATGTGCGCTGGGAACTGGTCCGCGGGCTGGCCCCTGGCATTGTGCTAGGCGGAGCCATCGCCAGCCTGGGCGTTTTTGCCAGCCTTAAGGGAACTTGGCTGGCGCTGTCTTTTGCCGCCTTTGTCGGCTTTTCGGCGACCCAAATGTTTTTGGATAAAAAACCGGCGCCCACACGGCAAGTGCCGGGAACTGGCGGCCTGCTGGGTGCGGGCGGTGTGATCGGCTTTTTGTCCGGGCTGGTCGGTGCGGGCGGCGCCTTTGTCAGCGTGCCTTTCATGACCTGGTGCAATGTGGCGATTCACAACGCAGTGGCGACCTCGGCCGCGCTGGGCTTTCCTATCGCCATGGCCAACGTGGCCGGTTACATCATCAGCGGCATTGGCCTTCAGAACCTGCCGCCCTACTCTTTTGGCTACATCTGGTTGCCGGCCCTGGGCGTGATTGCCTGCTGCAGCGTACTGACCGCGCCGCTGGGCGCTCGGGCGGCTCAAAGTCTGCCGGTCAAGCAACTCAAGCGGGTGTTTGCCAGCATCCTGTACCTGTTGGCCGCCTACATGCTCTACAAGGGGCTCAGCGCTACCAGCTGATACATGGACTACCATGACACAGCCCATCGATTACCTCAACCCCGATTTGCCCGTCGGCCTGACGAAGGTGCGCATGCCGGTGGTAAAGGCCACGGCCGAAACCCTGGCCGGTTACGGCCGCCTGGTGGACGACCCAGCCGACTGCCAAGTTGAAATTGTGCGCTGGCCGGCACAAGGCCGCCGCCCGGTGGATGCAGGTACAGGCGATGAAGCCGGCACCACCCAGGGCATATTTGTGAGCGAATGGCAGGGTGATGTGCTGTATGGGCGCAACGAGGCAGTTAGCGGGCACTACATCCTGGCCTATGCCCAAGCGCCCGAACTGGCTGACTTGAACCACCAGCGGCCACCTCAGCGCATGCTGCTTTGGCATGCCAACTACCACCCCGACGGTGGCCAGCTGTTTTTCCCACTGGACCGCCAGCCCTTCATGGTGCCGCTGGCCCTGCCCGGCGACGAGGTGCGGCCCGAGCACTTTGTCTGCTTTCGCTTTGACGGTAACCAAGGCCTCTACATCCACCCCAACATCTGGCACGAGGGCGTGTTCACACTTCAGGGTGCACAGCGCTTTTTTGACCAACAAGGTGCCATCCACGCCCGGGTTTCAGTCGATTTCGCGCGGGAGTTCGGGTGCTTGCTTGAGGCCCCCCTGACGGACGCTGCCTAACGCCTCAGTAGGCGATTTTCAGCCGCCGGTACAGCACGGCCAGCACAAACAGTGGGCCGATCAACAGGTAGCGCAGGTCGTCAAAAAAAGACGGCTTCTTGCCTTCGATCTTGTGGCCGATGAACTGGCCGATCCAGGCCAACACAAACACCGTGAGCGACACCGCGAACCGCTGGGTGTCTGGGATCATCGCCAACACCCCCAGCATGGCCATCGTCATCAGCACCATCCCGGCCGCGAAGGGGCGTGAAAGCCACAAATAGTAGGCCAACGAAGCCAGCGATGTCAGGGCAGCCACTATGGGATGCAGCGCCCACAATAACCCGAGCAAGGCAAACACAATGGCCGGCACACACACGCAGTGAATGGCCTCATTGACGGGGTTTAAGTGGCTCTCGGAGTAAGTGGCGATCAGGCCGTCGATGGGCCGTGTGTGGGTTTCATGCATGGTGGTCACTCCTGCGCAGGCAGCCTGCGATATCGGCACTAGGTCTACTACAGCCTCGTTTTTAACACGGGATAATTCAGTATGACCACCGAACTACCTCGCCACGCCCAGCTGCTGCTGCTCGACCAACCCCAGGTCAGCGCCCTGCTGCAGCCCGACGAGGTATTGGCCGCGGTACGCGAGGCCTTTGTGCTGCACAGCACTGGTGAGGGCCAAGTGTTCCCAGTGGTGCGTGAGGCTCTCGCCACGGGAGGCGTGTTCGGCATCAAGTCGGGCGCGGTGCCTATGCAAGACCTGCTGGGCTTCAAGGCGGCCGGCTTCTGGCCCGGCAACCGGCAGCTTGGCGCCGAGCCGCACCAGGCCACCATCCTGCTGATCGACCCCGCCACGGGCAGGCCGCTTTGCATGATAGACGGCAACGCCGTGACCACCCAGCGCACCGGTGCAGCCGGAGGCCTTGGCCTTCTGGCACTCTGCCGGGCAGACAGTCGACGTATCACTGTGTTTGGTACTGGCGTGCAAGCAAGGGTACAGCTGAGTTTTGCACTGCGGCTGCTGCCCACACTGGAGCGGGTCCATTACCTGAGCTCGGGCGGCCGACCGCACCCAGACTTTGAGGCCACCATCAGCAAGGCTTTTCCAGACTGCGTCATCACCCATTCCACCGATGGAGATGCAGCGGTGGCGGACAGTGACGTGGTGATCACGGCCACGCCTGGCACTGGTGCGCTGTTTGGACTAGAGGCGGTGCAACCTGGCACGCACCTAAGCTGCGTTGGTGCCGACACCCGCGGAAAACGGGAGTTGCCTGCTGGATTGCTGGCCCGTGCCCGCCTATTTGTGGATGACCTGCCGCAAGCCCGTCAGATCGGCGAGATGCAATGGGCGCCGGACACCCCGGCCACAACGCTTGGCGACGTGCTCACGGACCAGGTACGGGTTCAGCGCGCTGACTCCGACATCACCCTGTTTGACATGACCGGGCTGGCCCTGCAAGACCTGACAGTGGCACGCCTGCTGTACCAACGCGCGCTGACCACCGGCGCCGGTACCCGCCTGGCCTGGCCTTGGTAAGACCACCCACGCATAAGCACCTTTTACCCACCACTTGGCCCGGAGACTGCCTTGAACGCCCTCGCCCACCTTGTCACCCCGGCTGCACTGATCGACCTGTCGCGTATGCAGACCAACATCGAGCGCATGCAGGCCCACATGAACAGGCTGGGCGTGGCCTTTCGTCCCCACGTCAAAACCAGCAAATGCACGCCGGTGGCCCGGGCGCAACAAGCGGCTGGCGCAAAGGGCATCACCGTATCCACCCTGAAAGAAGCCAGCGCCTTCTTCGCTGAAGGCTTTACGGACATTCTTTACGCGGTGGGCATGGTGCCGGCCAAGTTGCCCCTAGCGCTGGCACTGCGGCGCCAAGGTTGTCAGCTCAAAATCATCACTGACAGCGAGGCCTCCAGCGCTGCCATTGCAGCTTTTGGTCGGGAGCATGACGAGGTATTGGAAGTTTGGCTCGAAATTGACAGCGACGGCCACCGCTCTGGCCTTAAGCCCGACGGGCCCGTGCTGCTGGCTGTAGCGCAAACGCTGCACCAGGGTGGCATGAAGTTGGGCGGCGTGATGACGCATGCCGGCTCCAGCTATGAGCTGAACACGCCCGAAGCACTGACCGCAATGGCGGCACAAGAACGCGATGCCTGCGTGATAGCGGCCGATCGCCTGCGTGCCGCTGGCCTTCCATGCCCGGTGGTGAGCATTGGATCGACGCCCACCGCCTTGGCTGCCGATCGGCTGGACGGCGTGACCGAGGTACGAGCAGGTGTCTATGTGTTTTTTGACTTGGTCATGCACAACATTGGGGTCTGTACCACCAGCGAAATCGCACTGAGCGTGCTCACCACCGTCATCGGTCACCAAGCCGACAAGGGCTGGGCCATTGTGGACGCCGGCTGGATGGCCATGAGCCGAGACCGTGGCACGCAAAAACAGCAGCAGGACTTTGGCTACGGCCAGGTCTGCGACAGTGCCGGCCAGATATTGCCCGGCTACACCCTGAGCAGCGCCAACCAAGAGCACGGCATTCTGTCACGCCAAGGTACGCCCGACGCCGATATTGCCACACGCTTCCCCATCGGCACCCAACTGCGCATCCTGCCTAACCACGCCTGCGCCACTGGCGCCCAGTACCCGCACTACCAGGCACTGGCACCCGACGGCACGCTGGCCTGCTGGCCCCGTTTGCACGGTTGGTGAGTCGATTGGGGCATGACCACTGCCCTGGTAGGTGCGGTGGCTACATAAACCCGTCAACAAAAAAGCCTGCTATCTTTTGAATAGCAGGCTTTCTATGTGCCGCAAGGCTTATTTGGTGGGATGTGCGGGGGTCGAACCCACGACAAACGGATTAAAAGTCCGCTGCTCTACCAACTGAGCTAACATCCCGACTGTTTCCGAACCACCGTTTGCACTGCAGCGCGAAGCCACAGATTATAGGGTGAATTAAGTAGCCGGTCAGAGGTGACGTCGGGATATTTTATCGAGTACCCAACCAGCGGCGCATTGGCCAAAGGTGGCGGTTACGCTCACCACAGAGCCATAGCCATGACAGTTCAGGCTGGCGTCTTGCTGGGGCGAGCAGGAGGCATCGGGTGGCGCAATGGGCTCGCGGCTGAAGACCACCGACACACCGATCTTTTTCCCCACGCGCGCCGCGCCATGCTGCTTTCGCAGCCTGTAACGCAGCTGGGCCAGCAGGGGGTCGTGGGTGGTATTCGCCAAATCGTCGATATCAACCAGGTGACCCAAACGTTTGCCGCCAGCTGCACCCACAGAGATGAAAATGCTGCGGGTTCGCAGGGCCCAATCGGCCATGGTGGTCTTGGCTCTCACCTGATCACAGGCATCGACGACGGCGTTCACACCGTGGGGCAACAGCGTTTGCCAATTGTCGGGGCCGACAAATTCCTCAACAGTATGAACTTGGCAGTCTGGGTTGAACGTGTGGATGCGGTCTCGCATGGCAAGAACCTTAGCCTGGCCAATGGTGGCGTCAGTTGCTTGAATCTGACGATTGATGTTGGATTCGCTCACGTGGTCCAAATCAATGAGTGTCAACTGGCCAACGCCGCTACGCGCAAGTGCCTCGGCCGCCCAGGAGCCCACACCGCCTATGCCGATCACAGCCACATGCGAGCGACGGATATGGTCGGCGCCAGCTTGTCCATACAGGCGCGCCAACCCACCAAAGCGGCGGTCTTCGCTCAAGCCAGTTGATCCACGCGCCAAACCTGGTAGCGCAGCGCGATCACCGCACCGAGAAGAATGCCGGCGACAGCCACAACACTCGTGACACTCAGGGTGGACAGACCGCTCAGGCCCTGCCCTATCGTGCACCCCATGGCAGTGACCCCGCCAACCCCCATCAGGGCCGCCCCGACAAGATGATTGGCTAGGTCTTCGGTGCTGCCAAAGCCCTCCCACCTGAAATTGCCGGTCGCCATAGCCATGCACCATGAGCCCAGCACGACGCCCAGGGTGGAAGTGATACCCATCGTCAGCACTTTACTTTTGTCACTGAAAAACAGCAGCCAGTCCAACAAGTAGGCCACTGGCGCGACAAAGCTCAGCGCCTCAGCTCGGCCCGAGTTGGTGGCCAAAAAAGTCTCTTGCAGCGTTTCCGGGTGCTCAGTGAGATGGCCAAGATGACCAGACACCCACCACATGGCGACCACCAGTCCACCCATGCCCGCCCCCGCAAGCAGATTGGCCGGTGTGCGAAACCCGCGTCCGGCCATAGCCCACAGCATTAGGCTGCCGCCTATGCCAAGGCCCAGCAGCAGCGCTGTCAAGGCAGGTGACAAGCCCGAGGCGGCGGCGACCCATGGCGCCAAACTGGTTCCAGCGGAAATATCCAGCACGACCCGGTCCACCGTGGCCACTCGCAGCACAGCGGTAACACCTTTGAGCGTGGCGAAAGCAGAGGCACCCAGGACCAACAGCACAACCAGCGACTTCAGGCTGCCACCACCAATACGAACCAGGGTTTTGCTGCCGCAACCCGAGGCCAGCACCATGCCAAGGCCAAACAGGCCGCCACCCACGAGGGCGGACAACCATATCCAGCGGTTTGAGGCGTAAAGCACCTGGGCTGGGTCGACGCGGCCGGTATAAACCAACACACCAAAGCCAACCATGGCCAGGCCAACAGCCAAGCCCCATTGACGCATACGGGTCCAATCGCCCATGTTGACAATGTCACTCACGGCACCCATCGTGCAGAAGTGGGTGCGCTGAGCAATCGCACCAAAACCGATGCCGATGCACAATGACAACCACATCAATTGGGCGTTGAGAGTCGCGAGCTCTGGCGCTTGCATGGCTGTGAGTTATCGGCCAGCGGTTGCCATGTGCACTATTTCAGAAGTGCAAGACGTTCTCTAGCAGCAGAAGCAGCCTCTGACTTTGGGTAGTCTCTGATCAGATCCTGCAAGGTTTTGCGTGCGCCACGGACATCTTTGAGCTCCACTTGACAGTTGGCAACTAACAAGAGCGCTTCTGGTGTACGTTGGTGATCTGGATAACTTGCGATGAGTGTCTGAAAATTAGCCCTTGCCCCTGCGTAGTCGCGCATCGCGTACTGAGCATTACCCAGCCAGAAGCGCGCCGAAGGCGCGTATCCACTGCGGCTGTATCGACTCAAGAAGTCAAAAAAAGCCGTGTTTGCTCCGGTAAATTCGGCTTTACGGAACAGGGCAAGTGCGGCTTCAAAATCTCGCTTCTCAGCCGGCTCCGCCATGAATTCGCGGCCATCCAGCGTCACCTTGATGGGTTCGACCGTTCGAAACCGTTCTTCCATCCCTTGCGACGTAGCACTGAGCCGTGCATCTAAGCCCTGTACCTTCGCATCCAGGCCCTGGATTGTGGTGCGAAGCGTGTCGTCAGGTCCCTTCGGCAAAGCGAGTAAACGGTCATCAAGTCCCTTTACCGTGCTATTCAACTTTTCAAACTTTTCTTCCTGCCCCTTGGTTACAGCAAGAAGACGATCATCAAGTCCCTTCAGCGTGCTTTGAGACTTCTCGAACTTTTCATCCTGAGTCTTTGTCGCTTCAAGCAAGCGCTGCTCCAGCCGTTGGGTGGCAGCTAGAAACCGTTTGTCCAGGTCCTGCTGAGCGATGTCCTTCTGACGGTTTTGCCCTTCAGCCATGTCCTTCTGACGAATCTGTCCGTCAGATAGTTCGCGCTTCAACTGCTCATTGGCCCCACGCATCCGCGCTGCCTCTGACCGCAGTTCCTCAATCTGGTTCTTCAACCCCAAGATGCCACCCTTCACGATCGTGACATCTTCGCGCAGGTCTTCCCGCAGTTTAGTGACCTCGTCCGTCGCGCGGCCTGAGCCTTGCTTAAAATCTGCGCGGTCGCTTTCTGCCCGGATGCGCAGGGCTTCTATCGCCTGGTACACCGCCCCCATTCTTTGCTGCTGGGACTCAACTGCCTGACGCAGGGTCTCGACTCTCTGATTCATGGCCTCCACGGACAGTCGTATGCCCTCAACCTGCTGACGCAATTCAATGATGGCGGTGCGGGCCTTGCTATCTCCAAATAGGTCCCCTGCGCTAAATAACTCTGCTGCACTGGCCATGGACGAGGCCAGCGCCAACCAAAGGCCGAACGCATACGAACGCGCAGATGGCAGAAAGATTGACGCAGGCTTCATACGCAAATTCAACGGTAATTGATCTCAACGCGGCGGTTTCTGGCAAACGATGCTTCGTCAGAGCCCTGGGCCGCCGGCTTTTCCATACCAAAGCTGACTGCCTCCACCTGACTGTCTGGCACACCGAGCAGGCTCATGGCACTGCGGACAGCTTCGGCGCGCCTTTGTCCAAGCGCCAGGTTGTATTCACGACCGCCACGTGCATCGGTATGCCCTTCCAGGGCAACGCGACGTGACTTATCGGCACGCAAGAGGCGGGCATGCACTTCCACCACAGCCTGAAATTCGGGTTTGATGGCGTAGCTGTCGTAGTCAAAATAGACCACCTTAGGACTGCTCTGCAAGTCTGGCCCAGCAGGTTTTTTGGTTGTCTCGACCTGAGCCACTGCGCTCTTCGTGGCAGGATCGGGCAAACCAGCACCGGCACCTCCAGCACCTCCAGCACCACGAGCACCAGCAGCGCTACCAGTACCACCAGCAGTTCCACCAGCGCTACCAGTACCACCAGCAGCACCGCCAGCCCTGGCAGCAGCGGCCGCGGCAGCAGCCGCAGTGGCGCTTGCATCGGCGGCTTTGCCCACCAGGTTTCCCGACTTATCCTCTACGGAAGCCGAGTCGAGCTTTACAGAACTGCAAGCTGTCAAAAATACCGCCAATAAACTTGCGATCAATACAGGTTTCATAAAATTACTCCGTGTCAAAAATGTTGTTTCTGGAAAGGGCCCCAATGGGGCTCGCGAATATCACCGCTCTGCCCATTGAGCTTTGTCTTGATTCGGCCGTCAAGTGTGACGGTCATCAGGGCTTCTCGACCATCAAGTTGGGTTGCATAAATGATGAGCCGACCATTAGGCGAAAAGCTGGGACTTTCGTCTGACGTGGTTTCAGTGAGGACTGTCGTTGAGCCATTGGCCAAATCCATCACATTAACCCGGAAGGCACCGTTCGCGCGGGCAACATAGGCCAGCGATCGTCCATCAGGACTGATGGCTGGCGATATGTTGTAGCTGCCAGAAAAGGTTACTCGGTCAGCCGGACCGCCCGTAGTCGCCATTTTGTAAATTTGGGGCCCACCTCCACGGTCACTGACAAAATAAATGAGCTTGCCATCGGGGGAGTAGGTTGGCTCGGTGTCAATGCTGCCCGACAAGCCAGGTTCGCCCAGACGTCGCGGTTCCCCCCCAGCAACACTCAGGGCAAATAATTGCGAGCTACCGTCACGGCTCAGGGTCATAGCCAGCGTCTGACCGTCTGCTGACCAAGCCGGCGCACTGTTGGAGCCGCGGAAATTGGCGAGCAGCCGCCGCTTGCCAGAACGCACATCATGTGTGTACACCACCGGCTTGCGCGATTCAAAGGAGACGTAGGCCAGTTGCGCGCCGTCCGGAGACCAGGCCGGCGAAATAATGGGCTCTGCACTGCTCAGGGCCGATTGCGCGTTTTCACCGTCTGCATCAGCCACCCACAGTTGGTAACGCGGGCCGCTTCGGGTGACATAGGCAATTCGGGTTGAAAAAATGCCTTTTTCCCCGGTCAACTTTTCGTACACGAAGTCTGAAATGCGATGCGACACCAAGCGCAAGTCGGGCGCGGTCACCGCATAACTTTGGCCGCCCAGATCCTGGCCCCGTACTGCATCCCACAACCGAAAGCGCACATCGAAACGGCCGTCGATCAGACTGGTGACGCTGCCCGTTAGCAACGAATCTGCACCTTTTTGACGCCAGCTGGTGAAATCCGGGCGTGACAACTCGTAGAGCACCACGCCACCTACAGGCAGCCCAACAAATTGCCCACTGCGCTCCAGATTGGCCTGAACAATACTCGCCAACTTTTGAGGCGAACCGTCTTCACCCCTAAATGGAGCGACTGCGATCGGCAACTGCCGCATGCCGACGCCGGCGACATCAACCCTAAATTGGGCGTTAACCGCCCCGGTAACAACCAGCACTAGACCAGTCAAGACGAAACGTAACAGTTTGTAATGGTCAAGGATTGGTCGGGGCTTCATGGTCCTGATTCAAGCAATAAAGTGCGAAGTATTTCCCGAAAGCAGCTTGCGCCTGCATAGTACATACGGCGAAGCCCATGGCGCCGTCAAGAAAGCCTAATCGAAAGAAATAGGCACGGGCGAATGTTACCACCCCCGCCAACGCGGCCCGGCTCATGGATGTCGTCTGGCCCCTGGCATGTCTTTGCCGTGCCCAGGCTTGGCTGTACTGCTCGAGTTTTCGCCAATAGTGAGCCGGCGTCGGGTAGCTGAAATGAAGCAACGGCGAGTCCAAGCATTTGATTTTGCCTTGGCTCAGCACAAGGCGCTCATGCACCAAGTCATCACTAAACCGAGCTGTGCCTCGTTTGAACAGGCGCAGCACATGGTCAGGGGTCCAGCCGCAATGGTGAATCCAGCGCCCGCAAAACTGAGTCAGGCGCGGCAGCTTGTAAGCCAGCCCGCTCCCACCGGCCATGGCCTTCTGAATTTGCGCTGCAAGTTCGGGCGTGACCCGCTCGTCGGCATCCAGGGACAGCACCCAGTCGCCAGCAGCGAACGCCAAGGCCCGATTTTTCTGCGGGCCAAACCCGGGCCAGTTAGCACTAATGTGTACAACAGCGCCCGCTGCGCGGGCCAACTCGACGGTCTGGTCGGTGCTGCCTGAATCTAAAACCACGATTTCATCGGCAAATGCGACGCTTGCCAGACAGTCGGCAATATTGCCAGCCTCGTTGTGGGTGATGATGATGACGCTGAGTGACACGGGCAAAGTGGCTGTGACGAAGAACTTCCCCAAGCATAGCCGACAGACGCTCAGGCACGATAATCTCTCCGTGACTCTGCGAACCCTGAAGCCATGACCCAGGCGCTCGACCAAAACTCGAGTGCATTATTGCCGCGCCTGGTGCGAGTGGGGCGCCATTTCGCGCGTCCCCGGTCTGCGTGGGTGGTTGCAGTGCTGGCGACCATCACCATGTCCATGACCGAACCGCTGATTCCTGCACTGCTGCAGCCGCTGCTTGACCGGGGGTTCCAGCAGCGCAGCCTGGCAGTCTGGATGGTGCCAGTTGCTTTGATTCTTTTGTTTGGGGTGCGGGGGTTGGCGGGTTTCATCGCACAGATCGCCCTGGCCAAACTGACCACCCAGGGCCTGCTGGTGCTCAGAACGGCCATGTTCGAGCGCCTTCAACGGGCACAGCTGGCCCTCTTTACACAACAATCTTCCAGCGCATTGGCCAACACCATCGTGTACGAGGTGCAGACCGGCTCAACCCTGCTGGTCAGCGCGCTGATGACACTGACACGGGACAGCGTCACCCTGCTGGCGCTGCTGGCTTACCTGATGATCCTGAATTGGAAGCTGACTTTGATCGTGGCCGCACTGTTTCCCGCTGTGGCGGTGGTGATGCGCACGCTGTCAAAGCGCCTGTACCGTCTGACCAAGAGCAGTCAGGCGGCGACTGACGAACTGGCCTATGTGGTTGAGGAAAATGTTCTGGCGCATCGCGATGTGAGGGTTCAGGGCGCCCAGCAAGCCCAGTCTGCACGCTTTTTGCATTTGGCTGACGGCTTGCGGCGACTCTCCATGAAATCAACAGCAGCCGGCTCGGCCATGACGCCGCTCACCCAGATTCTGGCTGCCGTAGCGCTGTCGTCGGTTATCAGCGTGGCGCTGCTACAGAGCGCCGACCAGACCACATCGGTGGGCAGCTTTGTGGCTTTTGTCACCGCCATGCTGATGCTGGTCGCCCCGCTCAAGCATTTGTCTGAGCTGGCCAGCCCGATCACGCGCGGACTTGTCGCCATTGAGCGCGGCCTTGATTTGCTTGAAACCATTCCTGTGGAGTCTGGCGGCAACTTTGCTCAGGCGCGGGCACAAGGGGAGATTCGGTTTAACGATGTGTCGGTCAGTTTTAATAACGACGGGGAGCCTGCCCTCGCCCGGCTCAATCTGACAATACGACCCGGTGAAACCGTGGCGCTGGTGGGCGCCTCTGGCGCCGGCAAGACCACCCTGGTCAACCTGCTGCCCAGGTTTGTCGAACTGACCAGCGGCGCTGTCGAAATCGACGGCAAAAATGTGCAGGAGTGGGAGATTGAGTCGCTACGCCGTCAGTTTGCGTTGGTCAGCCAGCATGTGGTCATGCTAAGCGGCAGCATTGCCGACAACGTTGCCTTGGGGCAGGGGTTGGACCGCGCCCGTGTGCTAGATTGCCTGGCTGCTGCCAACCTCGCTGGCTTCGTAGCCACCCTTCCAGCCGGCATTGACACTGAAGTGGGACATAACGCGATGCAGTTGTCGGGCGGACAACGCCAGCGATTGGCTATAGCCCGTGCACTGTACAAAAATGCCCCTATCCTCATTCTTGACGAGGCCACCTCGGCGCTGGATGCCGAATCTGAGCGGGCGGTGCAAGAAGCCTTGGAACGGCTGATGCAGCACCGGACAACGCTGGTCATTGCACACCGACTCTCGACGGTGCAACACGCCGACCGTATCGTGGTGATGGAGGCCGGCCAGATTGTGGAGACCGGCAGTCACAGCGCGCTGCTGCAACAGGACGGCCACTATGCGCGGCTTTTCAGGGCGGGCATGCAAGCCCCTGCCAAAGGGCCGGTTGATGGTGCGTGAAAACGTCCGCCCGGCAAGCGGACCCGCAACCATACTCTTGACCGGCGGCGCTGGTTACCTGGGCAGCCACACCTGTGTTGCCCTGGCCCAGGCCGGCTACCTGCCGGTCATTCTGGATGATTTTTCCAACAGCGACCCCGCTGTCCTAGAACGCTTGGAGCGAATTCTGGGGCAACCGACACCCTGCGTGCGGGGTAGCGTCGCCGACACCAACTTGGTAGAGCAGATGCTGCGGCACCACAAGGTGGCGGCGGTGGTCCATTTTGCTGGCTACAAGGCCGTCGGCGAGAGTGTGGCCGAGCCGCTCAAGTATTACGCCAACAACATTGGCGGCACCGTCAGCCTGTTGCAGGCCATGGCGTCTGCCGGTTGTCGTACCCTGGTGTTCTCGAGCAGCGCCACGGTCTATGGCAACCCGTCCTCGGTGCCGATCACCGAAGACTTTCCGCGTAGCCACACCAACCCCTATGGCCACAGCAAATTGGTCTGCGAGGACATGTTGGCGGCATTGCGCCAATCCGACGACCGTTGGCAGACGGGCGTGTTGCGCTACTTCAACCCGGTGGGGGCGCACCCCAGTGGCCTGATCGGCGAAGCCCCGCTTGGCCAGCCAAACAACCTGATGCCATTGCTGGCGCAAGTGGCCGCCGGGCTGAGGCCGCAGCTCTCAGTCTACGGCCAGGACTTCGCCACCCCCGATGGCACCGGTGTGCGAGACTACATCCATGTTCAAGACCTGGCACAAGGCCATGTGGCAGCGCTACGTGCCCTGCTGGCAGGCCAGCCCAGCTTCACCGTGAATCTGGGAACGGGACGCGGCCACAGCGTGCTGGAAATGGTGAAAGCGTTCGAGGTGGCTAGCGGCCGGTCGGTACCCTGGCGACTTGCGCCGCGCCGACAGGGCGATGTGGCCAGTTGCTTTGCTGACACCACGCTGGCCGAGCGCCTGTTGGGCTGGAGGGCAACCCGTGCACTGCACGAGATGTGCGCCGACGCCTGGCGCTGGCAGCTCAGCCTGAGCGGCCAGACCCAGCCAACACCGATTGGTAGACCTGGTAGTAGGCCGCCTTGACATCGGCCCATCTGTACTTTTTTGAAAACAGCCGCCCAGAAGTGGCAAGATGCCGCCGCAAGTTCTCATCGCGGGCGACATCCGACACTTGGTGGGCCAACTCGCTCGCGTCGTGTGGGTCTTGGAGCAACAGCGCCTCATGGCGGTCTGTGAGCAAGTTGGCCATGCTGTTGTAGGGAGCCACAGTGGTGATCACAGGGATACCCAGCGCCATGGCTTCTAACAACACCATCGGGAAAACATCCTGATTTGTCGGGTGAGCCAGACAATCCAGCGCCGCGTAAATGGCCGGCATCTGGCGTACCACGCCCAGAAACCGGCATTGCTTGCCGGCGCCGAGTGCCGCCACCTGCGCCTGGTAACTGGCCGCCTGTGCCGGTTGCCCCACCACCAGTACGGTCGCCTCAAAAGGCAGCAGGGCGACGGCCCGCAGCAGGACATCCAGCCCCTTTTTCTTGAAGTCATGCCCGACAAAGCCGATGACGACCGTGTCAGGCGCCAAGCCCAGCGCCTGCCGCGCTGCACTGCGCTGGGCTAAGGGCAACTCACGCTCCGGCCAGCTGACCCCAGGTGCGATCACCGTGCCAGCGGCCAACCCAGGCAGCGCGGCTTGGGTCTCATCCAGCAACAGCTGCGAAACAAACACGTTTCGCCCCCGCGATCCACGCAAACGCTGCCGCTCCAGCCACAGATAGGCCAACAAGCGAGGGCTCAGGGCGGTCCGAAGTACACCCGCACCGCGTTCGCGCAAACTGGCGTGCACTGTCTTGACATGCACGGTCTGGACGTCTCCGTGCGACACGTTCTCATGGGAGTGAACCAGGTCAAACCGCCCCTGCGTGGCCCGTTTGGTGTACCAGTTGAACCAGAGTTGGTTGATCCAGCGTGAGCGCACTGGCAACAGGGGCACCCGGATATGGGCAAAGCCAGCTTCTGCCTCGTCAAAGGTTTGAGACACCACGGTGATCTCATAATCACCACGCATGGCGGTAGCCAGATGCACAGCGTAGCTTTCGGCCCCACCGGCCACCTTAGAGAAATGGCGAGAAATGACGGCCAGCCTCATTTGGCCGCCCCTACAACACGCTGGCTACCTCGCCGGTCTTCGTAGCGTGTCAGGCACTTCAGCACAAGGTGCAGGCAGGTGGTCGTACGGCTGACCAAGATCCGTGGCAAGGTCAGCATATTGTCGCCATCAAGGCTGTGAACCCGGCCGCGCACCGTGGTGGTGGCCGTGTCGTAACCGCCCTCTTGCGCAAACCGGACGGCCCTGTGATCAAACCCACCGTAGGGATAGCAGAAATTCCGTACGCCTCCGGGCTGCCGCACCAAGGCCTCAAGCACCAGTCGGGCGTCGACAATTTCGTGCCGCTGCTCGGCCAAGTCCAGCTTCGGCAGGTCCTGGTGCGTCAACGTGTGCGAGCCAATCTCCTGGCCGGCGTCGACCCAGGCCTGCATTTGCGCCGCTGTCATCAGGGGCACCTGCGGCACGCCACGCTCTCGGTCCCAGTCGTTGTACTGGCCCACCCGGTCTGCCACCACGTAGCAGGTGGACGAAAAACCAAAACGCTGGAGCACGGGCAAGGCACAGGTCAGGTTGTTTTCATAGCCATCGTCAAACGTGATGCCAAAGACGCGGCCTGTTTTTTGCCCTTTCAGGTAGGGCAGTAAACGTCGCATCGACAGCCCAGTAAAGCCCAGGGCGCGCAGCAGGGCCATCTGCCGGGCGAATGCGGCGGGCGAGACCACCAGCCCACGCATGGGCGTGCCTTTGGGCGGCGGCGCATCCACCTGGTGGTACATCAAAATCGGAATTGGGGCTGTCATGACCAAGGCCGCATCTTTCAAATCAGCACGATATCGTATTGTTCCTGACCCATGGCGGTCTCGCTTTGCAAGGAGACAGGCTTGCCAATGAACTCGCTCAGTCCTGCCAAGTGTTGGCTTTCCTCGTCTAGAAACAACTCAATGACTTTGGGTGACGCTACCACTCGAAACTCGCGCGGGTTGAACTGCCGAGCCTCACGCAGGATCTCTCGCAGGATGTCGTAGGCCACACTTCGCGCCGTCTTAACGCTGCCCTTGCCCTCGCAACTGGCGCAGGGCTCGCACAGCATGTGGGCCAGCGACTCGCGCGTACGCTTGCGAGTCATCTCCACCAGGCCCAGCTGCGAAAAGCCGGCCGCCATGGTTTTGACGCGGTCCCGCGTGAGCTGCTTACGAAATTCAGCCAGGACAGCGTCACGATGATCTTCTCGGACCATGTCGATGAAATCGGCGATGATGATGCCGCCCAGATTTCGCAGACGCAGTTGCCGGGCAATCGCCATGGCAGCCTCAAGATTGGTCTTAAAAATGGTGTCGTCAAAATTGCGCGCACCAACAAAGCCGCCCGTATTCACGTCCACCGTCGTCAAGGCCTCGGTCTGGTCCACGATGAGGTAGCCCCCTGATTTGAGCTCGACCCGTCGCCCTAACGCGCGGGCAATTTCCTCGTCGATCGAATACAGATCAAAAATTGGCCTCTCGCCATGGTAGTGCTGCAACTTGGCTGCGGCCGCCGGCATGAACTCCAGGCCAAAGCTTTGCAGTGCTTCGAATTGTTCACGCGAATCAACGCGAATCGTCTGCGTGCCCTCCCCGACCAGATCCCGCAGCACCCGCTGCAAAAGATTCAAATCTTGGTGCAACAGGGAGCTTGGCGGTAGCCGTAGCGACGCCTCCTTGATTCGCGCCCATGATTTGCGCAGATAGGCAATGTCTTCCGACAATTCGCCATCATTCGCATCTTCGCCGTTGGTGCGCAGGATGAAGCCGCCACCGCTTGGGCCTATGAGCCGCACCAACCGGGCTCGCAAGTCATCGCGCTGAACCGACGGGATTTTTTGCGAGACGCCCACGTGGTCGTCCTGAGGTAAAAACACCAGCATGCGCCCGGCGATGCTGATTTGCGTCGACAGACGCGCGCCTTTGCTGCCAATGGGGTCCTTGATCACCTGGACCAGCAGGGTTTGTCCTTCGAACACCTGCTTCTCGATCGGCACCTGCGGCAGGGTGTTACGCACCAGCCCAGGCGGCTCGCCATCAGGCTGCCGGTGCCACACGTCGGCCACATGCAAAAAGGCCGCGCGCTCTAGCCCAATGTCAATGAACGCGGACTGCATGCCAGGCAGCACCCGCGCGACCTTACCCAAGTACACATTACCGACCAGCCCGCGCTCCAGCGTGCGTTCGACATGCAGCTCCTGCAGCACGCCGTTTTCCACAATGGCAACCCGCGTTTCCTGCGGTGCCCAGTTGATCAATATGTCTTCTTGCATGGTGCCTAAGCGTTAATCCGGACCTGAAACCGGCGCAACAGCTGCGCCGTCTCAAACAAGGGCAGGCCCATGATGCCAGAGTAACTTCCCGAAATGTGCGCAATGAAGGCCGCCGCCCTGCCCTGCACACCGTAGGCGCCAGCCTTGCCCATTGGCTCGCCGGTGCCGACATAAGCTTCGATCTCGTCCGCAACCATCGGGGCGAAGCGCACCTGTGACCGGCTCAGTACCTGCTCCCGCTGTGAGCCCAGTCCCACCGCCACCGCGGTCAAAACACGGTGGGTACGTCCGGCCAGCTGAGCCAGCATAGCCGTGGCATCAGCAGCTTCCGCCGGCTTGCCCAATATCACGCGGCCCAGAGCGACCGTGGTGTCTGAACACAGCACAGGTGCAGCCGGCAGGCTACGCCGGTGCAAGCGCTGTAGCGCGGCATCAAGCTTGAGTTGGGTAACACGCTGCACATAGACCGCTGGCGCCTCGTTCGGCAGCACCTGCTCGAGTGCCTCGGCATCTTCATCGCCCTCAGGCAGCAGCAGCTGGTAGGACACGCCCAGTTGCTCCAGCAACTGGCGCCGTCGCGGGCTTTGCGAGGCCAGGTAGATAAAATTATTCACGGTGGTAAGGGTGGTTGGCGTTGATTGACCAGGCACGGTAGAGCTGCTCAATCAGCAAAACGCGCACAAAGGCATGGGGCAGGGTCAGGTCAGACAAGCGGATGCGCTCGTGGGCCGCCTGCCGAAATGCGGGCTCCAGCCCATCCGGGCCGCCGATCACCAGCGCCACATCGTCGGCCTCCAGTTGCCAATGACGCAGCTTGTCGGCCAGGGCCACCGTGGTCATGGCGGTGCCTCGCTCGTCCAGCGCAACCACCCGGCAGCCCTTGGGTAGCGCGGCTTCAATGCGGCTGCGCTCGGCAGCCAGCAGAGTATCCAAACTGCGTGAGCCGCGCGGCTCGGTCTTGACGGCCTTGAGCTCAATTTTGATCTCTGGCGGGAAGCGTTTGGCGTAGTCAGCCCACGCGCTCTGCGCCCAGTCGGGCACGCGCTGACCGACGGCAACAATCAGCAGCCGCACGCGTCAAGCGTCACGCTTTGCGCGTGGCGGTCTTCCTGGCGACCGGCTTCACCGCGGTCTTGGCCGCCGCTTGACGCACGGGTGCCTTTTTGGCGGGTGCCTTCTTGGCAGCCACCTTTTGAGCAGGTGCTTTTGTGGCGGGTGCTTTTTTTACAGGTGCTTTTTTAGCGGCCACCTTCTTGGCAGGCTCGTTCACCACCACCGGTTTGGCCACCGGCCTGGGCGCCGCAGTCTTGGCAAGCGGTTTGGCGGCTGCCTTGCTGGCCGGGCGTTTGGCCACACCCTGGGCCGCAACCAGGTTCTTTTTGACCTGAGCTTTGGACGGGAAGGCTTCTTGCACGCCCTTTTTGGCGGCATTTGAGCGTTTCAGGCTAGCGGGTGGTTTAGCCGCCTCTTCCTTTTTCGGTGTGGACTCTGCCTTGACCAGTGGCTTGGCCGCACCAAATTTGAGCCGCACGGCCTTTTCACCCCAGAGCTCCTCCAGGTTGTAATACTGGCGAATGATGGGCTGCATCACATGCACCACGGCTTGACCGCAGTCAACAATGATCCACTCGCCGTTGGCCTCACCCTCGAGCCTTGGCTTGGGAAAGCCAGCTTCGCGCACGGCGTCGGAGACACTGGCGGCCAAGGCCTTGGTCTGCCGGTTGGATGTGCCTGAGGCAACGATCACCCGCTCAAACAAGGCCGAAAGATGCTCTGTGTCGAACACCTTGATGTCCTGGGCTTTCACATCCTCAAGGCCGTCCACGATGACACGCTGGAGTTTCTGAATATCTTTTTTGGCAGGGGTGGCAGTAGTCATCAATGGGTCTGATAAAGGTGATGGTGTTCAATATAACGCGCCACAGGTTCAAAAACCAGCGGATCGACGTTTTGTTGGCTGCCCACAAGGGCACGGATCTCTGTAGCGCTCACGGCCATCGGCGCCACGGGCAGGCGCACAAAGCGCTCATCCAATGGCATATTTGGCTCAAAATGGCCGCCAGACCGCGTCGGATCTTCACGCTCAGCTACACATATTGTAGCGAACTGCGAAATCTGCTGCCCATCGCGCCACTGGTTCAAGGCGCGGGCCTGGTCTTCTCCCATCAACAAAAACAGCTGAGCCTCAGGCCACCGGTCCTTCAGGATGCGCAAGGTGTCGATGGTGTAGCTGGGGCCGATGCGCTCGATCTCCTGCGAATCAACCTGAACCTGCGGCAGGTCGCCGAAGCACAGGCTAGCCATGGCCAACCGGTGGTGGGCAGCCGTCAGTGGGCGGGCTTTGTGCCAGGCCTGGCCGGTGGGGATGACAAGCAAGCGATCCAGGCTCAGATGCTGCAGCGCGGCCAATACCAAGGCACGGTGAGCGTTGTGCGGCGGGTCAAACGCGCCGCCAAAGATGCCGATTCGGGATGGACTGTTCAAGTCACAGGTCAGGCCGTGCCTGCCCCTCAGGCCCAGTCCCGGGGCACCAAGAACCGGCTGTAAAGTGCGGCTTCCGGCGAATCCGGCACAGGCACGTGCTGGTAGGACCAGCTGGCCAGTGGCGGCATTGACAGCAGGATGGACTCGGTGCGCCCACCCGACTGCAAACCAAAATGCGTGCCACGGTCCCACACCAGGTTGAACTCGACGTAACGGCCCCGCCGGTAGAGCTGAAACGCCCGCTCGCGCTCACCATAAACAGTGTCCTGGCGCCGCCGAACAATCGGCAGGTAGGCCGGTAACAGGCCATCGCCCACCGCTTGCATCATCGCCAGACTGCGCTCAAAGCCCAGTTCGGAAAAATCATCAAAAAACACCCCGCCCACGCCCCGCTGCTCAGCGCGGTGCTTGAGCACAAAATACTCGTCACACCAGGTTTTGAATCGCGGGTACTTGTCGTCCCCGAAAGGCACCAGTGCTGCCTTGCAGGTGGCGTGAAAGTGTTGGGCGTCTTCGTCGAAGCCGTAGTAGGGCGTCAGGTCCATGCCGCCGCCAAACCAGCACACGGTCTTGCCGTCCGCGCCTTGTGCGGCCAGCATGCGCACATTCATGTGCACTGTGGGCACATAGGGGTTACGCGGGTGAAAAACCAGCGACACGCCCATCGCCTCAAAGGGTGCACCGCTGAGTTCTGGCCGGTGCTGGGTGGCCGATGGTGGTAATCGGGGCCCGCGAACATGGGAAAAACCGCAACCGGCCCGCTCAAACACGGGGCCGCCCTCCAGAATCTGCGTCACGCCGTTGCCCTGCAGCATCTCGCCGGGTGCTTTTTGCCAAGCGTCAACGATAAAAACACCGCCGTCGATAGCCGTCACAGCGGCGGTGATGCGGGCTTGCAGGCCCAACAAATAGTCGCGCACCGTTTCGACAGCGGGCTGGTCCAAACTTGGCATGGTCATGTCACTTTGTTTTTGGTTTGTGGCAGGTCGCGGATCAACCGGCCGTGGCCGAGCTGGCCTTGAGCGCGCGGTGGCCAATGTCCGTGCGGTATTGCATGCCGTCGATGTGCAGGGCCTGAACAAGTTCGTAGGCGCGCTGCTGGGCTTGGCGCAAGTTGTCGGCCAAAGTCGTCACGCACAGGATGCGACCACCACTGCTCACCAACTGGCCGTCACGCAGCGCCGTGCCCGCGTGGAACACCACGGCATCCGTCGCAAGCTTTGGTAGGCCGCCGATAGCGTCGCCCTGGCGCGGTTGCAGCGGGTAGCCCTGCGCCGCAATCACAACACCCAGCGCTGTCCGCCGATCCCACTGCAGCTCGACCTGGTCGAGCCGGCCATGCGGCCCCGGTTCGGTAGCCGCCAGCAACACCTCCAGCAGGTCCGACTTGAGCCGCATCAGAATCGGCTGCGTCTCTGGGTCGCCGAGGCGGCAATTGAACTCCAGCGCCCTGGGCTGGCCAGTGGCGTCGATCATCAGCCCGGCATACAAAAAACCAGTGTAGGGAATACCGTCTTTTTCCATGCCACGAATGGTGGGCAGGATGATTTCTCGCATAGCGCGGGCGTGAACATCCGGCGTTACCACCGGCGCCGGGGAATAGGCGCCCATGCCCCCGGTGTTGGGGCCTGCATCGCCATCTTGAAGCCGTTTGTGGTCTTGGCTGGTGGCTAGCGGGAGCACGTTTTTGCCGTCGCACAGCACAATGAAACTGGCCTCTTCACCCTGAAGAAATTCCTCGATCACCACCCGAGCACCGCCTGCGTTGTGGGTCACGCCCAGGCGGTTGCCTTCCAGCATGTAATCGACCGCTTCGTGGGCCTGTGCCAGCGTTTCGGCCACCACCACGCCCTTGCCGGCTGCCAGGCCGTCGGCCTTGACCACGATGGGCACACCCTGCAGCGCGATATAGGCATGGGCCGCCGCTGGGTCGGAAAAGGTCTCGTAAGCGGCGGTCGGGATACCGTGCCGTTGCATGAAGGCCTTGGAAAACGCCTTGGAGCTTTCCAATTGGGCGGCCGCCCGGGTTGGGCCGAATACCCGCAGACCGTGGGCCCGAAATTCGTCCACCACCCCAGCCGCCAGTGGGCCTTCGGGACCGACCACGGTCAAGCCAATTTTTTTGTCAATGGCCCAGGTGCGCAAGGCCTGAATATCGGTGATCGGCACGTTTTCCAGGCCGGCGTCGAGCGCCGTGCCGCCGTTACCAGGGGCCACATAGACTTTTTGCACCCGCGTCGATTGGGCCAGCTTCCAGGCCAGCGCATGTTCACGGCCGCCGCCGCCAATCACCAGAACATTCATGCCTCGACGCCGTCCAATTGGGCGTTGTGATATACCTCTTGCACGTCATCGAGCTCTTCAATGATGTCCAGCAATTTCTGCATGCGCAGCGCCTCATCGCCGCTGAGCTCCACCATGTTTTCCGCCCGCATGGTGACACCCGCTACCGCAGGCACAAAGCCGGCTGCCACCAACGCGTTGCGCACAGCCTCAAAGTCGGCCGCTGCGGTCAGCACCTCGATCGCGCCGTCGTCGTCCGTGACTACATCATCGGCCCCGGCCTCCAACGCGATGTCCATGATGCGGTCCTCGGGCGTACCCGGTGCAAAAATCAGCTGACCGCAGTGCTTGAACTGGAAAGCCACTGAGCCCTCGGTGCCCATGTTGCCCCCATGTTTGCTGAAGGCGTGGCGCACTTCGGCCACAGTACGCACCCGGTTATCGGTCATGGTGTCAACAATGATGGCGGCGCCGCCAATGCCGTAGCCCTCGTAGCGGATTTCTTCGTAGCTCACACCCTCTTGGTTGCCAGTGGCCTTGTCAATGTTGTATTTGATGCGGTCGGCCGGCATGTTGGCGGCCTTGGCCTTGTCCACTGCCAGCCGCAGCCGTGGGTTGGCGCTGAGGTCCCCGCCGCCGGCACGCGCCGCCACCGTGATCTCTCGGATGATGCGGGTCCAGATCTTGCCGCGCTTCTCGTCCTGGCGACCCTTGCGGTGCTGGATATTGGCCCATTTGCTGTGTCCTGCCACGGGATTCTTTCTTAAAAATTCGTTACGCTACGCGCTGAATTGTACTTTTCAGGATTTCCATGACATTGATCCAGGACCAGGGCATCCTCATTGCCCAGCGCACCAAGGGCAAAAGCCACATTCAAAGCGTTTTGCGACCGGACAAGGCCAACCGCCACGGGCTGATCACCGGCGCCACCGGCACCGGCAAGACCATCACCCTGCAAACCCTGGCCGAGGGTTTTTCTAAGCTGGGTGTGCCCGTATTCATGGCCGACGTCAAGGGCGACCTCACCGGCCTGTCGCAACCCGGCCGATTAGGTGAAAAACTGGCCAAAGTCCTTGCTGAGCGTGGGTTTGATGCGCCTGACTTTGTCGCATTCCCGACCACGCTGTGGGATGTGTTCGGGGAGCAGGGCCACCCGGTACGCGCCACAGTGAGCGATCTGGGGCCACTGCTGCTGGCGCGCATGCTCAACCTGAACGACACCCAAGCCGGCGTGCTGCAGCTGGTGTTTAAGATTGCCGACGACGACGGCCTGCTGCTACTGGACATGAAGGACCTGCGCGCCATGTGCCAGCACGTGGGCGACAACGCCACAAGCTACACCACTGAGTACGGCAACATCAGCGCCGCCAGCATCGGCGCTATTCAGCGCGGCCTGATGCAGATCGAGTCTCAAGGCGGCGACCGCTTTTTTGGCGAGCCCATGCTCAATATTGCCGATTTCATGCAAACCGATGGCAGCGGCAAGGGGGTGATCAACATCTTGGCCGCTGACCAGTTGATGAACGCACCCCGCCTTTACGCCACCTTTTTATTGTGGCTGCTGAGCGAGTTGTTTGAGACCCTGCCCGAAGTGGGTGACCTGGACCAGCCCAAATTGGTGTTCTTTTTTGATGAGGCGCATCTGCTCTTTAATGACGCGCCCAAGGCGCTGATCGAGCGCATCGAGCTGGTGGTACGGCTGGTGCGCTCCAAGGGCGTGGGCGTGTTTTTTGTGACGCAGAACCCGCTGGACATCCCCGACTCGGTGTTGGCTCAGTTGGGCAACCGGGTGCAGCACGCGCTGCGCGCCTTCACCCCGCGCGACCAGAAGGCGGTCAAGGCCGCAGCCGACACCATGCGCGCCAACCCCGGTCTGGATGTGGCCACGGCCATCACCGAGCTCGGCGTGGGCGAGGCCCTGGTGAGCCTGCTTGATGAGAAAGGCCGGCCAACGCTGACCGAGCGGGTGTACGTGCTGCCGCCGGCAAGCCAGATCGGCCCGATCACACCGGCGCAACGCCAGCAACTGATGGCTGAGTCCATCGTAGCCGGTGTCTACGAGAAGGCGGTGGACCGCGAGTCGGCCTTTGAAGCCCTCAAGGGTCATGCCCAAGCCCGGATGGCGGCCACACCGGCCCAGTCGCCGGCTGCGCCTGGTGGCCGTCGGGTGCCGGCAAACACACCGGAATCCGAGGCGCCGCCAGAGCGAGGTCTGCTGGACGGCCTGGGCGATCTGCTGGGCGGCGGCGCCCGTCGCACGCGGGCCAGTGTGGGCGAGCAACTGATCAAAAGTGCCGCCAGTTCAATCGGGCGGGAAGTGGGTCGCCAGATCATCCGGGGTGTGCTCGGCGGCATTTTTGGTGGGTCGCGGCGGTAGATTGCAGATTTAGGCTTGTCTTTGGTTTCTGGTTTCTGGCAGCCAAGGGACAAGGGGCCAGCGGCAGCGCTTCACTGCTGCGGTCGGTGCGCTGCACCGACTGCCCTGCGATGCTCGGACTGGCGGCCAGCGTCGCACAACTCACTGCGCTCATTGCATTCGCTGCGTTCAAACAGGTGCGACGAGTCAATAGACGATTCGCGCTGCGCGCGAGGCCGCCCGCCCTGCGCTTCTCGGCGCACCAGAGGCGCACTGCCGCTGGCCCCTTGCCCCTTGGCAGTCGGGCGCTGTAACCAGCGGCGTTGGCACTCGAACACAGCCTCGCACACCAACACGCAGCCGCGCGGCCGGGGCTGGCTGCCGGGAGCGCATTCCGGGGTGGCGAGAAGCGCAGCGCTGCGCCCGACGCGCGTAGCGCGTTTCGTCCTCATGCTGGCCGCGCTTGTCCGAACGGCGTGAGCGCAGCGAACACAGTGAGTTGCGCGGCCCGGGCGCAGGGCGAGCATCTTAGCGGAGTCGGCGCTTTGCGCCGACCAGCCCGGACGCGCTCCCGGCAGCCAGCCCCGGCCGCGCGGCGGATCAGCAGCAAGGTGCGTGCCCTTGGCGAAGCACAACGCCATTTGCGGTAGAGTTTCAACCTGCACAGTTCAAACAACCCACAACAACAACCATGATCCCAATCAACCCCGCCGCCCGCGCCAATGTCCACCTGATCGACCACCCCTTGGTGCAGCACAAGCTCACGCTAATGCGCAAAAAAGAGGCTAGCACCAACAGCTTTCGCCGCCTGCTGGGAGAGTTATCCAGCTTGATGGCTTATGAGGTCTGCCGGGGCATGGCTGTTCAGGATGTCGAAATTGAAACCCCGCTGGAGGTCATGACCGGCAAGCAGATTGACGGCAAGAAGCTGGTGTTTGTGTCCATCCTGCGCGCCGGCAACGGCATTCTGGACGGCGTGCTGTCAGTGGTGCCCGGTGCCCGGGTGGGCCACATTGGCCTGTACCGCGACCCGTCCACGCTGCAGGCAGTCGAGTACTACTTCAAGATGCCCAAGAACATGGAAGAGCGCGACATCGTGATTGTTGACCCCATGCTGGCCACCGGCAACTCGGCGGTAGCGGCCGTAACGCGGCTCAAAGCCTGCCACCCAAAATCCATCAAGTTTTTGTGCCTGCTCACCTGCCCGGAGGGCATCAACGCCCTGCACCAGGCCCATCCGGATGTAGCGGTGTTCACCGCAGCCATCGACCGCGAGCTCAATGACCACGGTTACATCCTGCCTGGTCTGGGCGACGCTGGCGACCGGATATTCGGCACGCAATAAGGCCCCGGAGCTCTCGCATGGGCCGCTCGGGTGGGCGACTCAGCGCCGACGGGCTGAGCGCACCCCGGGCAGTTCGGCCACAGTGCCGAGCACCCGGGCCAGCCGGCCCGAATCAGACACCTCGACGGTAAAGGTCATCCAGGCTGTGCCCTTGACCGTTGGGGTCTGCACCGCAATGACATTGGTTTTGTCTTTGGCAAACACTTCAGAAATGTCACGCAGCAGACCCTGCCGGTCGGCGGCCTCTACCGACACGTCGACCGGGTAAACCGCGTCCTTGAGACTGCCGACTGGCTGGCCCCAGGCCACCTCTATGACGCGTTCCCCGTTGCGCGCCACCATTTCACGCAGGTTGGAACAATCGGCCCGGTGCACGCTGACACCCTTGCCACGCGTCACAAAGCCGCAAATCGCATCGGGCGGGGCCGGCTTGCAGCACTTGGCCAATTGGGTCATGAGCGAGTCAACCCCTACCACCAGCAGGCCGCCCTTGGCAGGCTGTGCAGAGCTGCGCGGCTTACGCAGCAGCGGCAGGTCGGCTTCAGCTGTGGCGGGCTCAGGCGGGCGCAGCAGCAACTCAATGTTGCGCAAGGAAAATTCGTCTTTGCCGACCACTTCAAACAGATCGTCGGCCGAGTTAAAGCCCAGTTGCACCGCCAGGTCGTCCAGCTTGAGGGCCGTTCGGCCCTCGCGTTGCAGCAATTTCTCTACCGCCTCACGGCCCTTGGCCACGGTCTCGTCCAAAGCGAGCGCATTGAACCAGGCCCGCACCTTGGCGCGGGCGCGGTGGCTGACCAGGTAGCCCAGTTCGGCGTTTAGCCAGTCACGCGAAGGCCCACCCTCCTTCGCCACCGTCACTTCCACGGTCTGGCCATTCTTCAGCGGCGTGTTCAGCGGGACCATGACGCCGTCAAGCCGCGCGCCGCGGCAGCGGTGGCCCAGGTTGGTGTGCACGCTGTAGGCAAAATCGACCGCCGTGGCACCCTGTGGCAACTCCACAATGGCGGCATCGGGCGTCAGGACGTAAATGCGGTCGTCAAACACACCCGGGCCCTGCGTGCCGGAGAACTCGCGTTGCCAGGCCAGCAGTTGGCGCAGCACGGCAATCTTGGCGTCGTAAGTGCCTGTGGCAGACACGCCGGCATAGCCCTTGGCACCGGCCTCCTTGTAGGCCCAGTGCGCTGCCACGCCGTGCTCGGCGTGCTCGTGCATGGCCTGGGTCCGGATCTGGATCTCAATCGGCTGGCCACTGGCGTCGCGCACGATGCTGTGCAAGGAGCGGTAGCCATTCACCTTGGGCCGGGCGATGTAGTCATCAAACTCTTCAGTCACCGGCGTAAACCGGCTGTGCACCCAGCTCAAGGCAGCGTAACAGTCTGGAACGCTGGCAACCACCACCCGCAGCGCCCGGATGTCGTGGATTTGCTCAAAACCGAGCGACTTGCCACGCATCTTGCGCACGATGCTGTAAATGTGTTTGGGCCGCCCCTGCACCGTGGCCAGCACGCCTTGCGCCTGCAGGCCGGCCTGCACCTCGTCGCGCAGGCGCTGGACCTGAGCTTCGCGCTCGGTGCGCTTTTCATCCAGCAACCCAGCCACCGTGCGGTAGGTGTCTGGCTCCAGAAAACGGAAGGCCAGGTCCTCCATCTCCCACTTGATCTCCCAGATGCCCAAGCGGTTGGCCAGCGGCGCAAACACCTGCAGCGACTCGGCTGCCAGCCCGGGGGGCAGCGGCAGCTTGGTCTGGGCAAAGTGGCGCAGGGTTTGCAGGCGCGAGGCCAGCCGCAGCATCACCACCCTAAGGTCACGCGAAAACGCCAGCAGCATCTTGCGCACGTTCTCGGTCTGGGCGGCCGCAGTCTGGGCCATCGGGATCGCGGCGCTGCGGGCGCCAGCGGCCTGAACCTGGCGCGCCTGGCGCTGCAGGCGCACCAGTTGGGTGGTCTCCATGGCCAGCGTGGCAAAGTTATCGCCAAAGCCTTTGGCGATCGCCTCCTGCGGCTTGTTCAGGTGTTCGCAGGCGTAGACCAGGTAGCTGGCGGCCTGCATGGCTTCAGAGCCGCCGATCAGCCGCAAAATGACGGCCACAGCGTCGGCATGCGCCAAGGTGTTTTCGCCGGTGTCCAGGGTTTCACCGGCCAATAGCGGCTCGGCAAAAGCGCGCGCCCGCGCCAGCGCCTGGGCCTGCTCGGGCAGGCTGTGGGCAGTGGCTTGTAGCAGGGGCGAGGACGATGCCGAACCCGGGGGTTCGGCAGGCAGGCTTTTCATGGCTTGATTGTCACCGCCGGCCCAGGCTCAGGCCAACACAAAGTCAGCCACCGCCTGCACCTGGTCGTCGGCGATCAGGGTCGGGGCATGGCCAATGCCGGCAAACTGCACGAGCCGCGCGCGCGGCCCACGCTGCGTCATCGCCTGGGCCGTGAGTGGCGACAGCAGGTCAGAGTCGGCGCCGCGCAGCAACAGGGTGGGCAGCGCCAGGCTGTCATACAGCTGCCACATCAGCGCCTGGCCCTGTGCAGCGGCCTCTGGCGTCACCAGCCTAAACGGCAGGGCCAGCGCTGGGTCGTAGTGCAGGCGCAAGCGGTCGCCACCCTCAGCCACGGGCTTCACCATAGGACGCGACAGCGCCAGCCATTGCGCCGGCGTGTGCGGCCCAAAGCTGCTGGCAATCGCCCACAGCGCGTCGGCCGCCTGCTGCAGCGAATCAAATTCACCGCCTCGGCCCAGGTACTGGCCGATGCGCTGCAGCGCTTGCCACTCGATGGTGGGGCCAACATCATTGAGCACGAGCCGGCGCACGCCAGCAGGCCCCAGATGGGCACAAACCGCCATGCCAATCAGGCCGCCCATGCTGGTCCCGACCCAATCCAGCGTTGTGGCGCGCAGGTGGCCGATCAGGTTCAGCATATCGGCGGCATAGGTCGGCACCTGGTAGGCCATGGGGTCGGCCAGCCAGTCACTGTTGCCACGCCCCACCACATCGGGGCAGACCACCCGCAGGGCATCGCCAGCGCGCTCAGCCCGCAGGCACAGGGCCTGGGCCAACACATCAAAGTCACGGCCCTGGCGCGTCAATCCATGCACGCACAGCACCACATGCTCGGCCTCAGGGTGGCCCCAGGCCCAGTAGGCCATGCGGTGGCCATTGGCAGAATCAGGGCAGGAGAGAAAGTGGCGGGTCGGTTCAGTCATGGTGAAATCGGGGTTGAATCAACGGCTATCCTAAGGCCAACTCACAAGGAATCAACATGCTAAAAGGTAAGACAGCGCTGGTCACAGGCTCCACCAGCGGGATTGGCCTGGGCATCGCCCGAGCCCTCGCTGGCCAGGGCGCCAACATCGTGCTTAACGGTTTTGGCGAGGTCGACGGCCCGCGGGCTGCCGTTGCCGCCTTGGGCGTACAGGTGGGCTACCACGGCGCCGACATGAGCCGCCCAGCCGAGATTGAGGCCATGATGGCCTACGCAGCCAGTACCTTCGGCCGCGTCGACATCCTGGTCAACAACGCCGGTATCCAGCATGTGGCCCGCATCGAGAATTTTCCGCCCGAGCGCTGGGATGCCATCATCGCCATCAACCTGAGCAGCGCCTTCCATGCCACCCGATTGGCGCTGCCAGCCATGCGTGAGGCCAACTGGGGCCGCATCATCAACCTGGCCTCGGTGCACGGGCTGGTGGCATCGGCTGAAAAGTCAGCTTATGTGGCGGCCAAACACGGCCTGGTCGGGCTGACCAAGGTTACTGCGCTGGAGAACGCCACAACCGGCGTCACCTGCAATGCCATCTGCCCGGGCTGGGTGTTGACGCCACTGGTGCAAAAGCAGGTGGATGCGCGTGCGGCGGCGCAAGGGGTGAGCAACGACGAGGCGATTCGGCAATTGTTGGGTGAGAAAGAGCCTTCGATGCAGTTCACCACGCCTGAGGAGTTGGGCGCACTGGCGGTGTTTCTGTGCTCCAGTGCCGGCAACAATGTGCGGGGCGTGGCCTGGAACATGGACGGCGGGTGGGCCGCGCAGTAGCCAAGGCCCGGTCGACTATTTCAAGTGCACGGTGCCCGACACCGTGACGGTAACGGCAGTTTTACCTGCCTCTATGGGCAGCGGCGCCTCGGCCATGGCCATGCCAGGCGCCATGGCCATGACCCGTGTGCGCGGCATCACGCCCTGCTCTTGGTTGCCGACCTGAACCTCTCCCAATGTGTAAGCGGCAAAGCCGAAGCTGCGGGCAATCTCCTGAGCACGGGCCCGAAAGCGCTCAATCGCCAGGGCCTGCACCTCGTTCTCAACCTTGGTGCGCTGCTCACGGCTAAGGGAAAAATTGACGCCGGATACGGTCAGGCTCGTCAACTTGCCTGCGGTGGCGGCAATCCGGCCAATGTCCCGCCCCTCCAGCACGAGCTCTGCCGTGCCCTGCCAACCGGTGTTCTTGCCGTCACGGTTCTGGCGCGGGTAAAGATTGAACTGGCCAGTGCGCACCTCCAGTTGACCAGGCTGCGCCGCCTTGCGCGCCTCAAGCAGGGCACTGTCCAGAGCCACCTTGAGCTGACTCTGCACAAGTGCGGCGTCACTGCCATCACGCGTGGTGCTGAGTGAAATAGACAGCACATCCTGTTGCACATCTGCCACAGCACTGGCAGAGAGCTGCACCACATTAGCTATGGCTGTCGCCGGTAAATTTTGGCAAAAAGTAAGCCCAGACCACGCCAGCATTGAGGTTATAGCTATATTTTTAATAGCAATTTTCATTGGAGCTCCTGTTGGCCTTGTCGGCGAGGCTGCGATTACAAGTAGACGTCGTCCGATTTTCTGGGCCTTCTGGCTTGGGCGGGGCAGCAGACTGCTGCCGAAGTTGGCGACGTAAATCCGCCTTCTCTTCCTCTGACAGTTGTCGCTTGGCCTCTGACGACCCACCGGGGGGGGTGGCCTGCTGATCGCCGCCTCTCAGGCCTTGGGAGCCTGACGGTGGGCTCAGCGCAGAGCGTAACTCAGCCCGGCGTTGCTCCAAGGCGACAGGAGCCGCGCCAGGCTCACGCCTTTGGCCCGATGGTCCCTGGGCACAAACACCAGCACCGATCAGACTAGACAAAAAGAATAGAGCGATCCTCATGGTCAACACGTTAACACTGGTTTGGTGCAAGATCGGCATTGTTCTTCAGATTGACGGCCGTACAAATACACACCCAACCTTATCCCCATGAGCCAAGCGTCCAGCCGAAATGACAAGATCGTGATCGTCGACGACGATGCCCGTATTCGCGACCTGCTGCGCCGCTATTTGACGCAGGAGGGTTTCGACGTGCTGCAAGCCGAGGACGGCAAGGCCCTGAACCGCATTCTGCTGCGCGACAACGTCGATTTGATCGTGCTTGACCTCATGATGCCCGGCGAAGACGGCCTGTCGATCTGCAGGCGTCTGCGAGCTGCCAACGACCGCACGCCGATCATCATGCTGACTGCCAAGGGCGAGGACGTCGACCGCATCGTCGGTCTGGAGGTGGGGGCCGATGACTACCTGGGCAAACCGTTCAACCCGCGCGAGCTGCTGGCCCGGATCCACGCCGTGCTGCGCCGGCGCCCAACCCTGGAGGCGCCCGGCTCGCCGGCGGGCGATGCCCAGGTCGTGAGCTTCGGCCCGTTCACCTTTGACATGGGCACCCGTGTCTTGCGCCGCGCCGACGAAGACCTGCCCCTGACGACAGGCGAATTTGCCATGCTCAAAGCCCTGGTTCGCCACCCGCGCCAGCCCCTTTCGCGCGAAAAACTGGCCCAACTCGCACGCGGCCGTGAGTTTGAAGCCTTTGACCGCAGCTTGGATGTTCAGGTGTCCCGTTTGCGTAAATTGCTCGAGGTTGATCCCGGCGCGCCCCGCTACATCCAGACGGTTTGGGGTGTCGGCTACGTGTTCGTTCCAGACGGTTCAAACTGATGCCATTGACCCCGCACCCACGCGACTTTGCATTGCCGGCGCGCGCCGGCGTCAGCCTGTTTTGGCGTACGTTTTTCCTGCTCGGTTTGCTGCTGCTGGGCAGTATGGCGGCTTGGCTGCAGACCATTCGGGCCATGGAGTCCGAACCCCGGGCACTGCAAACCGCGCAGGAAATCGCGTCTTTGGTGAATTTGAGCCGCGCCGCTCTGGTGCACTCAGACGCGATCAGCCGGGTTTCGCTGATCAAAACCATGACCGAGCAGGAAGGCGTGCGCATCGTGCCGCGGGAGCCCGGTGACAGCGTCGAACCGTTTGACACCGACGCCTCGGGCCAGCGCATCACACGGGAACTGGTGGCACTGCTGGGCCCAGGCACCGAGCTGGCCAACCGGGTCAACCAGCAGGACGGTCTGTGGATAGGTTTCACCATCGATGGCGACCGCTACTGGCTGCGCACTGACCGTGCCCGTTTCAACCGTGCCGCCGGCCAGACATGGATCATCTGGTTGATCACCGTCACCGTACTGTCGCTGGCCGGGGCAGCCCTGATCGCGCGCCTGATCAACCAGCCACTCAAGCAACTGTCTTTGGCTGCGTTCCGGGTGCGGGAGGGGGATTTCGCTGCTAGCACGCTGGACGAGTCTGTGACCACCCCGGAAATCCTGGCGGTTAACTCGGGTTTCAACCGCATGACGCGCAAGCTGGCCGAAGTGGAGGACGACCGCGCCATCATGCTTGCCGGCATTTCGCACGACCTGCGCACGCCCTTGGCACGGCTGCGGCTCGAGACCGAGCTTAGCGTCGCTGACCCGGAGGCACGAGACCACATGGCGGCCGACATTGCGCAGCTCGACGCCATCATCGATAAGTTTCTTGATTACGCCCGCCCAGGCAGGGTGACCTTGGTCGACGTGCCCTTGCGCCCCGTTCTGGAGTCTTGTATGTACAGCCTGGCCAGTCAGGATGACATTCAGGTGCACTTGGCGCTGCCGGAGCAGCTTGCGGTGCTGGCCGACGACGTCGAGTTGGGGCGCGTCGTCACCAATCTGCTCGAGAATGCCCGCCGCTACGGCCGCTCCGCCGGCACTGGCGTTGCTCAAGTGGATATAAGCGCGCGGGTTAACCCACCGTGGGTGCTGTTACAGGTTCGCGACCATGGGCCCGGCGTCTCGGCTGAACAACTGGTGCGCCTGACGCAGCCCTTTTACCGCGGCGACACTGCCCGTACAGAGGCCAAAGGCGCTGGCCTGGGCTTGGCGATCGTGGAGAAAACCCTGCAGCGCATGGGCGGCTCGCTGTTGCTGGCCAATGCCGAGGGTGGCGGCCTGAGCGCCAGCATCTTGCTGCAACGCGCGCCGCTGGCCAGCGCACATGCACATGCGCACGCATACACACAAACTGACCTTACCGGGCCAAGCGTCGCTTGGGAACAACAAACACGACACAATTCGCCTTGATGCGCGCCGCCCCTTCAAGTTGTTGCCACCACTGGTACAGTCGGCGTAGACTAGCGTGCTAACTTATTGATAGCAAGCCACTCAATTTGGACGTGGTATCCGGCGATATTAGACAAAAAACTCACAGCGTTTTATGACTTTGCTGACGACTGACTTCTCAAACTCTAGGGCCATGATCATCGACGGCAGTCCGATGACCCGGTCCATTTTGACGTCGCAGCTTCGGGAATTCGGGTTCGAAAAGGTCACCCAGTGCGCACGCCTGTCTGAGGCACGCGACTACTTCAACGAAAGCGCCTTTGACGTGGTGCTGTGCGAACACAATTTCGGTCATGAGGCACCGTCCGGTATTGACCTGGTGGACGAGTTGCGCAGCAAACAGATGCTGCCCATGTCGACGGTGGTGTTCATGCTCACCGGGGAGGCCTCTTATGCCCGCGTGGCTGAGGCCGCGGAAACCGGGCTGGATGGCTACCTGCTTAAACCGCACAAGGCCAACCAGTTGCACGAGCGGCTACGCCTGGCCTGCTACCGAAAGGATTCGTTCCGCGAGGTCTTCACCGCGATGGAGCAAAAAGCCTTTGACGTTGCCGCCGACCTGTGCCTGGAGCGCTACCAACACCGCGGCCTGTTTTGGCTGTATGCAGCGCGCGTTGGCGCTGAATTACTGATGCGCATCGGCCGCTTCCAGGAGGCACAGGAACTGTACGAAGCCATTGCCGAGGCTAAAACCGCGCCCTGGGCCAAGTTGGGCGTCGCCCGCGCCATGATGGAGTCGGGCAACACGGTGGGGGCCGCCAATGCGCTGGGTGCCTTGCTTGAGGAAGACCCCAGCTTTGCCGACGCCTATGACGTGATGGCCCGGGCCCAGTTTGAACTGGGCAATGTTGCCCAGGCCCGTGCTACTTACAAAATGGCCTGCGAGATGACGCCAGACTCCGTGCCGCGCCTGCAGAGCCTGGCGATGATGAGTTTTTACGCCGGTGACATCAAAGAGGCTGGGGTATTGCTGGACCGGGCCACCCGCATCGGCCTGGACTCCAAGTTATTTGACTGTCAGACCCTGGTGGTGCTGGCATTCACCCAGCTCGACGCCAATGACCACCGCGGCCTGCAACGCAGCCGCGACAACTTCACCCGACTGCTGGAGCGCAACCCGGGTAGTGCGCGCCATCAGCGCGGGGTGACCATGATCGACGCCATGCTGGCCCTGCTGAAGAATGAACGCCCTTCGTTACTGGCGCTGGTGCGGGAGCTGGGGGGCATCACCAAAAACCCAGAATTTGATTTTGAAGCCGCCTCCAACTTGATCGGTCTGATGACGCGCCTGGCCAAGCGCGACGTACGGGTCGACCAGGCGGATGCCCGCATTGAGACCATGGCGATGCGTTTTTGCACCTCCAGGCCCCTCACAGAAATGTTGGCAGGCGCGGCCAATGGCCACATCAGCTATACCGACCGTATCCGCGACGCCGGGCAACAAATCCAGAAGATTGCCCAGAGCGCCGTGACCCTAGGCCTGATGGGCGACCCGGCCATGGCCGTGCGGCAGCTCATCATTGAGGGGCAGACCACGCTCAACTCGAAACTGATCGAGGCAGCCCACCAGGTGTTGGAGCGTTACCGCAGCAAAATCAACGAGGCCGACCAAATGGCCGAAGTGGTTCAAGAGTTGCGCCAGCAGTTCGGTAGCCAGGCCGGTCAGGGCAACAGCTCAGTCGCGGCCAAGCGCAAAAGCGGCGGGCTGAAGCTTCAAATCGACCACATTTAGACCGGTCGAGATCGCCCGATTCGGCTAGCCCGGCCCTTAACGTTTGGGCTTGCCCGTCACGCTCGACCCGCTCCACCCAATGGCGCGTTTGGCAGCAGGCTTAGCCCCCAAGGCCCGTGGCGGCAAACCGGTATGTTGGGTCAGCAGACGCCCGCGTGCCGGAGCCACTGGACCAGCAGCAGGCGATGCGTCTGGCGCATTGGACACATTCGGCGCCGAAGCCGTCGAATTTTTGCGCCGCGCGCTGGTGTAGCCACCGTCGGTCAGCGGCTGAAAGGTCGGAATCAAATGGTGCCGGCCGTTGCCGATCAGGTCGGCCCGGCCCATGGCCTTGAGCGCCTCGCGCAGCAGCGGCCAGTTGTTGGCGTCGTGGTAGCGCAAAAAGGCCTTGTGCAGGCGCCGGCGCCGCTCACCGCGCACGATGTCCACTGTCTCGCTGTCGCGCCCGATCTTGCGCAAGGGGTTTTTGTTGCTGTGGTACATGGCCGTGGCGGTGGCCATCGGGCTGGGGTAAAAGGTTTGCACCTGGTCAGCGCGAAAGCCATTTTTCTTGAGCCACAGCGCCAGGTTCATCATGTCTTCGTCGCTGGTGCCTGGGTGGGCAGCGATAAAGTAGGGAATCAGGTATTGCTTTTTGCCGGCTTCCAGGCTGAACTTATCAAACAGAGTTTTGAACTTGTCGTAGCTGCCGATACCCGGCTTCATCATCTTCGACAAGGGCCCGGCCTGGGTGTGCTCAGGGGCGATCTTCAGGTAGCCGCCCACATGGTGCGTGACCAACTCCTTGATGTACTCGGGGCTTTGCACCGCCAGGTCGTAGCGCAGGCCAGAGCCGATCAGGATTTTTTTGATGCCCCGGAGTGCGCGACCGCGACGGTACATCTTGATCAGCGGCGCGTGGTCGGTGCCCAGGTTGGAGCAGATGCCGGGGTAAACGCAGCTAGGCTTGCGGCAGGCCGCCTCGATCTCGGGGCTGCGGCAACCCAGCCGGTACATGTTGGCGGTGGGGCCACCCAGGTCGGAGATGGTGCCGGTAAAACCGACCACCTTGTCGCGGATGTCTTCAATCTCGCGGATCACCGAGTCTTCCGAACGGCTCTGGATGATGCGCCCCTCGTGCTCGGTGATTGAGCAGAAAGTGCAGCCGCCAAAGCAGCCGCGCATGATGTTCACGCTGAAGCGAATCATCTCCCAAGCGGGGATCTTGGTCACGCCGTCATGCCCGCCTTGCTCGTCGGCATAAGCCGGGTGCGGGCTGCGCGCATACGGCAGGTCAAACACCAGGTCCATCTCGGCAGTGGTCAGCGGAATCGGCGGCGGGGTGATCCAGACATCCCGCGCCGTGACACCCTCGCCATGCGCCTGCACCAGGGCCCGGGCGTTGCCCGGATTGGTCTCCAGGTGCAGCACCCGGTTGGCGTGGGCATACAGCACCGGGTCAGCGCGCACCTGCTCAAAGCTGGGGAGCCGGATCACCGAGCGATCACGCGGCGGCACCTTGAGCTTGCCTTGGGTTGTGGGTTGGTTGGGGTTGGCAAAAAAAGTGAGTGGGGCCACCGCTGGAACGCTGGCCGGCTTGGCATCCGACTTGGCATCCGATTTAGCGTCAAATTGGCCCTCAAGCCCCGTCGTTATTGGGGTTTCAGCTACATTTTTAGCAGCATCTTCCTTGGCGCAGTTGCTGCCCTGCTCGGCCGCCTGCTCCGAGGTGGTCAGGTAGGGGTTGACCTGGGCCTCAACCCGGCCTGGCACATCGACCTGGGTCGAATCGATCTCAAACCAGCCGCGCCCGGTCTCATCATCAGGCCGGCGTACAAAGGCGGTGCCGCGCACGTCGGTGATCGTCTCTACCGGCTCGCGCGCGGCCAGCCGGTGCGCAATCTCCACAATCGCGCGCTCGGCGTTGCCATACAGCAGCAGGTCGCACTTGGCGTCAACCACGATCGAGCGGCGCACCTTGTCTGACCAGTAGTCGTAATGCGCAATACGGCGCAGCGAGCCCTCAATGCCGCCCAGCACGATCGGCACATCCTTGAAGGCCTCGCGGCAGCGCTGGCTGTAAACGATGGCCGCCCGGTCGGGCCGCTTGCCACCGACGTCACCCGCCGTGTAGGCGTCATCGCTGCGGATCTTGCGGTCGGCGGTGTAGCGGTTGATCATGGAATCCATGTTGCCCGCCGTCACGCCCCAAAAAATGTTGGGTTTGCCCAGCGCCTTGAAGGGCTCGGCACTTTGCCAGTCGGGCTGAGCGATGATGCCCACCCGGAAACCCTGGGCTTCGAGCATGCGACCGATCACCGCCATGCCAAAGCTGGGGTGGTCCACATAGGCATCGCCCGTGACCAACACGATGTCACAACTGTCCCAGCCCAGTTTGTCCATCTCGGCCCGGCTCATCGGCAGGAAAGGCGCCGTGCCGAACCTGGCCGCCCAATACTTGCGGTAGCTCGACAGCGGTTTAGCGGCGCGCGCGAAAAAAGAGACGTCAACAGGGGCGTTCATGGTCATTTCAGGGTGAGCAAGAGAGTGTACGGCCTGTCGATATAATAACTTACGCATGCCACCTAAAGCCCCTCCCACTGACTCCCCAACACCGGTCGCGCGCTCCGTTCGCCCCTGGCGCTGGCGCCAACGCGAGTGGGCTGTGTTGGCGCTCGCCTGGGCCATGCTCAGTCTGGTCTTCACGCTCTGGCCGACCCTGGACCTAACGGTCAGCGCCTGGTTTTACCGCCCTCCTGGCAGCCCAGGCTGGCACGGCTTTGCCGCTGACCAGTTCACTGCCGCCGCGGTGATCCACGGGGCCGTACCCTGGTTTGGCCGGGCGGCCAGCCTGCTCGGCGTGTTGCTGGCCGTTTTTTGGCGACTGCGGCCCGGGCCGGTCAATCTGCGCTGGTGGCGCCGCGGCCTGATGCTGAGCCTGCTGATGGTGCTTGGGACCGGCGTCGTGGTCAATGCCGTCCTCAAAGAGAACTGGGGACGCCCGCGACCGGTGGACGTGCAGACCTTTGGCGGCGCAGGCACTTTCGAGCCGGCGCTCCACCCGTCCGCCCAATGCGATAGCAACTGCTCATTTGTGAGCGGTCACGCGGCCACAGGTTTTACGCTGCTGGCCCTGGGCCTACTCGGCGCACCAGCAACCCGGCGGCGCTGGCTGCTGTGGGGCCTGGCGGGGGGACTTTGCACCGGCGCGCTGCGCATTGCCCAAGGTGGACACTTTCTCAGCGACGTGCTGTTCAGCGGTCTGGTGATCTGGTTGTGCGGCTCGGCCCTGCGTGCCGTCTGGCTGCACCTGCGGACATGGCGGCGGCGGCGGCGGCTTGCCCACAGTTAACAGGCCCCGGCATCAGGCAGAATGTGACACGAGCGCTGACTTAATTTCGCAATTTTTCTGAAAGACCCCACTATGGCAATGCACCTGATCCCTGGCGTGGCAGCCGCGCTCGTCGCCTTGACCCTGTTGGCAGCGCCTGTGGCGCACGCCTTGCAGCCCGCGACCGGCAAGGTCATCCTGACCCTGACCGGCAAGGTGGGTGATGCCAACAAGGCCAAGTCCGCTGAGTTTGACTTGGCCATGCTGGAAAAGCTGCCCCAACGCAGCTTCACCACCATGACCCCCTGGGACAAAAACCCGATCAAATTCACCGGCCCCTTGTTGCGCGACGTGCTGGCTGCCGCCAAGGCCGAGGGCACGACCCTCAAGGCCATGGCCCTGAATGACTACCAGACCAGCATCCCGTTTGCCGACATCAAAAAATTCGATGTCGTGCTAGCCCACAAGATGAACGGCGAGTCCATCCCGGTCAAGACCAAGGGACCGCTGTTCATTGTTTACCCCTACGACACCAGCAAGACATTGCAGTCAAGTGTTTACTACGAGCGCTCGGCCTGGCAGCTCAAGTCCCTCAGCATTGACTAGTTTGACCATGGCGGCAGGCGGTAAAAATCGGCGCTTCCTGATTTGGCTGGCCATCGGCACCGCACTGTTGGCCCTCGCCTCTGCGGGCTTGCTGACTTTTTTGCTGAACCAACGGCAGCTCATAGCGCAAAGCCGCAGTCTGCAGACCGACTCAGTCACCGCCTTCACGTTTCAGGCCGAGCGGGAATTCATGCGCTATCGGCAAACGCTTGACGCCGCCGTCAACAGCCGCAGACCGCCAGACGATGACGCCTTGACATTGCGGCATGATATTTTCCTGAGTCGGATTAGCCTCCTGCGCGACAGTGGCAGCCTTGGCTCCTTGGAGCTGCGTCCCGAGTACACAGCACTCAGGCCCAAGCTAGACGCATTGGTGGCCCAAGCCGAGAAAGCCATGGCCAAAACACCCCGGGACCCGGCTGAACTGGCCGCCCTGCTGGATGCCTTTTATGCGATAGGTCCAGGTTTTCAGATGCTGAGTCTTGCGGCTGACTCCGAGTTGGCGCGGCGGCTAGAACGCCAATCGGCCACTGCCATCAACCTAGGTGACCAGACGGTGGCCCTGACACTGGTGCAATTGCTGATCCTGCTGATTGCAGCCTATGGCCTGTATACCTGGCATGGCCGCCAGGCCGCAGAGCGGCTCGCGCTCGAAAACCTGAGCACAGAGCTGCGAGAGGCCATTCTGCGTGCTGACGAAGCCAACCGCGGGAAAAGTGCCTTTTTAGCGAACATGAGCCACGAGTTGCGCACCCCTTTCAATGGCCTGATGGGCATGCTGGGTGTACTCGACGATACCCAGCTCGACGCCACGCAACGCGGCTATCTGCAAACAGCGCAAACCTCAGCGCAGCACCTGCTGACCCTGCTCAACGATATTTTGGATATTTCTGCGTTGGAGGCCGGCAGGATCACGGTCAAAGCCGCGCCCGTGAACCTGGCTTGGCTGCTGCGCGACATTGGCGCCCTGATGCAGCCCTTGGCCAATGGCAAGGGGCTCGACTTTTCCCTGGCACTGCCGGTCATGCCGCTACCCTGGGTGCTCAGCGACGACACCCGCCTGCGCCAGATTTTGTTCAACTTGTTGAACAATGCCATCAAGTTCACTGACCGTGGCCAAGTCAAGCTCACAGTGCACGAAGTGGCCCGGTCGGGCAAGGGCATTGAGCTTGATTTTGATGTCACTGACACCGGCATCGGCATCGCTGAACAAGACCTGTCGCGGCTGTTCCAGCGTTTTCAGCAGGCGGAGAGCGGCAAGATCCGCAATTTTGGTGGCGCCGGGCTGGGCCTGGAGATTTCGCAATCGCTGGCCCATCTGCTGGGTGGCAGCATCAAGGTCAAAAGTACGCTCGGCGCTGGCACCACCTTCAGCCTGCATGTGCGCTTGATGCCCAGCGAGCCCCCCGTGCAACCGCCGCAGGCGGCCAGCCCCTTGCCAACGCCTATCACCAAGCCGATCGGGCTGGCCAATGTCAGCGCCCCTGTGGGTTCATCCTCGTCGACCGTGCTTCTCAACCATGCTGGCCAACCCGCGCGGGTACTGCTGGTTGAGGACAACGCCATCAACCGCATGGTGGCCGTGATGCTGCTCCAGCGCATGGGCTGCATAGTTACCGACTGTGAGAACGGCCAGCTTGCGGTGGACAAGGCCCAGGCCGAAGACTTTGACCTAATCCTGATGGACATCAACATGCCGGTCATGGACGGCTTGTCGGCCACCCGCGAGATCCGAGCCCTGCCCGGAGAACGGGCAATGACACCGATTGTGGTGCTCAGTGCCGATGTCATGAACGAGTCGAAGGCGCGGGCGTTTGGTGCAGGCGCTCAGGGGTTTCTGTCCAAACCCGTCCAGTTTGCAGATCTGCGGGCCTGCGTGCTCAAACACCTGCCGCCCGCACCGCCAAGCCAGAATAGCACTGATCCCGACCGCCTGGGCTGAAGCCAATCTCCCATGCGTTCTATTTTGTCAGCCTCCCTGCGCGGCCTGACTGCCACCAGCCTACTGGCGGTGAATACCCTCTTCTGGGTGCCGATTCTGTTGCTGTTTGCCCTGCTCAAGCTGCTGGTGCCGGGAAAGTCGATGCGGCTTTGGGTCGATCCGGTGCTGCTGCGTATCGCCGAGACCTGGATTGCCGGCAACAGCCGCTGGATGCGCCTGACCCAAAACACCGTCTGGGATGTGCAGGGGCTTGAAGGCTTGAACCCGCGCAGCTGGTACCTGGTCAATGCCAACCACCAGTCCTGGGTTGATATCTTGGTGCTGCAGCACCTGCTGAACCGGCGCATTCCGCTGCTCAAGTTTTTTCTCAAGCAGCCGCTGATCTGGGTGCCGGTGATGGGCCTGGCCTGGTGGGCGCTGGATTTTCCTTTCATGCGCCGCCACAGCGAGGCCTACCTGAAAAAACACCCCGAGATGCGTGGCCGCGACCAGGAAACCACCCGGCGCGCCTGCGCGAAATTTGCCTTAGTCCCCACCAGCGTGATGAACTTTCTGGAGGGCACCCGCTTCACCGCCGCCAAGCAAGCCCGTCAGCAATCACCCTACCGGCACCTGCTCAAACCCAAAACTGGCGGCGTAGCCGTGGCACTCAATGCCATGGGCGAAAAGTTTGAGGCGGTGCTGGATGTGACCATCGTCTACCCGGATGGCATCCCCGATTTCTGGCAGTTTCTCAGTGGGCGGGTGCGGCGGGTCGTCGTGCGGGTCCAGACCCTGCCGATCCCCAGCCAACTCCTGGGTGCCGACTACGCAGGGGACGCCGCCACGCGCCAGGCTTACCAGCAGTGGGTTCATGAGCTGTGGCTGGCCAAGGACGCCCGTATCTCCGCGCTTTTAGGCATGAATAAGGCATGAAATAGGCCTCTAAGCCTTATAGGATAAGGGTTTATAGCTATATTTACTATAGCAATCACAGCGGGTACATCAAGCGTCTCAACGCAGGTGCTTGACCAGTTTGGCCCGAAACATCTCGGGAATACCCAGCCGGCGCGGCCCGGCTAGCAGTTGGAAACTTTCCCCGGCGCTCAGGTGGCCCGGCTCGTCTACCGCCAGGTAAAAACCGCAGCAGCCCGTCTGCGCCATGGCGCGACCAGCGCCGGCAAAGCCCATGGCGGCATTGAACTTGTAGCAGGGCTCGCGCGGCTGCGTCACCCGCAGCGCACAGTGGGGGAACTGCAGCACGTCTCCCACCCAGACTTCGGTTTCCAGCAGGCCCTGCAGGCTCAGGTTTTCACCGACCGAGCCCCAGGGCAAGGCATCGTCCAGGGGGCTGACGCCCGCATCAGCGCGGGCCTGCCGCCAGAACGGGTAATGTTCGCTCGGGTAGGCGTACACCGCTTTGTCCAGGCCGCCGTGCACAGACAAGTCGGCCTGATCATCGCCGCCCAGGCCCAATGGCAACACCGGCACTGGTCCTTCAGCAGGCTGCTTGTGAATCGCCGTCAGCACGCTGCGCCCGTTGATCTTGACCCGGCGCGCCGGCGCCACCTGCACCCCTAGCAACTGCGGCATGCGTCAGTCCCTTAAGCCGACTTGGCGCCCAGCCCCATGGCGCGGGTGATGACTTCTTTCATGATCTCGTTGGTGCCGCCATAGATGCGCTGCACCCGGGCATCGGCGTAGGCGCGGGTGATCGGGTAGTCCCACATGTAGCCATAGCCGCCAAACAGCTGCACGCATGCGTCCATTACCTTGCACTGCAGGTCGCTGCACCAGTACTTGGCCATGCTGGCGGTGGCGGTGTCGAGCGCCTCGGTCATCAACAGCTCAATGCACTTGTCCACAAACACCCGCGCCACCTGCACCTCGGTCTGCAGCTCGGCCAGCGTAAAGCGAGTGTTCTGAAAAGTCGCCACCGCCTGGCCAAACACCTGCCGCTCCTTCACGTAGGTCACCGTCCAGTCGATCGCCGCCTGTGCGGCTGCCACCGCGGTGATGGCAATCTGCAGCCGCTCCCAAGGTAACTGCTCCATCAGGCAGATGAAGCCGCGGTTCAGCTGCGCCGGCCCACCCAGCAGATTGGCGGCCGGTACCCGCACATTGTCAAAAAACAGCTCCGAGGTGTCTTGTGCCTTAAGGCCCAGCTTTTTCAGGCGCTGGCCCACGCTAAAACCTGGCATGCCACGCTCCACCAGCAGCAAGCTGGTGCCCTTGGCGCCCGCCTCCGGATTGGTCTTGGCCACCACGATCACCAGATCAGCGTGCCAACCGTTGGTGATGAAGGTCTTGCTGCCGTTGAGCAGGTAGCTGCCATCCGGCTGCAGCAACGCGGTGGCGCGGATACCCTGCAAATCAGAGCCGGCCGCCGGCTCGCTCATGGCGATGGCGCCCACCATGTCGCCACGAACCAGTTGCGGCAGCAGGCGCTGCTTTTGCTCATCGGTGCCGTAATTGAGCAAGTAGGGCGCAACGATCTCGTTGTGCAGGCCAAAGCCAATCCCGCTGAAGCCGGCTGTGGCCAGCGCCTCGATCTGCAGCGCCGAGTACAGTTTGTCGGCACCGGCGCCACCATACTGTTCCGGCAGGGTCATACCCAGAAAGCCGTTGGCGCCCGCCTTGTGCCAGACCGCCCGGTCGACATAGCCCTGCTCCTCCCAGGTAGCGTGAAACGGCGCAATTTCGCGCGCCATGAAGCGCTCAAAACTGTCACGAAAGGCCTCGTGCTCGGCGTTGAACAGGGTTCTTTGGATCATGGGTATGTCAAATTGAAATGGAAACTGGCTCAGACCAACACCGCTTGCAGGCCGCAGCTTTGCGCTGCCACCAACTGGCGTTGATCTGAGGTGACAAACAGCTCTGCTTCCAGCACCAAGGCGCTGCCGATGTGGATGGCATCCATCCCGCGCAGCACATTGGCCTCCAGACTGGCGATGGCCTGCGCCAAGACCATTGGTGTCAGGTCGCAGATGGCTGCATCCTCCACATCTGCCAATAGCAGGGCCTTCAAATGCCGGTATTGGCTGTCGGACACGCGCCCCTCGCGCTGTAGCCTACACAATGCCGACACAATTTCGGGCAGCGCGATACCTGACAGCAAGATCTCAGTCGCTTGGTCGCACCAATGCAAGACCGCATCAGAACCGGCCTCCCGGACATAGCGCTTGACAAACGCCGAACTGTCAAAAAAGACGCGCACAGGGCCTGCTCCTACAAACTGCTATAAGCCACTGCCACGTTCATCTAATACTAGGCGGCTGAGTGCGACGCCATCCAGCACTAGCGGCTGGGCTTGACGACGTTTCCAGGACGGCAAATCGGGCACCACCGGAACAATGTCGGCAATCGGTTTGCCATTGCGCAGCACCCGGACCGACTCACCCTGCGCCACCAGGTCAAAGTACTGTTTGGCGTGATTACGGAGTTCCGTGAAGGTGGTTTGTTTCATGACCAGTTTCGGATGTACAGAATGGCGTCAGTATAAATGCACACTTTGTGCGACGCTCACGCAGACAGCGCTATCGCCGGGTGAAATGCCTATACTGCTGCGCCACCACACCGCAAGGAACGCCCCATGACCGAAGCCTATGTGTACGACGCCATCCGCACCCCGCGCGGCAAGGGCAAAAAAGACGGCAGCCTGTTTGAAGTCAAGCCCGTCAACCTGCTGGCCGGCCTGCTGACCGAGCTGCAAAGCCGCAACGGGTTCGACACCGCTGCGGTGGACGATGTGGTGATGGGCATCGTCTCACCGGTCGGTGATCAGGGCTCGGTGCTGCCCAAGGTGGCGGCCCTCAAGGCCGGTTGGGACGTGCGCTGTGCCGGCTTGCAGATCAACCGCTTTTGCGCCTCGGGGCTGGAGGCCGTTAACCTGGCGGCGCAAAAGGTGCGCTCGGGCTGGGAAGACCTGGTAGTGGCCGGCGGCGTGGAGAGCATGAGCCGGGTGCCCATCGGCTCGGACGGTGGCGCCTGGGCCATGGACCCCGAAACCAACTCGGCCACCGCCTTTGTGCCGCAAGGCATCGGGGCCGACCTGATCGCCACTTTAGAGGGCTTCAGCCGCCAGGATGTGGACCGCTTTGCACTGACCTCGCAGCAGCGCGCCAGCGCCGCGCAGAGCGCCGGCTACTTTGCCAAGTCGGTGGTGCCGGTGCGCGACCCACTGGGCCAGGTCATTCTGGCGCAAGACGAATTCATCAAGCCGCAGAGCACGCTGCATGGCCTGGCCAGCCTCAAGCCCGCGTTCGAGCAGATGGGCAGCATGGGGTTTGACCAGGTGGCGCTCACCCGCTACCCGCAGGTGGAGCGCATCCACCATGTGCACCACGCCGGCAATTCGTCGGGCATCGTCGATGGCGCCACGGCCCTGCTGATCGGCTCGGAGGCGGCTGGCCGCAGCCATGGGCTGACGCCGCGCGCCCGCATCGTGGCGGTAGCACTCAGCGGTGCCGACCCCACCATCATGCTCACCGGCCCGATGCCAGCCACCCGCAAGGCCCTGGCCAAGGCGGGCATGACGGTGGACCAGATAGACCTGTTTGAAGTGAACGAGGCCTTTGCGGCGGTGGTGATGCGCTTCATGAAAGAGATGCAGGTGCCGCACGACAAGGTCAACGTCAACGGCGGTGCCATTGCCATGGGCCACCCGCTGGGTGCCACCGGCGCCATGATTCTGGGCACGCTGATTGACGAACTGCACCGGCGCCAGCTGCGCTACGGGCTGGCCACGCTGTGCGTGGGCGGCGGCATGGGCATTGCCACCATTGTGGAGAGACTTTGATGAACACCATCCGCTACACCCTGCAGGACGGCATCGCCACCGTCACCTTTGACGAGCCCGGCTCACCGGTCAACACCATGTGCCTGCAATGGCAGGATGACCTTCACGCGCTGGCGGTACAGGTGCTGCAAGACCGTGCGGCGATTCGCGGCATCGTGCTGACCTCGGCCAAGAGCACCTTTTTTGCCGGCGCCGACCTCAAAGCCACCATGCGCCTGACGCCGGCCGACGCCCCGGCCGTGTATGCCGGCATCGAGCGCGTCAAGCAAGATTTCCGCACGCTGGAGACACTGGGCATCCCGGTGGTCAGCTGCCTCAACGGCACCGCCCTGGGCGGCGGCTGGGAGGTGGCGCTGGTCGGCCACCACCGCATCGCGGTGGATGACGCGCGCATCCAGTTCGGCCTGCCCGAGGTCACACTCGGCCTATTGCCCGGCGCCAGCGGCGTCACCAAAATGACGCGCCACCTCGGTCTGCTGGGCGCCCAGCCCTATTTGGTGGAAGGCCAGCTGTTTTCACCTAAGGACGCGCTGGCCCTGGACTTGGTGCACGCACTGGTGGCGCCGGGCGCCAACGCGCTGGCCGAGATGCAGGCCCAGGCCCTGGCCTGGATTGACGCCCACCCCACCGCCCAGCACGCTTGGGAAGCCAAAGACTACAAAGTGCCCGGCGGCACCCCGGCCAACCCGAAAGTGGCGGCCATGCTGCCGGTGGCGCCCGCCATGCTCAAAAAACAGACGCGCGGCCGCTACCCCGCGCCCGAGGCGATCCTGGCCTGCATGGTCGAGGGCCTGCAGGTGGATGTGCCCACGGCGCTGCGCATCGAGAGCCGCTACCTGGCACAGCTGATCACCGGGCCTAACGCCCGCGCCATGATCAACACCTTCTTCTTCAACCTGAACGCCATCAAGAGTGGCCTGTCTCGCCCGGGCAAGGCACCGCGCTACAAGCCAGCCCGGGTCGGCTTGCTGGGCGCCGGCATGATGGGCGCCGGCATTGCCTACGTGCAAGCCCGCAAAGGCATAGCCACTGTGCTCAAAGACCTGAGCCAGGACAAAGCCGACGCCGGTAAAGCCTACAGCGCCAAACTGACCCAGGCCAGCGTGGCCAAAGGGCGCCTGAGCGAAGCCGGGCGCGACGCGCTGCTGGCACAGATCCAGCCCACGGCCCAGGCGGCCGACCTGGCTGGCTGCGACCTGATCATCGAGGCGGTGTTTGAGAACCGCGCGCTCAAGGCCCAAGTCACGCAAGAGGCTGAGCCGCTGCTGGCGCCAGGCGGCTTTTTTGCCTCCAACACCTCTACCCTGCCCATCAGCGGCTTGGCTGCGGCCAGCCGCGCGCCGGCCAAGTTTGTCGGCATCCATTTCTTCAGCCCGGTCGACAAGATGAAGCTGGTCGAGATCATTCGCGGCGCGCAGACTGATGACGAGACCGTGGCGCGTGCTTTCGACTACGTGCAGGCCATCGGCAAAGTGCCCATCGTGGTCAATGACGCACGCGGCTTCTTCACCAGCCGGGTGTTCGGCACCTTTGTCATGGAGGGTGCGGCCATGCTGGGCGAAGGCATCCCGGCCCCGGTGATCGAAAACGCCGGCATCCAGTGCGGCATGCCGGTCGGGCCGCTGGCGGTATTGGACGAAACGGCGCTCAGCCTGAGCCTGCATGTGATGGAGCAGACCATGGCAGACTTTGCGGCAGAGGGCCGCAGCTACACCCCCACACCGGGCGAGCAACTGGTGGCCGACATGGTGCGGCAACATGGGCGCCCGGGCCGGGCCGGTGGCGGCGGCTTTTACGACTACCCCGCCGAGAAAGGCGCCCGCAAATCACTGTGGCCGCAGCTCAAAGTGCTGTACGAGAAGCCGGGCCAAGCCTGGGCCATGGCCGACATCCAGGACCGGTTGCTGTACCGGCAAGCGGTCGAGACCGCCCGCTGCCTGAGCGAGAACGTGCTGACCAGCGTGGCCGAGGCCAATGTCGGCTCCATCTTTGGCATCGGCTTTCCGGCCTGGACCGGCGGTGCCATGCAGTTCATCTACGGCATGGGATTTGAAGCCTTTGAGCAGCGCGCGGCCGAGCTGGCGCAACGCTTCGGCCCCGGCTTTGCGCTGAGCGACGAGGTGCGCGCCGCCATACGGCGCTACCAGCCGGTTTATTGAAAAACCTGAACGGGTTGCTCTGCACAGGGCTGAACTTGCATGGTTAGAGACCGAGGCTTGGCGATCGAACCCCTGTTGATGGGTCTCTGTTTCGTCTTTTGCAGCCTGTTCAGTAGCAACTTAGAAATATGAAACACAAATGTGAACTAGTTTCATAGACTAGAGCTCCTATATCCGCCCTGCTGGAGACCGTCCTTGAATCGAATTACCAAAACCCTGCTAACCTTGGTCGTCCTCGCCGCACTGCTAGCCGGGCTTGCAATGGTCTTCCAGAAGCCGCTTGCCACCCGGCTTCTGCAGGAGATGGTGAAACGCAACGCCGGGCGCGACATCATCCCTAGCCTGCCTGACGGCCTGCACCTGGCCTTGTGCGGCACGGGCTCACCGTTTCCTGACCCGACCCGTGCTGGCCCCTGCTCGGCCATCATTGCCGGCGACCGACTGTTCATTGTGGATGCCGGCGAGGGCAGCGCCCGCACCCTGGCCTACATGGGCATCCCGGCCGGCCGCATCGAGGCCATCTTTCTGTCCCACTTCCATTCCGACCACATCGACGGCCTGCCGCCCTTCATGCTGCAGCGCTGGGGCACCAGCAGCGCCCTCACGCCCACACCCATTTACGGCCCGACCGGCGTGGAGAAAGTCATCGAGGGCTTTCGCGCCGCCTATGTGCTGGATTTTGGCTACCGCATCGCCCACCACTCGGAGCGCATCATGCCCCCCGGCGGCAGCGGCGGCAAAGGCATTCCGTTCGATCTACCGGCCGTGGGCCAAGGCGACCAGGTGGTGGTGCTGGATGACAAGGGCCTCAAGGTCACCGCCTTCCGCGTCAACCACGCACCCATCGAGCCAGCCGTGGGCTACCGCTTTGACTACAAGGGCCGCTCCATCGTGATCAGCGGTGACACTGTCACCAGCCCCTCGCTGGTGACGGCCGCCAAGGGCACCGACATTCTGGTGCACGAGGCCCTGCAGCCCAAGCTGCTCAAGCTGCTGGAGTCGCACTTTGAGAGCCGCAAGATGGAGCAGCTGACCCATGTGATGCGGGACATCGTCAACTACCACACCACGCCCGAGCAGGCCGCCGCGCAGGCCCGCGCCGCCGGCGCCAAGCAACTGGTGTTCAACCACGTGGTGCCGCCGATGCCGCTCAGCTTTGCCTACCCGGCCTTCATGGGCGACGCCAAAGACTTCTATAAGGGTCCGATGACGGTCGGCGAGGACGGCATGCTGTTCTCACTGCCGGCGGGTGACACCGACAGCAGCAGCCGCAAACTGTTTTGAGCCCCGCCATGACCGCCCCACTCCCACACATCCACCACGACCGGGTGCTGCGCACGCCCGAGGCCCGCTTTGCCGGCCTGACCGACTTTCCCTACACCCCGCACTACCTGGAGCTGGGCGGCCTGCGCATGGCCTACATCGACGAGGGCCCGCGCGACGCGCCGCCGGTGCTGCTGATGCACGGCGAGCCCACCTGGTCTTACCTGTACCGCAAGATGATCCCGGTGCTGGTCGCCGCTGGCCACCGCGTGCTGGCGCCTGACCTGATCGGCTTTGGCCGCTCCGACAAACCCTCGCACCCGGCTGACTTCTCGTACGGCAACCATGTGCAGTGGATGTGCGCCTGGATGGAAGCCGTCAAGCTGCAGGACGCCACCCTGTTTTGTCAGGACTGGGGCTCATTGATCGGCCTGCGCATGCTGACCCACAGCCCGCAGCGCTTTGCCCGTGCGGTGCTGGGCAATGGCGGGCTGCCCACCGGTGCCGACCCGATCCCCAAGGCCTTTCTGATCTGGCGCGCCTTTGCCCGCTTCAGCCCCTGGTTCCCGATCGGCCGCATCGTCAAGACCGGATGCGCCATGCCCCTGAACGATCAGGCAGTGGCCGCCTACGACGCTCCGTTTCCATCGCGCCGCTTCAAGGTCGGCGCTCGCCTGTTCCCCACCTTCGTGCCCACCACGCCGCAAGACCCGGAGTTCGCCAACAACACCCAGGCCTGGTCAGTGCTCAAGCAGTGGGACAAGCCCTTTCTGACCCTATTCAGCAGCCGCGACCCGATCACACGCGGCGGTGAACGAATTTTCCAAAAGCATGTACCCGGCGCCGCCAACCAAGCCCACGAAACCATCCGCCGCGCCGGCCACTTTTTGCAAGAAGACCAAGGCGCCGAAGTCGCCCAAAAAATCGTCGCCTTCATCGCCGCCAATCCCGTCATTCCCGCCCCCTCCGTCATTGCCGCCCCCGATCAGGTCGAGGGCAGGCTGCAGGCGGGAATCCACAACAGCCTGGATCCCCGGTCGCAGCCGGGGATGACAACTATTTCCGCCATGCCCACCACCCCCGTCATTCCCGCGAAAGCGGGAATCCATGGATCCCCGCGCAGCCTGCCCTCGGCCTGATCGGGGGCGACGATGACAACAGGAACCCCATGAACACCTTCCTCAAAGCCAACTGCCTGGGCGCCTATGCGCTGGCGCTGCTCAGCCTGGCAGTGACCCTGCCGTGGGGCCTAGGCCCGCTGATGCAGAACCTTGCCCTGGCGCTGCTGGCCATCCATGTGCTCGAGGCTATCGTGGCCTTTAAGCACATCAAAACCTACAAGGGGCCCCTGCTGCACAGCCTGTTACTGGCCTTGCTGTTTGGCCTGCTGCACTGGATGCCGCTGGCCCGGGCCGCCAAAGCCCAAGCCAAGGCCTGAGGCCGCCGAGCTCATTCCAGCATGGCCGTCCACCACACCGCCAGTCGACTCAAGCGCCTGACCGTCGCCGCCCTGCTGTACCTCGGTGCCGTGGCGCTGGGCGCGGGCTCGGCCTGGTGGGTGCTGCGCCACGCCAGTTGGTCGGGCAGCGCGGTCAAGGTCGGCCCCTGGACCGGTAGCACCCTGGCCGGCAGCACCGATGCCGATATGTACACCCGGGCCAAGGTGGCGCTAGAAGGCTTGCTGGCGCTGGGCCGGGACGAAACCATGTACTACATCGCGCGCCATGACGACGCCGGCCGGCCGCTGCGCTCGGCCTGCAGCTACCGGGTCGAGGGCCTGCCGCCGCTGGCGCGCTGGTGGAGCATCACCGCCTATGCCGACGACTTCTTTTTGTTCGACGCGCCCAACCGCCAGTACAGCCTGAACGGCAGCACCGCCCGGCTCGACGCCAGTGGCCGCTTTGCGCTGGTCACCGGCCATCAGGCGGTGGACGGCCTGCACTGGCTGCCCACGCCAGGCCAGCGCGGGTTGGTGCTGACGCTGCGCCTGTACAACCCCGCGCCCGAGCTGCAGGCGGCGCCGGCCCGGCTGCAACCGCCGTCCATCAAAGCCATCGGAGCCTGCCCATGAGAACCTGGACCAACCCGCAGCGGCTCTGGTTCTACCGTGGCCTGACGCTGCTGGCCACCGCCACCCTGGTGCACCTGCTGGTGGTGTGGGCCACACCCCGCCTGATCATGAACCGGCTGATGAGCGGCCCGGCCGCGCAAGCCATGAACATGCGCAACCAGGCGGCATTTCCGCCGGCGGTGGACGCCACGGCGCGCCGGGTGGTGATGCCCAGCCCTGACCTGCTGTACTCGGTCTGCGTGTTCGATGTCTCGGCCGGCCCGGTGCGGGTGCGCGCCAATCCCGGGCTGCCCAGCTACTGGTCGATTGCGCTGTACGCCGCCAACAGCGACAACTTCTTTGTGCTCAACGACCGGCAGGCCGGTACCGCGCCGGTGGACCTGTGGCTGGTGTCCGAAGGGCCTAACCCACAAGCCCCTGCCATGCCGCCCGGCGCCCGGGTGGTGGTGAGCCCCAGCACCCAGGGCTTTTTGCTGATGCGGGTGCTGACCGCAGACTACGAGGCTGAAAAAGCCGTGGTTGAGCCGGCGCGGCGCACGCTGCAGTGCAGCCAGGCTGGCGCCTGAGATGCTGGCCCGCCTGCTGCGCTGGCTACTGCTGGCGCAAATGCTGACTGGGGCGCTGCTGGGCGGGCTGATCGGCTACGCCACTGACCTCGCATCACCCACCGCGCTGATGCTGACGCTGGGCCTCGGGTTGCTGCTGCCGCTGCTGACCAGCGCGGTGACCGTGGCCAACAGCCTGCTCAAATCACGCCCGGCCGGCAGCGGCGCCGCCTGGTGGCGCGCCGCCGCCGGCGAACTGGCGGCTGCGCTGCGTGTGTTTGTGCTGCGCCAGCCCTGGACGCTGGCGCCGCCCCAGGTACAGCCCGGGCTGGGCCAGCAGCCCGGCATCCCGGTGCTGCTGGTGCATGGCTACATCTGCAACCACCGCGTCTGGGACGCGATGGCCGCAGCCCTGCGCGCCCGCGGTCACACCGTGCTGGCCATCAACCTGGAGCCGCTGTTCTGCTCGATCGACCGCTATGCTCCGCTGGTGGAGCAGGGTGTGAACCAACTCTGCACGCAGAGTGGGGCGCAGCAGGTGGCGCTGGTCGGGCACAGCATGGGCGGGCTGGCGCTGCGCGCCTGGTTGCGCACCCACGGCAGCAGCCGCGCCGCGCGGGTCATCACCCTGGGCACGCCGCACGCCGGCACCCGCATCGCCCCGCACGCGCCCAGCGCCAACGGCCAGCAAATGGTGTGGCAAAGCCGCTGGCTGCAAGAGCTGGCCGCCAGCGAAAGCCCGGCCACGCGCGCCCTGCTGCGCATTGCCCTCACGCCGCAAGACAACATCGTCTACCCCCAGCGCGAGCAGGTGCTGCCGGGCGCGCCAGTCACCGTGTTTGACGGGCTGGGCCACTTACAACTGTGCCTGGCGCCGGTGGTCATCGCCTGGGTACTTGCCGAGTTGGCCGAATTGGCAGACTTGGCCGAGCTGACCACTACCCCATGAAACCACCCTACACCCTCTACGGCTGGCACCTGTCCTACTTCACCGGCAAGGTGCGCTGCTACCTGCTGCACAAGGGCATTGCCTTCACCGACCAGCCGGTCAATATGTTCACCCTGCTGTCCACCATCAAGCGCCAGACCGGGGCGGTGGTGATGCCGGTGTTGCGCACGCCGCAGGGCGCCTGGGTGCAAGATTCCAGCGTCATCATTGATCAGCTCGAAGCCGCTCACCCGCAGCGGCCGGTGATCCCGACCCGCCCGGTGCCGCGCTTTGCCGCCTACCTGCTCGAAGCCTGGTGCGACGAGTGGTGGATCCCGATCGCCATGCACACCCGCTGGACATACCCAGAAAACTACGAGCTGTTTGAGCGCGAGGCCGGCAGCCACCTGCTGCCCGGTTTTCCGGGGCCGCTGCAGCGCCGCGCTGTGGCCTACATCGCAGCCAGCCTGCGCGCCAAGTTACACACGGTGGGTGTGCGGCCTGAGCAGTTCGCCACCATGGACCGCTGGACCACTGACATGCTGGATCTGCTCGACGCGCATTTCGCGCAACAGCCCTATTTGCTCGGCGCCCAGCCGACCCTGGCCGACTTCAGCCTGGCTGGCCCCATGGTGGCGCACCTGGGGCGCGACCCCTGGCCGGCGCGCGAGCTGGTGGCGCCACGCCGCCACCTGCGCGCCTGGATCGAGCGCATCGCCGCACCCGAGCCCGCGCCCGAACCCGCGCCCGGTGTTACCGCGCCGATGCCGGCCACAGACGACCTGCCCGCCACCCTGACCCCGGTGCTCCAGGCGATATTTGCCGAATTTGTGCCGATGCTTGAAGGCATCAACCAGCAAGTCCGGGCGGCCCTGCCTGCTTTGCCGCCGGGCAAGGCCCTGCGCCGCGGCCTGGCGGACGTGGAGGTGCCCATGGGTGCCGGGCGCTTCCGGCGCTCGGCCCTGCCCTACACGCTGTGGATGGCGCAGCGCGCGCTTGATGTGTACCGGGCCATGCCGCCAGCCGAGCAGGCCCAGGTGCAGGCTTGGCTCAGCAGCCTGGGCGGCGAGCGGCTGCTGGCGCTGGACATCCCGCGCCTGCGCCTGCGCGGACTGCGGGTGATGCCGGAGCCGGCGGCGTCATGAGTCTTGGGTGTGCGCCAGACCGCAAGCCCTCAACGGGCAGCGGCTGGCGTCGCCTCGCGCCGCACCAATTGGTGCACATAGCCGTCCACCAGGTCGGTCAGCGCCAGGGCAAACTGGGGCGAGCCGGTGTCGGCCTCGTCGTTCCAGATGGCAGTGCGCAGCGCCCCCAAAAAGGCGCGTGTCAGCACAAACATCTCGGTGGCCGTCAGCAGCCGATCCAGTTTCAGGCCCTGCGAGCGCACCGACACACTGACCAACATCTGCCCCAAAAAGGTGTTGCGGCTGTCAAAAGTACGCATATCGCGACGAGACAGCGCCCACTCGACGATCGCTTTTTGCGCCGCCCGCCGCTGGCTGAACGCCGACAGCATCAGCTGCACCAGCTCGCGCGTGCCCTGGGCCTGACCGCTGGCGGCACGGTCGCTGAACTCGGCCAGCAGTTTTTGGCGCGCCCGCTCGTTTTCCAGCTCCACCAGCGCCATCATCACCGCGTCGATGTTCTCAAAATACTGGTACAGCGTGCCCACGCCATAGCCCGAGCGCTCGGCCAGTGCCGCCACCTTGAAGCCGGCCAGGCCATCGGTCTCCAGAATCTGAACCGCACTCTCCAAAATCGCCTCCACGGTTACCCGCGCCCGGTCTTGCTTGGGTGCCCGAACAATGGTCTTGATCGAAGCTTTGTCTTGTTTTTTCGCCATACGGTCATTTCAGCAGTTAATCCACAATAACCTGAATCATTTTCACAAACCCGGATGCTAAATCGCACATTGACCGCTGGCAAGTCCTGGATTCCCGTGTGCACGGGAATGACAGAAACGGCAGTCATCCCCGAGTCTCTTTGTCATCCCCGACCTGATCGGGGATCCATGGCCCCTGGATTCCCGTGTGCACGGGAATGACAGAAAGGGCCGTCATCCCCGACCACCCCGAAAGCGCAACGTTGAAATTCAAAACCATGTCCACCCTGCTCATCACCCTGCTGCTGTGCGGCCTGTTCACCTGGCTAGGCCTGCCGGCCATGCTGCGGGCGCTGGGCCTGCACCCGCATTACAGCGGCCCGGTCTATGCGCTGCCGGGCAAGCGCGCGCTGATCATCACCACCAGCCAGGCCACCTTAGGCCCGGGCGGCAAAGCCACCGGGGTGTTTGGCTCGGAGCTGACCGCGCCCTACTACGCCTTTCTGGACGCCGGCATGCAGGTCGACATCGCCAGCATCCAGGGCGGCCCGATCCCGATCGAACCCGGCTCCTTTTTATGGCTGCTGGCCGCGCCATCCGACAAACGCTACCTGAAAGACGCCACTGCCCAGGCCAAGGTCCAGGCCTCGGCCGCCATCACCACGCTGAACCTGCGCCAGTACGACATCATTTTTCTGGCCGGCGGCTGGGGCGCGGCCTATGACCTGGGCACCTCAGCCGCTCTGGGCGAGCAGATCACCCAGGCCTGGGCTGCCGGGCGGGTGATCGGCGGCGTCTGCCACGGCCCGTTGGGCCTGCTGCTGGCCAAGGACACTGACGGCCGGCCGCTGGTGCAGGGCAAACGCCTGACTGCGGTGACCGACAAGCAAGTCAAAGAGCTGGGCATCACCCAGACGCCGCAGCACCCCGAACGCGAACTGCGCGCCGCCGGCGCCCTGTTTGAGAGCCGCCAAGCCCTGCTCGATCCGTTTGCCAACCTCGCCGTGACCGATGGCCGGCTGGTCACCGGCCAAAACCAGAACGCCGGCGTGGAGACGGCCCAAACCATGCTGCGCGTGGCGGGTGGGCTGCCACGACCATGAGGGGGGCATGGGCCCCCGATCAAGTCGGGGGTGACAACCCTTCTCGTCATTCCCGCCCTACCCCGTCATTCCCGTGCAAACGGGAATCCAGGGGCCATGATGGGGGCATGGACCCCCGATCGAGTCGGGGGTGACGGTCCTTCTCGTCATTGCCGCGCTACCCGTCATTCCCGTGCAAACGGGAATCCACCGCAAGTGGCGAAAATGGGTTAACAGCGACACAAAGAGACACCACCAATGACACTCCGACGAAAAATAGCCTGGGCTCTGGGCCTGCTGGTGCTGACCTTGGGTGCGCTGTACATCAACCGCATCCATATCCTCAAGTACTCACTGGGCTGGTACACCGACATCGTGCATCCGCGCGGTGCCAACCAGCCCGTGCCCTGGCAGGTGGGGCCGGCACAGGCAAGCACGCCACTGGCACAGCGCCCACCCAACATCATCGTGATCCTGGCCGACGACCTGGGCATCAATGACGTCAGCACCCACGGCGGCGGCCGCACCGCGCAGGGCGTGCCTACGCCCAACATTGACGCCATTGCCCGTGACGGCGTGCGTTTTGACCAGGGCTACGCCGGTAGCGCGGTGTGCACCGTGTCGCGAGCAGCGCTGCTGACCGGGCGCTACCCCTGGCGCTTTGGCGTCGAGTTCACGCCCACGCCGGGCGCCATGGCGCGCGTGCTCCCAGCGCTGTACGCCGACAAGGACCGGTTGCACAAACCAGTGGTTGACCTGGACAAAGCCAAGCAGTCCAAAGATTTCAACGATCTGGGCATGCCACCCACAGAGCAGACCCTGGCCAAATTACTCAAACCCCAGGGCTACCACAACATCCACATCGGCAAATGGCACCTGGGCAGCACGCCCGAGATGCGGCCCAACAACCAGGGCTTTGACGAGAGCCTGTTCATGGAAAGCGGCCTGTACCTGCCCGACGGGGATGCGCGTGGCGTCAGCTCCAAACAAGACTTTGACCCGATCGACAAGTTCCTGTGGCCCAACATGCGCTTTGGCGTCAGTTACAACGGCGGCAAATGGTTTGAACCGTCCAAGTACCTGACCGACTACTTCACCGACGAAGCGGTGACCGCCATCAAGCGCAACAAAAATCAGCCCTTCTTCATGTACCTGGCGCACTGGGGCGTACACACTCCGCTGCAAGCCGCCAAAGAAGACTACGACGCGCTGGCCAACATCCCGGACCACCGGCGCCGGGTCTACTCGGCCATGGTGCGCTCGGTCGACCGCAGCGTGGGCCGGGTGCTGCAAACCCTGCGCGAAGAGGGGCTGGAAGAGAACACCATCGTCATCTTCACCAGTGACAACGGCGCGCCCGGCTACATCGGCCTGCCCGAGGTCAACCAGCCTTACCGCGGCTGGAAGCTGACCTTTTTTGAAGGTGGCCTGCGCGTGCCCTATGTGGCCAAATGGCCGGGCCGCATCCCGGCTGGGCTGCAGTACCGCCCACCCGTGTCCAACATCGACATCCTGCCCACCGTGCTGGCCGCCGCCGGTGGCAAGTTACCGACAGACCGGGTGATTGACGGCGTCAACCTGCTGCCTTTTCTCAGCGCCAAGGCACCGGTGCAGCCGGGCCGGCCGCTGTTCTGGCGTGACGGCCCCTACCGCGCCCTGCAAGACCAGGGATGGAAGCTGATCGTCTCGGAACGCCCCAAAAAAGACTGGTTGTTTCACTTGGCCGACGACCCGACCGAGCGCACCAACCTGGCCGCCAAAGAGCCACAGCGGCTGGCCCAGATGAAGGCCCAGATGCAGGCGCATCACGCCAACATGCCGCCGCCGCTGTGGCCATCGTTCCTGGAGGTTGCAGTGGAAATCGACAAAACACTGGACCAAAAGCACCTGCCGCAAGACGAGTACAGCTACTGGGTCAATTGAGCAGGGCTTCAAGACTATGGAACACCTTGATGTGCTGATCGTCGGTGCCGGCCTGTCGGGCATCGGCGCCGCCGTGCACCTGCAGCAGCGCTGCCCGGGCTTTAGCGTTGGCATCTTGGAGGGGCGCGACCGCCTGGGCGGCACCTGGGACCTGTTCCGCTACCCTGGCATCCGCAGTGACTCCGACATGCACACCCTGGGCTACGCCTTTAGGCCCTGGACCGGCGCGCGCGCCATTGCCGACGGCGCATCCATCCTGGCGTACGTGCGCGCCACGGCGCAAGAACACGGGCAGGCGCGGCTGATCCGCTACCAGCACCGGGTTACCGCCGCCAGTTGGTCGAGTACCGAGGCGCGCTGGACGGTGACCGTGGAAGTGGGCCCGGGGCAGGCCACGCAGCAGCTCAGCTGCCGGTTTCTGCACGTCTGCACCGGCTACTACAACTATGAGCACGGCTACACGCCGGACTTTGCCGGCATGGCCAGCTTTGGCGGGCGCATCGTGCACCCGCAGGCCTGGCCGGCTGATCTGGATGTGACGGGTCAGCGCGTGGTGGTGATCGGCAGCGGCGCCACGGCCGTCACGCTGGTGCCGGCGCTGGCCGAACGGGCCGCCCATGTCACCATGCTGCAGCGCTCACCCACCTACATCGTCGCGCGGCCCGCCCGCGATGCGCTGGCCGACTGGCTGCGCCAGCGTTTGCCAGCTGGGCTGGCCTATGGCCTTACGCGCTGGAAAAACGTGCTGCTCGGCCAACTGTTCTTTCAGCTGGCCAAGCGTTGGCCGCAGCAGATTGCTCTCAAAATCATAGCGCAAGCACAAGCATTGGCGGGGCCTGGAACCGATATTCACCACTTGACGCCGCGCTACAAGCCCTGGGACCAACGGCTGTGCCTGGTGCCCGATGGCGACCTGTTCAACGCCCTGCAGCAGGGCCGGGCCGCGATCGTCACCGACCAGATCAGCCACTTCACGCCCACCGGCTTGCAACTGGCCTCGGGCCAGACGCTGACGGCAGACGTGATCGTCACCGCCACCGGGCTCGACCTGCTGGCGCTGGGCGGCATGGCCCTGACGGTGGACGGCCGCACAGTGGTGCTGAAAGACTGCCTGAGCTACAAAGGCATGATGCTCTCGGGCGTACCCAACCTGGCCTATGTGGTCGGCTACACCAACGCCTCTTGGACGCTCAAAGCCGACCTCACCAGCGCCTATGTCTGCCGCCTGCTGCAGCGCCTGGGCCAGGGCCAGGGCCAGGGCCTGCACCAAGGTTACAGCCACTGCACCCCGATGCTGCAAGAAGCCGCCGTCTCGCGTGAGGCCTGGGTCGATTTTTCGTCCGGCTACATCCAGCGCTCGCTCGACCGCTTTCCAGGCCAAGGCAAGCAAGCCCCCTGGCGCCTGCGCCAAAACTACGCCCTAGACCTGCTGGCCCTGCGCTTCGGCCGGCTGGCAGATGGCACGCTGCAGTGGACCAAACCAAAAAGCCCTGGATCCCCGGTCGTGGCCGGGGATGACACCTTACCCCGTCAACCCCGCCTCCCCCGTCATTCCCGCGAAGGCGGGAATCCACGGCTGCCGCGCCAAACCACATGGCGAGCAGCCGGCATCCTGGCCGCACTAGCGCTTGCAGCCACCGCCTGGTGGCTGCTCGGCCAACCCGGCCTGCCCAAACCCGGGGCACCGGCGGCATCCACAGAGCGCACAACCTGCCCGTTGCCACCCAGCACCAGCCCCCACCCCGGCATGCTCTGGGTGCCGGCCGGCAGTTTTGCCTTTGGCGACACCGTGTACCGCGAGGAAACCCCGGTGCGCCTGGCCACGGTGCAGGGCTTCTGGATGGACCGCACTGAGGTCACCAACGCCGAATTTGCGCGTTTTGTGCAGGCTACCGGTTACGTCACCACGGCCGAGCGCCCGGTCGACGCCAAATTGCACCCTGGCCTGCCGCCCGCCATGCAGCAACCCGGCGCGGTGGTCTTCGTCAACCCCACTGAGTTGCGCAACGGGGGCGATCCGCGCCAATGGTGGCAGTATCTGCCCGGCGCCAACTGGCGTCATCCGGCCGGCCCTGGCAGCAGCATCGCCGGGCGCGACGCCTTTCCGGTCGTGGCCGTCACCCTGGAAGACGCCCAGGCCTATGCCCGCTGGGCCGGGCGCAGCCTGCCCACCGAGCGCGAATGGGAATGGGCCGCCGGCGGCGGCCAGACAGCCACCCCGCCAACCACGCCACCGACCGCCCCCGGCGCCGCGCCCGCGCAACCGACCCAGGCCAACACCTGGCAAGGCTTTTTCCCGCTGGCCAACCAGGCCAGCGACGGTTTCACGGGGTTGGCGCCCGTGGGCTGCTTTGCCGCCAACGGCTTTGGCCTGCACGACATGATCGGCAATGTGTGGGAACTGACCGCCGATGTTTACACCGAAGACCACAGCGGCCCCGACACCCTGGCACCCGACCAACCCCCCATCGCCGCCCGGCCCGCGGCGGCCAACGGCGCAGCGGGTCGCCATGTCATCAAGGGCGGCTCTTACCTGTGTGCACCCAACTACTGCATGCGCTACCGGCCCGGTGCCCGTCAAGCCCAAGAAGACGACCTGGCCACCAGCCACCTGGGCTTTCGCACCGTGCTGCGCGCGCCCGGGCCCTGAGCTGCGGCCACCATTGCTAGCTTGGCCCAAGTAGGCCGGTGGCTGTCCCGATAATGTCCGCATGAGCTTTGCCACCCCCGCCCCTACTCACAGCGAGCCCGCGCCGCGCCCGGCGTCGCTGCGCGCCCTGTTCTGGTCATTCACCTGGCTGGCGCTGCAAGGCTTTGGCGGCGTTCTGGCCATCGTGCAGCGCGAACTGGTCGAGCGCCGGCGCTGGCTCACGCGCGAGGAATTTGTGGAAGACTGGGCCGTGGCCCAGGTGCTGCCCGGCCCGAATGTGGTCAATTTGTCGCTGATGCTGGGCGACCGCTTTTTCGGGCTGCGCGGCGCGCTGGTGGCCATGGCCGGCATCCTGACGTTTCCGCTGCTGGGGGTGCTGCTGCTGGCCACCCTGTATGCCAGCGTGCAAACGCTGCCGGTGGCCCAGGGCGCGCTGCGCGGCATGGGTGCTGTGGCCGCCGGCCTGATCACTGCCACCGGCATCAAGCTGATCCCAGCTTTAAAGCAAAATGTGGTCGGAACCCTTGTCAGTATTGGCTCTATAGCTATCACTATCATAGCAATTGCCTGGCTTCGGCTGCCACTCGCATGGGTGCTGCTGGGCCTGGGCGGGCTCACCTGCGCTTGGGCCTACCGGCAGCTGGGCAGCCTGACTGCTGGCAGGGCGACATGATGAGCATTGAGCTTGCCGCCGCAGACTGGTGGGCGCTGCTTGCGCAATTTTTGTCGCTGTCCTTGCTGGCTGTCGGCGGCGCCATCACCACTGCGCCCGACATGCACCGCTATCTGGTCACCCAACAGCATTGGTTGAGCGAGGCGCAATTCAGCTCATCCATCGCACTGGCACAGGCCGCGCCCGGCCCCAATGTGCTGTTCATCGCGCTGTTCGGTTGGCAGGTCGGGCTCAATGCCGCCGCCAGTAGCGGCCTGCCAAGTTGGGCCAGCGCCCTCCTGGGCGTGACCCTGACCATGGTCGGCACGCTGCTGCCCAGCACCATCCTCACCTTCAGCGTGGCGCGCTGGGGCCACCGCAACCGCGAGCGGCGCGTGGTACGCGCCTTCAAACAGGGCATGGCCCCGCTGGTGGTCGGCATCCTTCTGGCTACCGGCGTCATCCTGGCCACCACCCAGGGCACCTCGACCGACCACTGGCCGCTTTGGCTATTGGCCGCCGTCACCGCGCTCCTGGTCTGGCGCACCCGCATCCACCTGCTCTGGCTGCTCGGCGCGGGCGCTGTGTTGGGGGGCTTGGGTTGGGTTTAGCGCGGTAACGACCTCACGGACTTGCGGCCATTGCAACGCTCGGCAATAATACGTATTATTCGTTTTTTTCGTTTATGTGCTGCGGCATAAATCGCATCTACACACAGAGGACATCATGCCAATTGCGCCTGCCATCATGAATCGCTCGTCAGCCATTCGGAATGATCCACTGAGGCCATTGGCTGAAGCCATTGGGTCAATCACCGGGGCCATGTCTGATCAGGTGGTCACGGCTCTGCATCAGGTACTTGAGGCTACGACACCCCAAAGCCGAAACGCCCGCTTGAGGCTGATAAGGCATCTGGTTGACATCGAGAGCCAAACTGTCGGTATCGAGATACCCGAGCCTCTGATCGCCAACACTGACCTGATCAGTACCGCCCAGGCTGCCGAGTTGCTGGGGTACAGCCGACCCTACGTCGCCATGCTCATTGATCAGAACCGTCTCCAGGGAGCAACGGTCTCGGCTGGCGGCCATCGACGGGTCCCGCGTGCCGCAGTGCTGGAATGGAAGGCCAAACACCACGTCGCCGCGCGGTCCACCAACTTGCGTGCCGAAGGCCAAAAATCCGGCGTGTACCAAAGTCCGGAAGCTGAGGTCATGCGTCGGCTCAAAGACATCAGTAAAAACAGTTGAGGCCGAATTCCTGCGAAACTGGCCACGAGTGCATCCCAGCGCCGCATCATCCGGTCCGAGGAGGCTGAAAGCGTTTCAATACGCCACCCGTCATGGGCACCTTGTTTCCGGGCATCTGGCGATGTCCGAAACCGGCGCGGTCTTGGGGGGTGCGGCGGGAATCCATGGCACTCCGTTACCAGTTGCAGCTATAGCGGTCGGGCGGTTAACGAGATAATTCGACCCATGCGTAAAGAATACGATTTCAGTCAAGGCAAGCGCGGCGCAGTGCTACCCTCAACGGCAAAAACCCGTGTGACTATCATGCTTGATGACGATGTCATAGAGGCATTCCGCGCCAGAGGCGACGCGACGGGTCAGGGATATCAAACCTTGATCAATGCAGCACTCCGGGCTGCGATTGACCCAGAGTCCGCGCCACTGACCGTCAAATCGCTCCGCGCAGTGCTGGGTGAGCGGTCAGCTCTAACCGCCTGAGGCCAAGGCGCCGGCAATCTTCAGGCACGCCCCAAACGCTGCCGCAAAGCCTCATACAAACAAACGCCGCTGGCCACCGACACGTTCAGGCTTTCCACCGCGCCGCGCATTGGGATGCTCACCAGCTCATCGCAGGTCTTGGCAGTCAGCTGGCGCAAGCCGGCGCCCTCGGCGCCAAGCACCAAGGCTATCGGGCCGGTCAGGTCGGCCTGGTACAGGGTGCGCGGCGCCGCGTCGCTGGTGCCAATCACCCAGATGTTGCGCTCCTTCAGCTCGCCCAGGGTGCGCGCCAAGTTGGTCACCATGAAATAAGGCACCGTCTCGGCCGCGCCGCTGGCCACCTTGGCCACCGTGGCGTTGATGCCGGCAGCGTGGTCCTTGGGCGCAATCACGGCGTGCACGCCGGCGCCGTCGGCCACCCGCAGGCAGGCGCCCAGGTTGTGCGGGTCGGTCACGCCGTCCAGCACCAAAATCAGCGGCGCCACCCGCTCGGCCGCCGGCTTGTCGGGCTGCGCCGCCTCCAGCGCGTCCAGCAAGTCGTCCAGCGAATGCACCTGCGCCAGTTCCTGCACCCGCGCGGCCACGCCCTGGTGCCCGTGCCCGCCACGCAACCGCGCCAGCCGCACGCCATCGGCCTCGATCAGCCGCACCCCGGCCTCGGCCACTTTCTCCATGAACTGCCGCATCCGCGCATCACGCCGACCCGGGTCCACATAGATTTCAACCACCGACTGCGGCGCCGTCTTCAGGCGCACGCCCACGGCATGAAAGCCGAACAAGATTTTGGGAGATGACATGCGGCGATTATCGCGACAGGGTTGGGCACCACGTTCATGGATCCCCGATCACGTCGGGGATGACAACTAATCGTCATCCCCGGCACAGAACGTCATTCCCGCGAACGCAGGAATCCATGCCTTTTCAACCTCCAGCCCACTACCAAACCCATGCCTTCGAAGCAAGAATCATGCGGCAGTGTGATGGTGGAAAACGCGAATCCGCGGCGCGATTTTTTCACGTAGGGTACGGGCTGCAACACGCATGTCGTACTCCGTTTGGAGGTTCATCCAGAAACGTGGCTCCATATTGAAAAACAAGCCAAGCCGCAAAGCCGTGTCGGCGGTAATCGGGCGATTACCATTCACCAATTCACTGATCCGGCTGGGTGACACGTCAATGTCCGCCGCAAGCTGACGGGCCGATATGCCCATCGGCTTCATGAAGTCCTCCAGCAAGATTTCGCCGGGGTGAATTTCGTCAAGTAGTTCAGCCATTATTTCCTCCTGGTAATCCGTCAAACGGTCCGGCTGTCACCGTCATTCTCGACTGTCACCGTCATTCCCGGCATCCCCACCTCGTAATTTCCAGCCACAACCGGGAATCCATGCAGCCCTGGATCCCCGATCACGTCGGGGATGACGGACGAGGGTCGGGGATGACAGACGAGGATGCCGGGCCCTTACACTACCCCCCTTCGCTGCCACACCCGCGGCCATGCCTGTGCCGGGCGCTCCCGGCTACTAACCGTGCGCTACCCGAACGCCACCCAAACCGACCCACGCCTGTGATCACCCTGAAAAACGTCACGCTGCGCCGCAGCGCCAAAGTGCTGCTCGACGGCGCCTCCGTCACCCTCAACCCGGGTGAAAAAGTCGGTCTGGTGGGGCGCAACGGCGCCGGCAAGTCCTCGTTGTTTGCGCTGTTCAACGGCACCCTGCACGAAGACGTGGGCGAGTACTACATCCCCACCCAGTGGCGCATGGGCCAAGTCGCGCAGGACATGCCAGAAACCAGCCAGAGCGCCACTGATTTCGTGGTGGAGGGCGACACCACCCTACTCGCCGCTCAACAAGAGGTCACTGCCTCAGAGGCCACCGACGACTACGACCGCATGGCCCACGCCTACATGGCGCTGCAAGACGCCGGCGCCCACGACGCGCCGGCCCGCGCCCAGGCACTGATTCTGGGCCTGGGCTTCAAGACCACCGAGCTCACCAACCCCGTCAACAGCTTCTCCGGCGGCTGGCGCATGCGGCTGCAACTGGCGCGCGCCCTGATGTGCCCGTCTGACCTGCTGCTGCTGGACGAACCCACCAACCACCTGGACCTGGACGCTCTGGTCTGGCTGGAGGCCTGGCTCAAGCGCTACGAAGGCACCATGATCGTGATCAGCCACGACCGCGAGTTTCTGGACGCCGTCACCAACGTCACCCTGCACATCGATGCCGCCAAACTGGTGCGCTACGGCGGCAACTACAGCAAGTTTGAAGACATGCGGGCCGAGCAGATGGCGCTGCAGCAAACGGCCTTTTCCAAGCAACAAGACAAAATCGCCCACCTGCAAAAGTTCATCGCCCGCTTCAAGGCCAAGGCCAGCAAGGCCAAGCAAGCGCAAAGCCGCGTCAAGGCGCTGGACCGCATGGAAAAAATCGCCCCGCTGCTCAGCGAGGCCGATTTCACCTTCGAATTCAAAGAGCCGGCCAACCTGCCCAACCCCATGCTCTCGATGCAGGGCGTCAGCTTTGGCTACCCCGCGCCTGACGACGCACCGGCCGGCACCCCGCCCACCGTCATCGTGCAAAACGTCAGCCGCTCGGTGCTGGCCGGCCAGCGCATCGGCATTTTGGGCGCCAACGGCCAGGGCAAATCAACCCTGGTTAAAACCGTGGCGCGCGCGCTGCAGCCCATCGGCGGCGATGTCACCGAGGGCAAGGGCCTCAACATCGGCTACTTTGCCCAGCAAGAGCTGGATGTGCTGCGCCCGGCCGACACCCCGCTGGAGCACATGATTCGGCTGGTGAAAGACCTCACCGCCATCGGCAAAATAGCCGGCCAGGCCACGCGCGAGCAAGACCTGCGCAGCTTTTTGGGCAACTTCAATTTCAGCGGCGACATGGTCAAGCAGGCCGTGGGCAGCATGAGCGGCGGCGAAAAAGCCCGCCTGGTGCTGTGCATGATCGTCTGGCAGCGCCCCAATCTGCTGCTGCTGGACGAGCCCACCAACCACCTGGACCTGGCCACGCGCGAGGCCCTGAGCATGGCGCTCAATGAATTTGAAGGCACCGTGATGCTGGTCAGCCACGACCGCGCCCTGCTGCGCGCCGTCTGCGACGAATTCTGGATGGTCTCGCGCGGTGGCGTCGCCCCGTTTGACGGCGACCTGGACGACTACCAGCGCTACCTGCTCGACGAAGCCAAGCGCCAGCGCGAAGCCATCAAAGAGGCCAACGCCGCGCCCAAAGCCGCCGCCAAGGTGGCCGCACCAGCGCCAGCACCCCAGGCCGCCCCCACCCCTGGCGCACGCGCCCTCAAGCGCCAGCTCGACGAGCTCGACACCCGCATGGCCGCCCTGCAGACTGAGAGCACCACCCTGGAAGCCCGCCTCTGCACCGCCCTGCCCCCGCTGGAACTGGCCGAGCTGGGCAAACGCCTGAAAGCGGTCAGCGCCGAGCTAGAAGCGCTTGAAGAGCTGTGGCTCCAGCTGTCGGAGGCTTTGGCCGCCTGAAGATGGATTCCCGTGTTCGCGGGAATGACGATCCAACTCCGTCATCCCCGGCCACCTGCTTTTTTTGGCCCTGGCCTGCACGGGTCCTGATGGCCCACCCCAATCACCCTGTGTTAACGTAGCATCGGACTTAATGAGGGCAAGAGAGGTTCTAAATGATTTCAGAAAAAACCATTCAAAAAGCCGCACTGCTCTTGGGTGAGGCAGCCAAACCTGCGCAAGTCATTCTGTTTGGTTCCTATGCACGTGGTGACGCCAGGGAAGATTCGGATGTGGATTTTCTGGTTATTGAGGCTGCGCCTCATGACAAATTTAATGAAATGGTGCGCCTTCGGCAGGTACTGCGGCCATTGAAGATACCGGTGGATGTCTTGGTGTATTCGCAAGCAGAAATTGACATGCATCAAAGCTCATGCGGTAGCGCCGTCTATTGGGCCCTGCGGGAGGGGAAGGTGTTGTATTCAGCACCCCACTGATCAGGCCGCCAGGTTGTTGGCACTTGCCAATTTTGCGCTACGAAGAAATATCATTTGTCAGCATGACGCCGGCAACAATGACAGAGTTGGTTGAACTAGCGTACCAATGGGCGTGCGCCGAGACAGGCCTATAGCACTCAAAGGCCTGCAACGCCAGCTCGACGAGCTCGACACCCGCATGGCCGCCCTACAGTCTGAGAGCACCACCCTGGAAGCCCGCCTCTGCACCCCCCTGCCCCCGCTGGAACTGGCCGAGCTGGGCAAGCGCCTGAAAGCGGTGAGCGGTGAGCGCCGAGCTAGAAGCGCTTGAAGAGCAGTGGCTCCAGTTGTTTGAGGCTTTGGCCGCCTGAAGATGGATTCCCGTGTTCAGGGGAATGACGAGCCAACTCCGTCATCCCCGGCCCACCGAATCGTCATCCCCGACTGCCTAAGCGTCATTCCCGCGCAGGCGGGAATCCATATTCGTAACACGTTCGTCAAAAAACTGCCATGCGGAGCAGTTAAACTAATCGCTTTGAAAAAGGTCTAACTAAGAATAGACCGCGGTATCCAAGCGGCCCTGGGGGGCTCATTTTTTAATGTAGCGCACAAAAACCAGAGGTTCCAAGTCTTGGCAATCCATCAGTTTCCCACTTTAAACCCGGTTCCGCAGCACATTGCCGTCATCATGGACGGCAATCGTCGCTGGGCACAGCAGCGGTCGTTGCCGGTGGCCATGGGGCATGCCAGTGGCGCGCGGCGGGTGCGGGATCTGGTCAAGGCCTGCACCGATCGCGGTGTTAAGTTCCTTACCCTGTTTGCCTTTAGCACCGAAAACTGGAAGCGCCCTGAAGACGAAGTCTCGGGCCTGATGGGCCTGCTGTCGCTGTACTTGCAAAAAGAGGTGCACGACATGGCCACCCAGGGTGTGTGCCTCAAGATCATTGGCGACACATCTGGCTTTAGCACCCGCATCCAAAGCCTGATCCGCGATGCCCAGGCCAACACGGCGCACAACAGCGCCATCACCCTCACCATTGCCATCAACTACGGCGGCCGCTGGGACATGCTGCAGGCCTTTAAGGGCTGGCAGGCCGCCCACCCCGGCAAATCGGCCGAGCAATTGACCGAATCCGACCTGGCCAGCCACCTCAGCACCGCTTATGCGCCAGAGCCAGACCTGCTGGTCCGCACCGGCGGCGAGGCCCGCGTCAGCAACTTCATGCTGTGGCAGTTGGCCTATACCGAGCTCTATTTCACCGATGTGCTCTGGCCCGCCTTTGGCGCTGCCGAGCTCGACCAGGCCATCGCCTCTTATGCCCAGCGCGACCGCCGGTTTGGTGGTGGCAGTATGGACAAATCGACCACCGCACTCAAAGTTTCAGGAATCTAGTTCATGCGTTTACCCGGCAAGTCTGTGAATCGTTCGGCAAAACTCATTGGCCTCGCCGTTGTAGCCGTTATTGCCTGCAGTGGCACCTGGGCACAAGTGGCTGTGCCGAGCGGGACAGGTACCGTGACGCTGGGCAGCACACCCGGCTTGTCCAGTGCCGTGCCAGCCATGGCGGCGCCAACCACAACTGGAACTAATTCAGCCAATTTACCCGGGCTACCGGGCCGGGCTGTGGCAAACCCGTCTGCGTCCTTTGGTGCGGCTCTGCCAGGCAATGCTGGTGATGCAAACGCACTGACTGGCATTGGCAAAGCCCCTGCGGCCAACCAGACCACCACCGAGGCCAAAGCCAAAGCCGATACCAAAGCCGAGCCTGAGCGCGAACCCGCCCTCCCCGATACCGAGTTCCAACGCTTCGTCTTCAACGCCACCGGCCAATCCCTCAAGCTGTATGGCTACGAGCTGTTTGCCAACCCAGCCAGCTTTGGTTCGGTGCAGGCCGCTCCGGTGCCCGCTGGCTACATCCTGGGGCCGGGTGACGAACTGGTGGTGCAGGTCAATGGCCTGGTCGACCTGAACGCGAACCTGGTCATTGACCGCAATGGCCGTGTTCAGGTGCCCAAGGTTGGGCCCCTCAACCTGGCTGGCGTACCGCTGAATGACGCCGAAAAAATCTTCCGTAATCACATTGGCAAAGTGTTTCGCAATTTCACCGTCAGCGTCACCATGGGCCGCCTGCGCAGCATTGAGGTCTTTGTGGTGGGCCAAGCGCGCAAACCGGGCAAGCACATCGTCAGCAGCCTGTCGTCCCTGATCAACGCCCTGTTTGAGACGGGTGGCCCCAGTGCCAATGGCAGTCTGCGCGCCATAGAGCTGCGCCGCGCTGGCAAAAAAGTAGCCACCATCGACATGTATGCCTTTTTGGCCCGCGGCGACAACAGCACCGACACCCAGTTGCTGGCGGGTGACGTCGTCTTCATCCCCCCTGCCGGCCCACGCGCCGCCTTGCTGGGCACCCTAAATGCCCCGGCCATTTATGAGCTGCGCGGCAATGAGACCATCAACGACGTGTTGGCCCTGTCAGGCGGCCTGCCCACCCTGGCAGCACCGCAAAAAGCCCAGTTGGAGCGCGTCGACGCCCAACAAGACATCGCCCGCTACGTGCAAGACTTTGCGCTGGACGCCAAAGGCCTGGCCCAGCCACTGCGCGCTGGCGACATCCTCACTATCCTGCAAATCAGCCCGCAAATTGCCAACGTGGTCACGCTGCAAGGCAATGTGGCAGCCCCCCTGCGCTACAACTTTCGGCCCGGCATGCGGGTGGCAGACCTGCTGGGCGACAAGCGCCTGCTTATCCCCGGCAGCTACTGGACAGCCCTGAACCAGGGCGCCACCGCAGGCAACTATTCCCGCCCCGAAGTCAACCTAGACTACGCCACCATCCAGCGCCTTGAGCCCAGCACCCTGCGCACCCGCCTTATCGCTTTTAACCTGCAAAAGGCCGTGGCCCGCGACGAGCTGGAAAACCTGCCCCTGCTGAGTGGCGACATCGTCACAGTCTACAAACCGGCCGATGCTGGCCCAGAGACAGAAGACAGCGTCACCATCAACGGCGAGCTGGTTGGCGGCAGCCGCCGCTTTGTCTGGCGGCCCGGCTTTGCCATCAAAGACATCATCCCCAGCGCGCGCTGGCTGGTGGACTATTACAGCTACTGGCAGCGCCCCAACGCGCGTAACCTGAGCAACGACATCAACTGGGACTACGCCCAGGTCATCCGCCGCGTAGCCGGCAACCTGAGCACCAAAGCCATCACTTTTAACCTGGGTAACGCCGTGCTCAGGGGTACCCCAGCAGACAACATCCAACTGGAGCCGGGCGACCAGATTGCCCTGTTCACCACGGCCCAACTGGCGGTACCGCTAGAGAAGCGGCTGCAAATGGTCACCCTGTCAGGTGAGGTTAATATCCCCGGCAAATACCAGTTGCAGCCCGGTGACACCCTGCCAACCCTGATCACCCGCGCCGGCGGCCTGAGCAGCAATGCTTTTTTGTACGGCATCGTGTTCACCCGCGAATCCACCCGCCTGCAGCAGCAAGAAAACCTGGACAAAACCATCCGCCGGCTAGAGACAGAGGTCAACGCCCAAGTGGCCTCCAACCTGCAAAACGTGACAGACTCTGAAAAAGGCTCTGCCGTGCAAGCGCAGATCGCCGGCCAAAAAATCCTGCTAGACCGGGTCAAAAACTTCAAGGCCAGCGGCCGCATCTCCTTGGAGCTAGACCCCACCCACAGCCAGCTGCCGCCCCTGACGCTGGAAGACGGCGACCAAATCAACGTGCCCAGCCGGCCCAGCTTTGTGGGCGTGTTTGGTGAGGTCATGGCCGAAACATCTTTCATCCACAACCCGGCTTTCACCGTGGCCAACTACCTGGACAAAGCGGGCCTAACCCGCGATGCCGACCTGGACAACATCATGCTGGTGCGTGCCGACGGCTCCGCCGAGACCGGCAGCCGCCGCACCGCGTTTTTTAGCCTCAGTTCAGGCATATCCAACAAAAAGCTCAACCCCGGCGACACCATTTTTGTGCCCGGCGTCATCGACCGCCGCAGCGCTTACACCCAATTCATCCAAGGCGCCAAAGACTGGACCACCATCCTCTACCAATTCGGCCTAGGCGCCGCCGCCCTCAAGACCCTGGGCAGCATCAATTGATGATGACAACCAAATGCCGTCATTCCCGGCCCTCCCCGTCATTCCCGCGCAGGCGGGAATCCATGCCCCCTGGATCCCCGATCAAGTCGGGGATGACGGTAAAGTAACCGAATCATGACTGATCGAGTCACACCAACGACCAAACAACTAGCGTCCATCCTGCAAGATGAGTCGCAACTTGACTTTGCCGTCTTGGTAGGCAGCCAAGCCACTGGCACAGCCCAGCCGCACAGCGACTGGGATATTGCCTTGCAATGGGCCTATGGCGCCGACTGGCTGGCCACGCTTGGCAGCACGGAGACCCTCAGGCACAAACTGGCTGCAGCCACTGGCCTCAGCCCGGCCAAGATCGACCTCATCGACCTGCGCCGCGCCAACCTGGCCATGCGCGCCAGCGTCGCCGAAGAAGGCCTGCCGCTGTCCGGCGAAGACTCATTGGCATGGGCGCGCTTTTTGCAACGCACCTGGCGTGATCTGGAAGACTTTTATTGGGACAAGCAGCATGCGGCTTGACCTCTACCAAGCCGAAACCGCGCGGATTGCGGCAGAGCAAGCCGCCCTGCTGGCCAATGCAAAAGCCATCCTCGCCAACGGCCCAAACTTGTCGCCGCTGGAGCAAAACGGCGTGCTCCATGCCCTGCAGGTACTGATTGAAAACGCCATCGGCAAGGCTAAGCAGCTGCTCAAAGCCAGTAACCAGCCGGTGCCCGTCTCCGGCTATGACGCCTTCAAAGCGCTTGCCACCCATAACCTGATTAGCGCCACAGACCTGCCCGAATGGAACGCCGCCATAGGCCTGCGAAACCGCATCGTGCACGACTACATGAACATCGACATGGCACAGGTCCTCAACCTGGTCGCCTCCGACAAAGCCGCATTCATCATCCGGTTCCTGACCACACCCGTCAACCTAGCGGATGCGGAAATACATGGATCCCCGCCTGCGCGGGAATGACAGCCTGACCACGTGCCCCGCATAAACGCTACCCAGCCCATGCAAAACCCCCAAGAAAACACCCCCCCGCCAGAAGACGACGAAGACGAAATCAGCCTGCTAGACCTATTGCAGGTGGTGGTAGACAACCTGCGCTTGTTGATCCTGGGGCCGCTGGTGGTGGGTTTGGCGGCTTTGGGCATCACCTTTACCATCGCGCCCACATTCACCGCCACCACCCGCTTCATGCCGCCGCAGCAGCAGGCCAGTGGCGCGGCCTCGTTGCTGGCGGGGCTGGGTGCACTTGGGGGCTTGGCCGGAGCTGCCAGTGGCCTTAAAAACCCGGCTGACCAGTATGTGGCCTTCATGAAGAGCGACACAGTGCGAGACGCGCTGATTGATCGCTACAAGCTGGTGCAGCGCTATGAGGCCGAACTCAAAACCGACGCCCGCCGAACGCTAGACGCCTCAGCCCGCATCTCCGGCGGCAAAGATGGCCTCATCACCGTCGAGGTAGACGACAAAGAACCCGCCTTTGCCGCCACCCTGGCCAACGCCCATGTGGAAGAGCTGGGCAAGCTGCTCAACCGCCTAGCCGTGACAGAGGCGCAGCAGCGCCGTGCGTTTTTTGAGAAGCAACTCACATCCGCCAAAGACAACTTGGTCAAGGCCGACATCGCCCTTAAGGCCAGCGGCGTCAACAGCAGCGCCCTCAAGGCCACCCCCGCCGCCGCCGTAGAGGGCCTGGCCCGCTTGAAGGCCGGCATCACCGCCCAAGAGATCAAGCTGGCCAGCATGCGCGGCTACCTCAGTGAATCGGCGCCAGACTTCAAGCAAGCCCAAACCGAGCTGGCCGCCATGCAAAGCCAAATGGCCCGCACCGAAAAATCCCAGCCCGCCACCCAAGGCGACGCCGACTACGTGGCCCGCTATCGCGACTACAAATACTACGAGACTCTGTTTGAGCTGTTCGCCAAACAGTTCGAACTGGCCAAGGTGGACGAGGCCCGCGAAGGCGCCGTCATCCAGGTGGTGGACGTAGCCCAACCGCCCGAGCGCAAAAGCAAACCCAAAAAAGCCCAAATCGTCCTCATCACCACCCTAGCCACCGGCTTCGCCCTGCTCCTCTTCGTCTTCATCCGCCAAGCCCTACGCACCGCCGCCCAAACGCCAGAGTCCGCTGAAAAACTAAGCCAACTCCGCCAGTCGTGGCGCAAAGCATTGGGTATGCGATGAAGCAACACTTTGTCAATCCCCTAAACCGGGGATTCCCACTACCCACTTCCAGTTATAAAATTCCGCCATGTCTTTCCTAAGCGCCACAAACGCCATAGCCTTCACCGTCACCCTGCTGGCCAGTCTAGCGCTGGTGCTGACGCAGCGTTGGCATGGCCGCTTTAGCCTGGATGGCGCGGTGGGCGTGCAGAAAATGCACACGCAGCCTACCCCACGGGTGGGCGGTGTGGCCATTGTGCTGGGGCTGATAGCCGCCTACAGCCTGGCCGCGCCAGACGTGCAAGCCATCCTCGGCCCCATGCTGCTGGCCGGCATCCCAGCCTTTGCCGCCGGCCTGCTGGAAGACATCACCAAGAAAGTGGGCGTGCTGCCGCGCCTGCTGGCCACCATGCTCAGCGGTGTGCTGGCCTGGTACCTCACTGGCATTGCCATGCAAAACACTGGCGTGCCGCTGCTGGACTGGCTGTTGGCCTACCTGCCGCTGGCGGTGGTGTTTACCGCCTTTGCCGTGGGCGGCGTGGCTAATGCCATCAACATCATTGACGGCTTTAACGGCCTGGCCGCTGGCACCGTGGCCATTTTGCTGGGCGCCATGGGCTTCATGGCCCTGCAGTTGGCCGATGCCCCATTGGCCACCGTGTGTTTTGTGGTGGCGGTGATAGCGCTGGGTTTTGGCGTTATCAACTGGCCCTTGGGCAAGCTGTTTTTGGGTGATGGCGGCGCTTACCTGCTGGGCTTTATTGTCGGCTGGCTGGCGGTGCTGCTGCCCATGCGCCACCCCGAGATCAATGCCTGGGCCACCCTGCTGGTGTGCGCCTACCCGGTGCTAGAGGTGGCATTTTCTGTGCGCCGCCGCCGCAAGCGCGAGGGGCACCACCCCGGCCAGCCAGACAAAGCCCACCTGCATCACTTCATCCACCGCCGCTTGCTTCCCGTGCTGTTGCCCAAGCTGGCAGCCAGCCGCGGAGCGGTGCTGCGCAACGGCTTTACCAGCCCCTTTTGCTGGCTGTACGCCGCCCTGCCCGCTGCCTGGGCTGTGCTGTTTGCACAAAATACGCCCATGCTGATGTTTGGGCTGGTTTTGGTCACATTGGTCTACAGCGCGGTTTATGCGAGGCTGACGCAGTTCGGCTGGTGCTACCGCGCCTTGACGATGCGTCAGCCTGTGCCGGCAGAGTCATAGGCCCTCACCAACCATTTTTTTACCCCAAGCGCTCACGTGTGAGCAATTGTTAGGCGTTCTCAAAGGTGAGTTTGTCGATGAGGGTTTGTTTGAAGGCCAGGGCTTGCGCCTGCTGAGCCAGAGCACCCTCTTTGGCAGCGACGGTTTGCAACAGGTTCGTGACCGCCTGGCGCAATTCGTCTGCACTGAGTTGGGTCAGGTTTTGTTGGAGTTGTTCGGGTGCGATCACCATGAAGCGTAGTGTGCCACTGGCCTGCAAAAAGCTCTATTCGTGCATGCTCTTATTGACTTCTTTGCTATCTTTTTTGAACAATTCACACCACCGTAATAACGCCCGATTCGCCAATACGTTGCCACGGCAATCCCAGCACCAAGACATCCAGTTGGGCGGGGCTAAGGCTCCAATTCACACCCGTTGAGCTGGCGGGCCAGGTGAAGCGGCCCTGGTGCAATCGGCGCGCTGCCAGCCAGATGCCGATGCCGTCATGCACCAAGACTTTGATGCGGTTGGCGCGCTGGTTGGCAAACAGGTAAGCGGTGTGGGGGTGGGCGGCACCAAAGACGTGGACCACCCGTGCCAAGGCGCTGTCAAATCCGCCGCGCATGTCCATGGGGGTTGTGGCCAGCCAGATGGCGTCGATGCGGATCATGCAAGGACTTCACGGACCCAGCCAGCGCATTCGCGGGCTGCACTCACTGGCCATTGGATGCGAACCGTGGTGCCTGCGCGCTGGAGTTCGATGTGGATGAGGCTTTCGGGTGTTGCGCTGCGGGGGGACATTTGCAGGGCGACAAAGGGCGGCTGGGCAGGTGTGGCGCCTGCCAAATTGGCGCGAACCACAGCACGCGGTGACTCGGACTCTGAAATCCAGCGGCGCAGCAGGTTGGCGTTTAATCCGTTGGCCAGTGCGACTGCAGCGGTGGATACGCCGGGTTGGCGGGCAGCGGTAATAACTTGCGTTTTGAACGCGCCGCTGTAGCGGCCGCGTCGGCGACCAGCCTCGGGTATTTGAATTTGCTTAGTGTGCATGTGTCCACCTGTTTGTTAGTGGACACCATGCTCCTTAAAAATGTCGCTCTTGGGTAGTGGGGTTCGCCGGGCGCTTACAGCGCAAGCTTCTCCTTGCGCCCTTTGTTGGCGATCAAGCCGAAGTGGCGGATACGGTGAAAGCCACTTGGCAGTACGTGCAGCAGGAACCGGCGCATGAACTCATCGGCGCTGAGCGTCATGGTTTTGTGGCGTGGTCTGTCCGGGTTGCTCTTGTCGCGGTAGTCCTTCCATTTAAAGGTGACGCCGCGCTGATCCATGGTCACCAGCCGGGAATTCGCAATAGCCACTCGGTGCGTGTAGCGCGACAGATAGGTCAACACCGCTTCGGGGCCGGCAAAGGGGCGTTTGGCATAAACCACCCACTCAATCTTGCGCTGAGGCGCCAGCCATCTGGCAAAGGACTTGGGATCGGCCAAGCCGGCAGTGTCACCGAAGAATTGCAACTTGCCTGCGCGGTGTGCCTCCTGCAGCGCCTCCAAGAAGCGATGCCTGAACAGGCGCGAGAGCACCCGCACCGATAAGAAGAACCCAGGCTTGCATGCCACCCAGCGTTTTCCATCGGGTGACAACCCCCCGCCGGGCACGATACCGTGCACATGCGGGTGGTGCGTGAGCGCCGAGCCCCAGGTGTGCAACACCAGCGTCACGCCAACCTCTGCGCC